>OBKM01000074.1_pt1 | contig 43042 bp, 41 predicted proteins | sample 1519691 | NCBI WGS metagenome assembly OBKM01 (sample SAMEA37050418, study PRJEB22526) | metagenome | biome: saline pan; feature: lake; material: water | place: Egypt | collected 2015 | depth 0.5 m
GCGGGGCGACCCCGACACAGGGGGCTGTCGTGACCGGCGACGATATCCGGATGCGCCGGAAGGTCCAACAGTTCGGCTCCTCGACGCTTGCGATAACACTACCGGCCGGCTGGGCGCGCGAACAGGGAGTCACGAAAGGGGACGAACTGCGGATTCAGCGGGACGAAAACAGCGGATCGCTACTGCTCGTCCCGGACCGCGACGCCGCGTTGGGCACCGCCGCAACGATCGATGCGGCATCGCTCACGCCACAGGCGCTCGAGCGTGCGATCCTCTCACACTACATACTCGGCCGAAATCTGATCCGGATCGAGCGCGAGGCGGGGTTCCCGGGTGAACTGCTGGAGACGATCGAGACGACGGAGCGTGACCTCATGGGGCTCGGAAAGATAGAACAGTCCCGAACGCGCGTCGATATCCGGTGTTCGGTCGCGCCGAGCGACTTCGAACTTCCGACGCTTCTGGCTCGGCTCTGGCGAACGGAAGCGATGATACGCCAAGAGAGCATCGAGGCGTTTCTCGACGGCGATGTCGAAAGGGCCGAGCGGGCCGTACGGCGTGACACCCAAGCCGAGAAACTGTTCCATCTGTTTTTGCGGCTGCTGTTTGCGACGTACCGGAATCCGAAGCTGAACGAGACGATGGGAATCGACACCGGGTTCCCGCTCATCGGTTACCGATCGGTCGCACAGGACGTGATGTTGATGACCGACTGCTCGTGTCGGATCGTCCAGCTCGTCGATTATGAGGGGGAAATCGACGGGGAACCGAAACGGATCTTCCGCGACATCGCCGACGCCCTCGAAACGGCTGTCGACGGGACACACAACGCGGTCATCGACCCGACAGCCGAGGCCGCCGAGACCGCAAACGAGGCGATCGACGAGCTCCGGCGGCGGATCGATGAGGGGCAGGCGTATCTCGAAGACGAACGGCCGAGCCCGATTCTGGAACTACAACGGCTGTTGTCGACGGTCGATCAGATCGGCCGCCACGCCGCCGACAGCGCCGAAGTCGCGACGCATCTGGCCGCACGCGAGCTCTCGCCCGCCGAGTGAGAGGCGACACCGGCAGGGGGCCGGTAACGGTCGGGCTGTTCCCGGCCACCGAAGGTGTTGATCCGGGTACCGGCGAACCGCTCCTCGAATATTATGTCTTAAAATAGAACAGGGATATTGCAGAAAAACCCTTATCAGAGCCGGATATTTCGTCAAAGATATGGTTTCGAACCCCGATCAAACAGCGTATTCCGACGAGACGCTTCCGGAGGCGCTGCGTTCCGAACAGGCGTTACATGACCCCTTCGGTTGGTACGACCGGATGCGCCGTGACTCGCCGGTGCGGTACGACCGCCAACGGGACGTTTACGACGTGTTCACGCACGAACACGTCAAAACAGCGCTCCAGGACGACGAGCGGTTCCATCGGAAGGAACTGTCCCGGAGCCACATGAGCCCGACGGATCCGTTCACGTATCTCGACAACGCGATGATCTGGTCCGACGGTCCCGCTCACAAACAAGGGAAAAGCCAGCTGTTCGAGTATTTCAGGCCGACGCTGCTGGAGGGGTTCCGCGACTCCATCAGGGAGGTCTCCGAGTCACAACTGGAGACGGCACTCGAGTCAGGACCGGCGTTCGACTTCATCGACGAATACGCCGTCCCCGTGCCGCTGCGCGTCATAATGGATATCGTCGGCGTTCCACAGGAGGACCATCGCCGCATGCTCGCGTGGCTTGAAACCTTCCGGGAGGTGATGAACAGCGAGTACAGCGCCGCCGAGAGCACCGACGGCGAGCGGATGGCGGCAGCCGTCGAGTACCTCCAGGGAGTGATCGCCGAGCGAAAGCAGGATCCGAAGAACGACCTCGTCTCCCGGCTGATTACGGAAACGGATCTCACCGACGCGGAGGTCGGATCGAACTGCTTCGATTTCATCCTGGCGGGACAGGGGACGATGTCGGAGTTTCTCTCGAACGCGCTGTATCTGTTCGCGGAGGAAGGGTTGCTCGAAAGCATCGGCGATCACGAACTCGACGTCGTCCTCGAGGAGGTGTTGCGGTACCGGACGCCGCTTCAGTCCCGCGCTCGCGAGACTGCGGAGGCGGTCACCGTCGGCGGGACGGAGATACCGGCCGGCGAGACCGTGATCCTGTGGATCGGATCGGCGAACCGCGACCCCGCTTGCTACGATCGTGCCGGGGAGTTCCTCCCGGATCGCGATCCCAAGCATCTCGCCTTCGGCAGCGGCTCACACACCTGTATCGGCGCGCCGCTTGCCCGCCTGCAGGCACCGATCGTGCTCCGAGCGTTCCTCGAAGCCGTCGAGGAAATCGAGATCGTCCACGACGGGATCGGGCCGAAGCCGAAGGCCTCGAAGCTGGGTTTCGAACGCCTCCCCGTCTCGGTGGAACGATGAGCATGGTCGTGATGCACTCCGAGGTGCCGATCGATCCGGCGTTTCGGGAGGCGGCGATGGAGCTAATGGCGTGGATGGCGGCCGAGTCACGCGCCGAGAACGGCGTGATCGACTACCGCGTCACGGCCGACATCGAGGACCCGAACACGCTGCGGATCATCGAACAGTACGAGGACGACGAGGCCGCCCGATCCCACGAATCCAGCGAGCACCTCGAGGCGTTTCAGGAGAAGATGGAGCCGTATCTCGCCGGCGAGGCGGTGTTACACCGGTTCGCCGTCACGGAAAAGACGACCCTTCCCGGCCCCTGAGCCGGCCGTTTATAAGAACTTCCGTTCGAGAAACCGGACGACAGCGCTCGCGCCGAGCATCGCTGTGGTGTCGCTGTCGTCGTCCAGCGGCGGCGAGACCTCCATCAGGTCCATCGCGCCGATCTTCCCGCAGGCACCGAGTCGGTCCATGGCGTCGAGAAGCTCCGCGCCCGTCAGCCCGCCCGGCTCGGGGGTTCCGGTACCCGGCGCGGCCGACGGGTCGGCCACGTCGATGTCGACGGTCAGATAGATCGCCTCGACGCCGTCGGCGACGTGGTCGATCGCGTTCTCGATACACGTCTCGATGCCCTTGGTACGAACGTCGCGGGCGTACTCGACGAGGATGCCCTCCGACTCGACCAACTCGGGAAACCCCTCGGATTCGTACCCACGGATACCGACCATCGCGTGGTTGCCGTAGCTCCCGTGTTGCGACTCGTCGATCCTGGCCATCGGCGATCCATGCCAGTGGTCGCCGTATAGTTCGCTCGAATCGACCGTATCGCTGTGGGCGTCCAGGTGGATCAACCCGACATCGTCCCCGACGGAGGCGGCGTATCCACAGAAGGCGGGGTAGGTGAGGTAGTGATCGCCGCCCAGCATGACCGGGAACGATCGTTCGGCGACTGTCCGTACGTATCCCCGAACCTGTTTTCGGGTCCGGTCGATATCGTTCGGAACAGTCGGTACGTCACCACAGTCGCGAAGCGTGAACTCCCGGTGGGCGACGTGTCGGTCCGTGTCGGCGTTGTACGCGCCCGCCGGAACCCCGGCGAAGTGGTCGTGCCAGCTGCTCGCCGCTCTGAGGGCCTCGGGCCCGTACCTCGTTCCCGGGCGGCGCGAGACCGCGCCGTCGTAGGGAGCTCCGAAGACGGCGATATCCGTTTCGACGGCCAGCGTCTCCGGATCGGCCCTCGGAGCTTTCAGAAACGAGCCACCGTTTGCGAACGACAGCTCCGGAAGCTCCTCGTAGCGGCCGTTTTCGTCCGTCATTCCCACAACCCCCCGGTCAGGTAATCCGCAACGGAGAGGCCGATCACCGTGACCGCGATGAAAAACAGGCTCACGACCGCGATCGTCGGCGAGTAGTTGTATCGCAGGCTGGTGAAGATCTGTACCGGGACCGTCGGTACGGAGAATCCGGCCAGAAGCCACGCGATGATGTACTCGTTCAACGAGAGAATAAAGGCGAAAAGAAAGCCCGCAACGATGTTCGCACTCACGAGCGGAAGTGTGATCGTCCGGACCGCGGTGAGTTGCGACGCGCCGAGGTTTCTGGCCGCCTCCTCGTAGCTGCGATCGACCTCCTTGAGCCCCTGTGCGATCAAAAAGAACGGGAACGGCGTCAGGAAGATCGCGTGGGCGATGATAACGTTCCAGATCGAACCGTACGACCCGGCCATCGCGAAGAAGGTGAGATACATCACCGCGAGGATCACCGGCGGGATCAACACCGGAATGATCGCCAGCCCGACGACGACGATCCCGAACTGGTAATCGTAGCGGTACAACGCGTACGCGGCGACCGTCCCGATCGAGGTCGCGATCAACGACGCCGGAATACCGACGAGGAAGCTGTTTTGGATCGCTTCGAGCCACCCCGGGTCCGTCGCAGTCGCCTCGATCCAACGGAGCGAAAACCCCTCGGGTGGGAACGCGAGGAAGTTCCCGGAGTTGAACGCGAGTACGCTGATTATCACGAGCGGTGTGAGGATGAACACCATCGTCAACCATGCGAACAGCCGCAACAGGCCGCTCGAAACCCCGTCTCTGAACCGTGGGTCGATCCCCCCGATCGTGCTCATCGGCCACTCACCCCCGCATCGTCACCCGTCAGGTACTGCCCGAGAGCGAGTATCGTACAGACGACCGCCAGGATGACGACGCTGATCGCCGCGCCGAAGGGGATGTTCCCCTCGACGCCGACCTGTTCACCGATGAGGACGGCGATCGTCCATTCCGGCGGGTTCGCCAGGATTCGCGGCACGACGTATATCCCGAGCGAAAGCGTGAATACGAGTATCACGCCGCTGATGATCCCGTTTTTCGACAGCGGCAACGTCACCCGGACGAACGTTTCGATGGGGCCGGCTCCGAGGTCGCGTGACGCTTCGATGAGGCTCCGATCGATGTCCTTGATGCTGGTGTACAGCGTGATCACCATGAACGGGAGAAACACGTACACCATCGCGATGACGAGCGCGAGATAGCTCGGGACGAGCGAGGACGGCTCATCCATAACGCCGATGCTCGCGGCCAGCGTCGGCACGATGCTATCGCTTTCGAGAAGCGTCTGCCAGGCGAACGCCCGGATGATGAACGTCAAAAACAGCGTCGAGACGATCGTCGTGAGGTAGATGCGTCGCCACAGTTTGCTCCGAATCCGGGAGATGTAGTACGCGATGGGGTAGCCGACGACCAACGTGAGCGCCGAGACGACGACGCCGAGTCTGAGCGTGTAGAACACGCGGTTCCGGTAGAGGCTGCTCCCGAAGAACCGGGTGTAGTTCTCGAGGGTGAACCCCGGCCGGTAGAATCCGCCCTCGATGTTGTGAAAGAAGCTGACGGTAAACAACAACCCGACCGGTATCACCACCAGTATACCGAGGACGACGACGGGGTAAGAGATGATGAGATACTTCGTCCTGAGAAGCATCCCCCCGATGGCTGGGCGGTCCTCGAGTTGTGGGGTATCCGTGCTCATCGGTCCTCGAAGAGTATGATATCCGAACTCGAGAGATACACCTGCACCTCGTCGCCGGTACCGACGTCGATCGTATCGGAGGGCTGTATCGACGTGATCGTCTGGCCCGTCTCCGTTTCGACGAAATACTCCATCTGACCGCCGGTAAACTGGGTCAGCGAAACCGTACCGTCGAGTATCGTTTCCGCTTTGTCGCCGCCGTCCGCGGTCGCCGTCGCCGCGCCGATGCCGACCTTCTCCGGTCTGACGACCGCGACGATACCCGTCCCGGGTCGGTGTTCCGACGCGCCGGCCGCGTTGATCGTGACCCCGCCACAGTCGACGGTCGCCACGCCCGAGTCATCGACGCCGGTGATCGTTCCCTCGAACACGTTGGCGTTCCCGACGAAGTCAGCAATAAACGGCGTCGCCGGGTCGGTATACACGTCCTCCGGCGTTCCGACCTGTTCGAATCGGCCGTCGTTCATAACCACGACCCGATCGGACATCGTCAGCGCCTCGTTTTGGTTGTGGGTCACGAGGACTGTCGTGATGCCGAGTTTCCGCTGGATCCGCAGCAGTTCGACCTGCATCGTCTCACGGAGTTTCTTATCGAGGCTCGCAAGCGGCTCATCGAGCAAGAGCACGCTCGGCTTCGGGGCGAGCGCGCGAGCGAGGGCGATCCGCTGCTGTTGGCCGCCGGACAGTTGACCGACCTTTCTGTCGCCGGTGCCGGGCAACTCGACGAGTTCGAGCATCTCCTCGACCCGCGCTTCGATCGACTCGTCGTCGTCGCCCCGGACCCGGAGCCCATAAGAGACGTTCTCGGCGACGGTCATGTGCGGAAACAGCGCGAAGTCCTGAAACACCATGCCCGTGTCACGGCCGTCGGGAGGCGTTTGGTTCACCTCGTTGCCGGCGATGCCGATCGTGCCGGATGTCGCCGTCTCGAAGCCCGCGATCGTCCGCAGCGTCGTGGTCTTCCCGCATCCGCTGGGGCCGACAAGCGTCACGAACTCGCCGTCCTCGATGACGAGCGAGACATCGTCGACCGCCGTGACGCCGCCAGGGTACTCTTTCGTGACGCCTTCGAGGGTCACACCGGGCATAGTTATCGCTCACCGATCAACTCGTCCCAAAGCGTGTTGACCAGTTCCTCCTGTTCGACGTACATCTCGAAGTTGGGGTGGATCGCGGCGTCGATCCCGGGGCCCGCCGCGTTCTCGTACTCCTCGTCGTCGAGCGACGTATGTTCGTCCTCCTGGACGGGTGTGGTGAAGAGCTGTCTGGCGACCCGATCCTGCACCTCGGGATCCAGCGCGTAGTCGATGAACGTCCGGACGTCTTCGAGGTTCTCCGAGGTCCGTGGAACGACCCACTCGCCCGTCTCGAAGATCGACCCCTCCTCGGCGAACGTGGTCTCTATGGGGGCGTCCTGCTCGATACGCAGCACACGGGTGATGTCGTGGTACAACATCCCTGCCGGGATCTCACCCTGTGCGAGCCGCGACTGGAAGTTGGCTTCGTTCGTATACCAGAGGGCACCCTGGTCGGTGATGCCCTCGAGCTCCTCGAAAACGCGCTCGATCCCCTCCTCCGTCTCGAGAAGTTCCTGTCCCTCGTCGAACCGGGTAACCGCCGCGATATCGGGGAGGTATCCGGTGACGGCGGGCGTCATGAGGCCCAGCGAGTCCTCCCAGCGGGAGTCCCAAAGCGCGTTCCAGGAGGTCGGACCGTCGTCGACCTCATCGAAGTTGTGAACGAGGTTGATAAACCACCCGAGCCCGGGGATGGTGAACAGATCGCCGTTTTCGTCGGTGTTTATGAGGTCCTCACGCACGAACTCCAGGTTGTCGAACTCGTCAGTCCCCCATCGGTGCCAGAGGTCGGAGTTGAGTCCGCGCAGGACGCCCGAAAACGTCAGTATCTGTACGTCCATGGGTGCTTCCCCGGCCTGGACGGCGCTCTCGATCGTGGGCAACACTTCCGCGGTCCCGCCCGACGCCTGGGACTGGAACTCGATGCCCGTTTCCTCGGAGAAGGGTTCGAAAAGCTCCCGGTCGAGGATCTCCTTGAACGCTCCTCCGAACACGGAGATCGTCAGCGGTCCGCCGTCGCCGCCACCGTTGCCGACACAACCGGCCAGCGCGGCGGTTCCCACCCCCGCCCCGATTGTAGACAACACCTGTCGCCTCGATCGGGTCTTGGATTTACTTTCCCCAGATGTTCCAGGTAAAATTCCTCTATTAACTCGCTTATCCGGCCGATTAGTATTCATTTGTCAACGGAACGATTTGCACGTTTCCGATGTAAAAACCTTTGCCATATACGGGGAGAGGGAGTGCCGATGAGATGATGGAGACCTGTACTGTATTATGTCCCTAATATTCTATCATGGTACCGCGAGTGCGGTGGGCTGTCGGCGTCGATAAGCGAGGAACCCATCGGCTGTCGGCGCCGGTACACCGAAGACAACTGACCATCCGCGCCGATCGTCGGAAAACCGATAGACTACCGGTTTCGAACTGGGCTGTGAGCCTATCCTAAAGGATGTATAAATAATTCTTGTGGGCAAGGGTAGTATTTCCCTCCCTCGTCACTACCGATGTCGTATTATACGTTTGAGGGAACGCTTTAGTCAGTCGAGGAAAAATCGAAGATCGTGAAATCGCGCCGCGGATTGATCCACGAATAGTGGTGTAATCCGGCGATCACAGGAAAAACAAAACCATGACTGAACGATCAGGCGAAGACATCTACGGGGAAAAGCACAAGGAAGCGAACGAGCCGATCTTCTCGGGGATCCCGTCGTTCCTGAAGCTGCCGACGGCGGTCGAAGACGAGGAACTCGAGGACTCCGACGCCGACATCGCGGTCCTCGGTGCGCCGCTCGATACGGCGACGACGATCCGGCCGGGAACCCGCTACGGTCCGCGTGCGGTACGCGCGGCTTCGACGGTCCCCTCACCGCCGTATGAACATTTCAACATCGAAACCGGTGTCGATCCCTTCGACACGTTCTGTGTCGTCGACCACGGTGACGCGACGGTCGTTCCGGGCGACACGAAACGGAGCCAAGAGAACATCGAAGACGCCGTCGGGGGTATCGTCGAGGCCGGCGCGATGCCGTTGATCATCGGCGGCGACCATTCGATCAGCTACCCGGACATCAAGGGCTGGGCGGAGGCCAACGGCTACGACGACATCGGCCTGATCCACTTCGATTGCCACGCCGACACCGGCGAGGACGGTCTCACCGGCTTCAAATACGACCACGGCGCGTGGGTCAAGCGGGTCCACGACCTCGGAATCATGGACGGCGACAACTACACGCTGATCGGTCCCCGGGGCTTTTGGCCCGGTCCCGACACCTACGAGGAGATGCGCGAGGCCGGCATGAAATGGTACACCGCCGACGAGGTCGCCGAGTACGATCTCTCGGCGATCGCCCAGGACGCCGTCGACCGGGCGACCGACGGAACCGACGCCGTCTGGATCTCCTTCGACGTCGACGTGATGGATCCGGCGTACTGTCCGGGGACGGGCGAACCGGAACCGGGCGGGCTCATGCCCCGTGAGGCGTTCACGATGATCCGTGAGGTCACGAAACAGATGGATCCCGACAACGTCGGGTTCGACGTCGTCGAGGTCGCACCCCAATACGACGTCAGCGACACGAACTCCTACAACGGCGGCATCACGTCCGGGTTCGCGAACCGCCTCTGTATCGAGGTGATGGGCGGGCTCGCCCTCGCGGAGCGCGGCCTCGAATCCGGATCGCCGATCAAGCCGAAGGAGCCGCTCCGGAAGTCACCGCCGACGCCGGCCGACGACGACTGATACAGGCGGACTCCTCCTGGGTCGTGTGTCCGTTCGTTTCTCCATCAGTATGAAACAAATCACCGGCGAACATCCGGAGAGTCCGGCCTTCGGCGGGAAGAGACGACGATATCCGGATGCGTCGACGGTCGCCTCCGGCCCCCGGCTTCCGAAACCGTCAAACCCGAACGCGGTCAACGGACCGATAATAAATGACGCTCACGAAACGGATCATCCCCTGTATCGACGTCGATCTGGACGACGACGGGGACGCGGCCGTCTACACCGGAGTCAACTTCGAGGATCTCGAATACACCGGCGACCCCGTCGAGCTCGCAAAGAAGTACAACGAGGCCGGGGCGGACGAGTTCGTCTTCCTCGATATCACCGCCTCGGCTGAGGGCCGCGAGACGATGCTCGACACCGTCTCGGCGGTGGCCGATGAGTGTTTCATCCCGCTGACCGTCGGCGGCGGCATCAGGACGAAAGCCGACATCAAAGAGACCCTTCGAGCGGGCGCCGATAAAGTATCGATCAACACCGGTGCGATCGAACGTCCGGAACTGATCGGTGAGGGAGCGGCGGCGTTCGGCAGCCAGTGTATCGTGATCTCCGTCGACGCGCGCCGACGCTTCGACGAGGCCGGCGAGTACTACGCCGACGTCGACGGCGAATCCTGCTGGTTCGAGTGTACGGTCAAAGGCGGCCGGGAGGGAACCGATATCGATGTCGTCTCGTGGGCCCGCGAGGCCGCCGACCGCGGCGCCGGCGAGCTGTTCGTCAACTCCATCGACGCCGATGGGACGAAAGACGGCTACGATATCCCGCTGACGAAGGCCGTCTGTGACAACGTTTCGACGCCCGTTATCGCCTCCTCGGGCTGTGGCTCGCCGGAGCACATGGACGAGGTGTTCACCGAGGCCGGCGCGGACGCCGCGCTGGCGGCGTCGATCTTTCACTTCGAGGAGTACTCCGTCGATGCGGTCAAACGCCACCTCGAAGCGCAGGGGGTTCCAGTTCGGCTCTGAGAACGCCTCCGGCTCGGCGCTGAGAACATCCGGCGTCTGATCACCCCCGCCCTCGTTCGGCTAACGGAAGGTTTTATTCCGCCCGGAGCGTCCTATCGGGGGATAATGACGGTGTGTCCGATACGGTGAAATGGCAGTGTGCGTGGTGTGGTCGGGAGTACGATTCCGAGGACCCACCCTGTGGAACCTGCGGCCACGAGGTGTTCGAACCGATCCGCGAGGAGTCGGCTTCCCCCTTCGAGAGCGGGTCGATCGTGTGGGTCTGTACGAGCTGTGGCCGCGAACACGTCAAACACTCGCCGCCCTGTTCGCGGTGTGGCAACCACGACCTCGAGAAACGCGATGCCGAGGGTGTCGACCTGACGGAGGAAATTTCCTCGCCGGGATATCTGTCGGTCGGGAAGCCGTATATCGTGGCGGCCGCCGCGGTGGTCGTCCTCGTCGGGCTCGCCCTCGCCGGGGTGGTCCCGATCCCGGGGCTTTCGGGGCCGCCAGCGCCGCCGGACGCGCCCGGCGACGCCGACCGCCACGCCGGCCTTGAGCTCGCAGCCGTCGAGACGGCGCTCCACGATCGGTTCGGATCGGAACGGGAAGCGATCGGGAGCGCCGACCGGGGCCGCGATAGCGGTCTCGACGCCTTCGCGACGTATGCGACCCGTCACCGCGTCGCCGAGCGGTACGACCCCGACTACGACGGCTCCGTCCCCGATCTCGGTGCGTTCGATCCACAGTGTGGCACCTCGCCCGCCTTCGGCATCGCCGAACCGGGGGTCGATCCCGGCGAATACGCCGACGAGGACGGCCTCGCGGGCGGCATCGCGGACGCGATGCTCGGCGACGGCGGGTTCGGGGACGCGGTCCTCGATGACCGGCCCTCCGAAGGGATCGACATCCACGTCGGTCCCGACGGCTCCGTCTTCGTCGGCTACATCGCCTGTTGATGTTCGAGGCGTACATCGCCCGCTGTTCTGGGCGGACGATACGAACGATGGTCGTCGTTGCCGGAAAATCAGACCGCCGCTTCGAAGGCGTCGGCGAACGCGTCGGTCTTGTCCTTGACGCCGGCTGCCCCGGCCTCGAGGGCGTCGAGGGGGGCGACGCTACCGTCGGTTTTGATCGTGACGACGGGGTCCGTCTGGCCGCCGGATTGCTCGGGATTCATATCGTACGTCGCGGTGGTGACGCCGTCGACTTCGAGCAGCGATCCCTTCAGCACGTTCATGAACGTGTGGTCCTCGCCCTGTACCTCAATCGATAGCTCCGTCTCTAAGTTCTCGATGACACGTAGATCCATTTACCGGTCATAGGCGTATCCGCCGTATGAGCGTTACGGACCGCTTCGCGGGCGGGGCCCGGGCGATTCGGCTTTGACACGGACGCCGGCAGTCGGGCGATGGGGATCACGGAAAGCGAGGCTACACAGACGCCGGCGGTCGGGTCGATACGGACCCCGGAGAGCGGCGGGACAGTAGTAAAGAGTTTTGCGCCCTCGGCGTCGATGCATCGACATGACTACGTTCGAGTACGACGTCGCCATCGTCGGCGCCGGGACCGCCGGCTGTTATGCCGCCGCCACAATCGCCGGTGCGGGATACGACGTCGTCATCGTCGAGCGCAAAGACGAGGCGGAAGCGGGTCACATCGCCTGCGGCGACGCGCTCAAGGGTGCCGACAAGTTCCCCGAATCGATTCCCAAAGGACACATCGAGGACGCGTTCACCAACACGGATGTCGATCACGGCCAGTTCGAGATTCCCCAGGAGAACGCGGTGCTGGACATCCCCGTTCCCGGGGAACTCGCCGTCATCGACCGGTACGATTACGGCCGCAGGATACTCGAGGGAGCCGAGCGCGCCGGGACCGAGTTCCACTACGACACGGTCGTCCAGGACGTACTCCAGGACGAAACGGGACGGGTGTACGGGTTCGAGGGGACGAAAAAAGGCGAGCACCGCCGCTATGAGGCGGAGATCGTCCTCGACGGCGCCGGCGCGCTGTCGATCCTGCAGGACAAAGCCGATTTCGAATCCTCGACGTTCGATACGAACGTCAGGTACTCGCAGTTCTCCTCGGCCTACCGGGAAGTGATCGAGGTCGACGAGCCCGTCGAATGGTCTGACGCTCTGGTATTTAAACCCACGAAGCGCTCGGCGGGGTATCTGTGGTATTTCCCCCGGACGCCGACGGAAATCAACGTCGGGTTGGGGTTTCAGATGAACGAAGAGCCGATGCAGCTCGTTTCGGATCTCCGGGAGGACGTCCGGAACCGCCCGGAGCTGAAAAACGCGACTGTCAAAGACAAACTGGGCGCGGCGTTGCCGACCCGGCGACCCTACGACTCCGCGGTCGCCCCGGGATATATGGCCATCGGCGACGCCGCCGCACACGTCAATCCGATCAGCGGCGGCGGGATCGCCGGGGCCGCATACGCCGGCCAGTACGCCGGCGAACAGGCCATCGAGGCGATCGAAACCGGCGACGTGGGTGAGGACGCGCTCTGGCGGTACAACGAACGCGTCATGGACCACTACGGCGGCCGCTACGCCGCGCTCGACATATACAACATCTTTTCGACGGCGTACGACCTCGACGATCTGCTCGCGCTTTTGGCCTCGCTGCCGGCCGAGAAGCTCTCCGACGCGCTGTACTCCGGCTCGGCCGACGTCGGATTGGGGCTTAAACTCCGGGTGCTCGTCCGGACTTTCGGCCATTGGGGAACGCTCAAAAACCTCTATGAGACAAAGGCGCTCGCGGACCGGTTGCTCGATCACTACGAGACGTACCCGGGGTCGCCCGAGGGGTTCCCGGAGTGGAAGCGCACACGCGACCGGATAATGGACGACATCTACGCCGAAACCGGCGCCGAGGCGAAGTACTGACCCGCGGTCGCGGCCGAGACATCCCTGCCTGCGGTCGGATCGTTCGATACCGGCCGGATTTATTAGGTTTTGTGCTCGCGTGTCGGTATGCGCCCTCCAAACGCGAAAGCAGCGATCAGCGATGCGCTCGGTGTGGTCGCCGAGCGGCGGACGTACAGCAATTTGATTTATATACTCCTGGCGTTCCCGCTGGGGATGGTTTATTATCTGCTGATGTCTCTCGGGTTCATCATCGGCCTCGGATTGACGCTGTTTCTCGTCGGGATCGTCGTGTTGCTCGGGACGGTCCTCGGTGTGCGACCGCTGGCGTCCTTCGAGCGGTGGTTGGCGAACGCGCTGCTCGGGCTCGGGCTCTCCGCGCCGGGTGACGTCGACGGGGCCGGCGGCGGATCCGTGGGAACGACGCTCCGGCGATACCTGGATGCGCCCTCGACGTGGCGCGGTCTCGGGTTCGTATTTATAAAGCCTCTCGTCGGTATCGTCGCCGTCGTGCTGTTCGTCGTTCCGGCGTTCGCGCTCTCGCTCGTCGTCGCCCCACTCCGATACCCCTACGAAGCCGAATTCGTCACCGTGGGAGACGAGCCAATCGTCTGGACGATCGGGACGCTCCCGGAGGCCGCACTCGCGACCCTTATCGGTGCCTCCGTGACGGTCGCGTTTCTGCATCTCGTCAACGGGTACGCCTACGTCTGTGCCCGGATCGCCGAGGCGTTGCTGGGCGAGCCGAAACCGGTCGTTTCCCGGCCGTGACGCCTTCGCTACGTTGCTCGCCCGGCGAAAAATAGACGACAGAGCGTTCGAGCGACGGAACGGCGGCCGATACGGGGCGGTCGACGCCGCTTTCGACGCCGCCAGCGACGAGTTCGCCGCTGCCGCAGATCTCGTCGCGGCGGCGATCGACGACACCGGGGCGTTCGTCGACCATCCCCGCGTCGAAACCGTGGCGCTCGGGGCGCTTCGGGCACATCTGAGTAGGCTCCGGGATCGGATGCTCGCCGCTGTGGACTTTAGCGATCGGATGGCCGACGCCTCAGCCGCCGCCGGGGCGGGAGAGAGCGATCTCGCAAACGACCGTCTGGCGGCGGCTAACGACCGGATCCGGGATTTCAACGATACCGGCGCCGTCGAACCGAGGGACATCGCCGTTGCGCTCGGGTTGGTCCGGGGCTTCGATCGTGACGAGCCGATCGTCGGCATCGAGGAGGACGAACTCGAACGGAAACGGAAACGGAAACGGAAACGGAATCCAACAGCCGATTCGCTCGGAGAACGGAGCAAGCCAGGGGTGCGATTTGAACGCACGAACTCCCGATTACAAGTCGGGTGCTTGAACCACCCAAGCTCCCCTGGCACGTCAGTCCTCGTCCGTGGTGACGTGGTCGTCGTTGATGGGTTTTTCGAGTTCGATCCGGTGGGGAGCGTAACCGTGTCGCGAATAAAACGACCGCGCCGCGTCGTTTCCGGCCATCGCCTCCAGGGAGACCGTTTCGACGTCCATCGAGGCGAGGGCGTCTTCGGCCGCGGTCAAAAGCGCACTCCCGATCCCCGCCCCACGAGCCCGCTTTCGGACATAGAGGTTGTGGATCGTACCGCGGGTCGTGTCCTGGCGATACCGCCCCGAACCCACACCGAAGGTGACGAACCCGACGACCGCGTCGTCGCGGCGGGCCACGAGTACTGTCCCCGTGACGGCGTGTTGGAGCATCGTCTCGTGGATCGGGGTACGGTTTGGCTCGGCGCGGAGGTGTGAGCCGTATCGGCGTTGGCCGTCCGCGAGTTCGATCCAGAGGTCGGCGAGAACAGCCGCCTCGTCGGTATCGCCCGCCCCGATCTCGACGTCGTCCGGGAGCTCTCTCGTCACGGCTACTGGTCGAGCGCCTCGACGCCGACGAGGCGATCACCGGTGAGCATCCGCAGCGCCGCCCCACCGCCGGTCGAAACGTGATCGAACCCCTCGAGAATGCCGAGGGTCCGGAGCGCGGACGCCGTATCGCCGCCGCCGACGATGCTTTTTTGCGCTCGGGTGGCCGATTTGTACAGCTCCAGGGTTCCCATCTCGAAGCGCTCGTCCTCGAAAACGCCCGCGGGACCGTTGAGGATCGCGGTGCCGGCACTATCGAGGACCTCGGCGTAGGCCGAAACCGTCCGGGCGCCGATGTCCATCGCCGGGCTGTCGCTCGGGAGCTCGCTGAGGTCTAGTTCGTGACGCTCGCCGTTGCGCTCGATGGCCACGTCGCGGGGCATGTAGATCCGGTGGCTGAAATCGTCGAGCAGATCGCCCGCCCCTTTGACCGCCTCGTGGCTCCGTTCGTTGACGACCGCGGCCGAGGCCGCGCCGAGGGAGACGCCGTCCGCCAGGAGAAACGCGTTGCCGACGATGCCGGCCGTCAGCACCGAATCGGCGAGCCCCCGTTCGAGAACCGAACGCGCGACCTCGATCGAGTCGTCGACTTTCGCGCCGCCGAGAACGTACACGCGTGGCTCGGGGCTGTCGGAGATGTTACCGAGGACGTCGATTTCCCGCTCCATCACGCGGCCGGCGTACGCCGGCAACAGCTCCGGAAACCCGACGATCGAGGGCTGGCGTCGGTGCGACGTGGCGAAGGCGTCGTTGACGTAGGCGTCGAGGGCGGGAGCGAGCCGTTTGACGAGATACGTTTCGGCCGCCTCGGCGGGGTCGAACGACATGTACTCCTCGGAATAAAACCGGGTGTTTTCGAGCAGGACAGCGGTGCCCGGATCGAGACGCCCGATCCGCTCGCGGGCGGCGGCGGAGAACGTGTCGTCGCTGTACTCGATTGTCGCCGCCAAGAGTTCATCGAGCCGTTCGGCGTGTGCTTCGAGCCCGGTGAACTCGTCGCCGCCCGGCCGTCCCTGGTGGGCCAACAGCGCGACCCGCGCCCCGCGCTCGCAGAGTTCCGAGATCGTCTCGACGTGTGCGCGCAACCGGGCATCGTCGCCCAGCCCGCTCCCGGTCATCGGGCTGTTGATGTCAACGCGAACCCCGACCGCGGCCCCCTCGGCGTCGAGGTCGTCGAGCATCCGTATCATGTCCGCATCTCCCGACGGCCCGAGCAAAGTCCTTTCCGTTCGACGCGGCCGACCGGTGTGGGTGTCAACCCCGACCGTTGCTCGGTATAACGAAGATTTATTTATCATCCGGACCCCCGTCTCTCCCAGTGACTCGTGTATGGGTATAGCTGAAACAGTTACAGCCGGTCGGCGAGCGATCTCGGGGAGCCCGCTTCTCGCCATCGTTCTCTTTGCGGTCGTCGTGTTGGTCTTCGATCTGCTCGGGAAGCTCCTCGGCATTACCGTGCCGGTCGGACCGATCTCCCTCGGCGGGGAGTACGACGTCCCACGGTTCATCGGTCTTCTCAGAACCGGCGTGGTCGTCGGATTGCTCTTCGGACTGGCCGGAATCGGGCTCTCGATGACCTACAGCATCCTCAACTTCGCGAACTTCTCACACGGCGATCTCATTACCGTCGGCGGTTTCACCGGTTGGGGCGTCGCGTATCTCATAGCGGGGTGGGGTTCCGCTGGCCTCGGAACGCTGTTTTTCGTCCGACCGCTGAGCGACGTATCCACGGGTGCGATCGGCGCAAACGTCATCAACACGCCGGTCGCGATCGTCGTCGGCCTCGTCGGTGCGATCGTCGCGACAATGGTGGTCGCCGTCGTCATCGACAAGCTCGTTTATAAACCCATGCGCGATCGAAGCGGCATCTCGCTTCTGATCGCGTCCATCGGCGTCGCCTTGGCGTTGCGGTATGTGATCCAGTTCGTCTACGGCGCACGTCGCCGAGGCGTCACCGCCAGCGTCGACAGCTACACCCTCGGTCTCGGCGCGGGATCGGTGAGTATTAGCCCACACGCCATCACGATCGTCGCCGTCTCGATCGCGCTCATGATCGGGCTCCATCTCATGTTACAGCGGACGAAACTCGGGAAAGCCATGCGCGCCATGGCCGACAACAAGGATCTCGCGCTCGTCACGGGGATTCCGACCGAACGGGTGGTCCTTGCGACCTGGCTCATCGGCGCTGGACTCACCGGTGCGGCCGGCTATCTCATGATCCTGTTTCGCGGCAACATCGGCTTCGACTTCGGCTGGCTGCTGTTACTTTTCATTTTCGCGGCGGTTATCCTCGGTGGCATCGGCTCGATCTACGGCGCTATCGCCGGGGGCCTCGTGATCGGCATCGTCCGTGAAGTGTCGTTGGTCTGGATCCCGAGCGATCTCAACGCCGCGGCGGCGTTCGCCATCATGATTCTCGTGTTGGTGTTTCGACCCGAAGGGATATTCAAGGGGGTGTCGACGGCGTGAGCGACACCGACGCCGGCGGTGGTCCCTTCGAGTCGATCCTTACAGCGGTCCAGGAGCGCGATATCTACATGGTGCTCGCGACGGCGCTTTTGATCTATCTGCTCTTCAGTGTCGTGTTGTTCGGACGGACGTTCGGCAGCGCCCTCGGCGCGCTCGAGGGCGTCACGTTCTTCATGTTGGTGTATGCGATCACGGCGCTCGCGCTCAACCTCCAGTGGGGGTATGCGGGCCTTTTCAACATCGGCGTCGCCGGTTTCATGGCCGTCGGGGTGTACACGATGGCGATCGCGACGCGTGCGCCGGACGCATCGCCCGCCGGACTCGGGCTTCCGATCTGGGCCGGCGTGTTAGCGGGGATGTTGATGGCCGCGCTCGTCGGCCTCCTCGCGGCGTTGCCGGCGCTCCGACTCCGGGCCGATTACCTCGCGATCGTCACGCTCGGCCTCTCCGAGATCATCCGTTACACGCTGCTTTCGACCGCCGTCGACGACTGGCTGCAGGCCAACACCGCCTGGCTCGTTGCGCTGTTCGGCGGTGACGGCGAGGCGGGGGTCGGAACGAACGGCGGTAGCGGGCTCTCGATCACGACTGGGCCGGAGGATGTCCTCGATTGGTTGTTCTACGTCGGCGGCGATCCCACCCGGGGTGAGAACGCCTTCGGCGCTGCCGTCTTCGAACTCGGGAGGCAACTCGGGCTTCGAACGACGCTCGTCGCCGATATCGCCTACCTGTTCGTGCTCGCGACGGCGCTTGCGTTTATATACCTCTTTCTCTATCGGGTCGGCAACTCCCCGTTCGGCCGCGTTCTCAAAGCGATCCGCGAGGACGAACTCGTCGCCAACTCCGTCGGGAAAAACACCGATCTGTTCAAGATCAAGGTGTTCATGCTCGGCTGTGCGCTGATGGGGCTTGCCGGCATTCTCTGGCAGGGGAGCCAAGACTTCGTCTCGCCGACCTCGTTTCTGCCGATCGTCACGTTCTACGTCTTCGTCGCGGTCATCATCGGCGGTTCCGGCTCGAACACCGGCAGCGTCATCGGCGGGTTCCTCTTTGCTAGCCTCCTTTTCGAGGCACCGCGGCGGGTCGGCGGTCGGCTCCGCGACACCATCCCGGTCGCGGATACCCCGAACACGTTCGCGGAAGCGGTCACCGGACCGCTGGAGTTTGCGGCGTATCTTACTGCCAACGTCGGCTCGATCCAGTTCATCCTGCTTGGGGTCGTTCTGGTACTCATCATCCAGAAGCGACCGGACGGCGTCCTCGGCCACCGGAGCGAACCGGCCGCGGCCGTCGATCTCACCGGACGGACCACGAACGGTGATCGGGCCACCGACGGGGGGTCACGATGAGCGAAACGCCGGCCGCGAAGTCGCCCGAGGAGCTCCCGGAGACGGAGGACTCGCCGGCGGAGACGAAAGCCCAAGAGACGCCACCCGGGCTGCCGCTGCGGATCGACGGGTTGGTGAAACGGTTCGGTGGGATCACCGCCGTCGACGGGGCCAGCTTCAGCGTCGAGGAGGGCACTCTGACGGGATTGATCGGCCCCAACGGGGCCGGCAAATCGACGACGTTCAACTGTATCACCGGCGTCCACAAACCGACCGCCGGCCACGTCTATTTCAAAGACGAGGAAATCACCGGGCTGGAGCCGTTCGAGATCGCCCAGAAAGGCCTCGTTCGGACGTTCCAGATCGCCCGCGAACTGGAGGAGATGACGGTTCTCGAGAACCTGATGCTCGCGCCGAAAGACCAACTCGGCGAGACGCTTTGGCGGTCCGTCGCCCCGGTGGCCAGAAGGGCGGTCGTCGAGGAGGAAACGGCCGTCAGGGATCGGGCGTGGGAGACCCTCGAGTTCTTCGAGATCGACCACGTCGCCCACCAAAACGCCGGGGAACTCTCCGGGGGACAGCGGAAACTCCTCGAGATGGCCCGGGCGCTCATGACTGACCCCGAGATGGTCCTTTTGGACGAACCGTTGGCTGGGGTGAACCCATCGCTCGAGAAGAAGCTCCTCGAACGGGTTCATGAACTCCGCGAGGACGGATACACGTTCCTGCTCGTCGAACACGACATGGACGTCATCATGGAGAACTGCGACCCGATAATCGTCATGCACCAGGGGACGGTGTTGGCCCGCGGCAGCGCCGAGGAGATCCGGAACAACGACCGCGTCATCGAAGCGTATCTGGGGGAGGATATATGACCGATCGATCCGGTTCCGGAGATGGCGTCCAGGGAAACCAAGAGGCCGATCCCGGGGACGGCGGGATGCTCCAAGTGCGTGATCTCGATGCCGGCTACGGGGATCTGCAGATCCTCGATGCGGTCGATCTCGACGTTCACGACGGCGAGTACGTCACGATCGTCGGCCCGAACGGGGCCGGCAAATCGACGGTGATGAAATCCGTCTTCGGCCTGACGACGCATATGAGCGGTTCGATCACGTTTCAGGGCCAGGAGATACACGGGCTCCCCCCCGAACGGATCATCCGCACCGGAATCGGTTACGTCCCGCAAAACGACAACGTCTTCGCGTCACTCAGCGTCCGCGAGAACCTCGAGATGGGCGCGTACATCCTCGATTCGGTCCCGGAAGACCGGATCCGTCGGATCTACGATCGGTTCCCCATCCTCGAGGAGCGATCGAAACAGAACGCCGGAAGCCTCTCCGGCGGCCAACGGCAGATGGTCGCGATGGGTCGGGCGCTCATGCTCGAACCGGAGTTGCTGTTGCTCGATGAGCCGTCCGCTGGGCTTGCTCCGGATCTCGTCGACGATATGTTCGACCGGATCGACCGGATCAACGACGCCGGGACCGCGGTTCTGATGGTCGAGCAGAACGCCAAGGAGGCGCTTCGACGTTGTGACCGCGGTTACGTGCTCGTCGACGGCGCGAACCGTTACGTCGATGCGGGCGATGCGTTACTCGATGACGACGCCGTCCGGCAGGACTTCCTCGGTGGCTGATGTTCGCTTCGGTCGCCTTCGTACCGTTTTATGCGAAAACGGACCGCGCCGATCAGGCGACGAACTCGATCGTGTCTATCGTCTCGATCCCGCCGTCTTGGTACCGGAAGATCTCGTAGAACACCGCACGCATGTCACCGTTGTCGTCGAACTCGACGGACGAGGAGGCCCCTTCGTAGCTTACGTCCTGGCCGTCCTCGATCATCTCGACGGCGTCGACGAGGGTGGTCGGATCGACCGTCTCGCCGTTGGGGTTTGCCACCGCTCTGATGCTGTCGCGGATCCCGGTACCGTCGTTTTCGCCCGCATGAACCCGTGCGAGCGTGAAAACCGCGGCAGCGTCGTAGGCCTGCCCGTTGAACACTTCGGGAGCGGTGCCGTACTCGCCCTGATAGGAGTCCTCGAAGAACGATGCGCCGGGGCCGTCGGCGAGCGGTGCGGTCCCGAAGACGTTTTCCATCGGGTTGTCGACCTCGTCCGGCAGCGTCGACGAACGGAGGCCGTCCGGGACGAGGATGTCCTCGCCGGTGTCGTACTCGGCGTAGTAATCGCGGAACAGCTGAATCCCGCTTTCGGGGAAGCCGACGATCATCAACACGTCCGGGTCGTCCGCGAGCGCCTCGCCGATCTCCGAGGAGTAGGACGGCTGTTCGGGTTCGAAAGAGACCTGACTGAGGACCTCGCCGCCGCCGTCCTCGAACGCCGCGATGTACTCGGCTTCGAGCGCCTGACCGTAGTCGTCGTTGAGAAACAGCGTACTCGACGTCGCTGCACCGCGGTTATCGAGTGAGACATCGGCCATGACCTGCCCCTGTAACGCGTCGCTCGGGCAGGTCCTGAAGATGTAGCCGTCGTCGTCGAGATCGGTCACCGCCGGTGCGGTCGAGGAGGGCGACATCCCGACGACCTGGTTCGGGATGAACGACGATTCGACGACCTGTAGGTTGACGTTCGAGGCGGCCGGTCCGACGACCGCCGGATACCCCTCGTCGACGAGGTCGTCGGCCTCGCTGATGCCCGCCTGGGGGTCGGTCTGTGTGTCCCGCGTGGCGACGTCGAACTCGTACTCGATCTCGGGCCCGAGCTGTCGGTCGACCAGCCGGGCACCGTCCCGGATCGTGACCCCGAGGTCACCGAGATCACCGGTTTCGGGCATCAAAATACCGTATCTGATCTGGTTTTCCGTGTCGACGCCGTTGCCGGCACAGCCGGCGAGAGCGGCCACACCGGCGACACCCGCGCCCTTCAGTACGTCACGACGCTGTATGTCTCGTGTCATGTTCGATATGTTATTGGGTTCGCACTTATAAATGTATGCACTAAACTCGTCGTCTTTCTCAGTTCCTCATACATGCTTGCCCGGAAGAGTTTGCACTTGGTCCTGCGGAAGTCCCGTGTTTGAGTCCAAAAATCCCGCATATTCTACGGCCTGTTTCCGACATGTCAGACAAGTCGTCACTCGTCGGTGTCCGGTTCCAACGGTATACGCTCGGGATCGACATCCTCGTAGGCCTTGTCTGAGCTCAAAATAGAATTACCGTGGGTTTCGGCAGTAGCAGCGTGGAATGCATCGAACGCGGTCATCCCGCCCTCAAAGTAATTCACAGCCTTGAGCACGATCTGGCGTTCTTCCTCGGTCCCGACGGGAACAACATCAAGCATATTCGAAAACAGTTTGATGTAGTCGAACTCGTGGCGCTCTCTGATGAGCAAAAGCTCCAGATAGGAATGCGTAGACGTGACGACGTCATCTTCTTCCAATTTTTCTTCTGCTCGGTCTTTCAGCCAGTCAGCGTCTTTGATGAGAGCGAGGAGAAAATCTGTCTCGACGTACGCTGTCATTCGTCGTTATTCTCCGCGGCGCGTTTCCCACGTTCGAATCCCTCTTCGGCATCTGTTTTCGCCTGCTCTCTCGCTTCTTCACGGAGTTCTTCTATTGACTCCTCTTCAAATTCGCCGCCAGCTGCTTCACGAATCGCTTGGAGCGGGTTCTCGTCGATGGGGATGAGTTCGATACGATCCTCGTATTCAACCACGTGGAACTTCTCACCGTACTTCTGTCTCAGTTCTGAGGACAGGTACAGTCGCCCATGCGAATCTGTTTCGACTGACATAGTCGTTTATTGTATGCTACAAATAAAGAGGCTTTCCCAAAATTTGATTTTCTTTCCCACACGAGTCACTCGCTCCAGGCACTCTCAGCAGCAGCTTCACTCTCCCACGCTGGCCCGTCGAACGGTTCGACGTTTTCGAACACGCCCGCTGGTACTGAAACGACTTCAATTGAAGTTCTCCCAAGTGAACTACCCCGCCCTACTCGCCGCTTTGGGCGGTTCCTCGAGGACGGGGGCTCAGCGCCCTCTATTTCAGCTAAACACGCGGTTCAGTTACCACTTCGGCGGTCACTTCGGACACACAACCGCGTCGCCGACCCGGCCGAGCGATCCGATTGGTCCGAGAGGAACTGGACGTCCGGCTCAGGCGAACTCGACGTCGGTGTGTTCCTCCCGACACGTTTCGAGGGCGTGTTTGGCGGCCATGCCGGCCGCCTGTGCGGTCCGATCGGTTCCGACGCCGACCTTCAGATCGACGCCGACGGTTTCGCGGACGTGCTCGATCGCGTCGAGGTAGCCGCCCTCGTCGACGTCGTCACAGACCGCGATGATGTTGTCGCCGCCGACGAAAAACGAGAGCGAATCGTTCGCCTTCCGCATGTACCGCATTAGCTCGGCGTACCCCTGTTCGATGTTGATAAACGAGTCGAACTCGTTGAGTTGGTCGGTGTACTTTCCGGTTGCGTCGTTGACATCGAAGTGGGCGATCCGGACGTCGTCGTCGGTTCGGGCCCCGTTATCGAGGGGATCCCCACGGAGTATCTCCTCGCGGTCGCCGTCCTGGGCGCTGCCGGCGTTCTGTAAGTGCTCCGTTGCGACGCCGAGCGCCGACGCGGGGGAGGGGTCGACGGCGATGCCGAGGCTTACGGTCACCGGATACCGGTTTCCGACCGATTCCTGTATCAGGGCGTGGGCGTCGGCATCGAGCCCGTTGGTGACCGCGACCATGTTGTCGAATCGGGTGAAGAAAACGTATCCCTCCCGGTTGCCGATGAGCTGTGAGAGGTCGGCGTACAACCGTGATTGAAGCGTCTGCAGATCGACTTCCCGGCGCGGTTCGGGGGTTACCGTCCACGGCCCGTAGTTGTCTATCTGTATGAGCGTTACCTGCGCGTTTGTCACGGACGGTCCTTCAGGGCCGTCCAATATTTGCCTTGCCATCCGCGACGATACCGCCGGTGTCGAAAGCCGTCCGACCGGGACCGGTGCCGTTTTGACAGGCCCGCAGGCTCAAACGACCGCTATACGGGAAAGTCGCCTCGTAGAGCGGCGGTGACCGCCTCATCCAGGGGCGTCCCGGTTCGATCAGGCGTAGGCGTCGACATCGACTTCCCACATGTCGTTTCCACGCATCGCCCGTCCGACCGCCCGATGGAACGCGACGATGTCCTCGAACTCGTCTTCGTCGACGCCCTCGAAGATGTCGGCGACGCTGACGACGCGCTGGTGGTTCAGCCGTATCGGCTCTTCGCCGTGTTCCTCGACGAAATCGTCGGCTGAGAGCGGGAAATCCCCCTCCTCATCGAGCTTCTTTGCGAGTATCGCCTGGCCGTACTTTCGCATTCCTTCGGAGCCTTTCTCGCCGTCGGGGTCGTGGGGCCACTCCATGCGTTTCCCTCCGGTAGCCTGAATGAAAGCGTTTCCGCTCTCCCCCGGCCACGACGGCCGTGTATCCAGCGCTGAAACGCTCACAGTATTAAGTAGGGGGTCGGACGAACGTCGATCAACGGACCATGTCAACCGAAACGGCTGCCACAGCGGAGCAGGTTCTCGAGTTCCGCCTCGGCGATGAAACGTACTGCGTCAGTATCGACTACGTGACCGAAATCGTCGACATGGGCGAGTTGACGCCCATCCCGAACTCCCCGCCGCACGTCGAGGGCGTCATCGACCTCCGCGGAAACACGACATCGATCGTCGATCCGAAGGTCGGACTCGGCCTCGAGGGCGGAATCGGTGACCGTATCGTCATCTTCGACTCCGGGCTCTTCGAGGACGAGCGATCGATCGGCTGGGCCGTCGACAGCGTCGAGGAGGTCTCCGAGACCGCCGACGAAACGGTCGACGACGCCCCGATCAAGGGCGATCACATCCGGGGGCTGATCAAGCGGGACTCGGGGTTCGTCGTCTGGATCGATCCCAAAGCGATGGACGCGGAACTGGCCGACGGATCGGACGGGCTCGACGTCGCGCCCGAGGCCTGAGCGCCGCCGTTGTCCCCCGGCTTCGACCCCTCATAAATCGGAGCTGTCGGCGTGTGAACGGACCCAGAGTTGGCCGATCCGCGAGAGCCGCGTCCGGTAGGATTTGCCGTGTTCTTCCTGTTCGATGTATCCCTTTCCGCCGGGGCCGAGCCGGTCGACGTTGTAGATGACCTTCGAGCGGAACGAATCCGTGTACTCCTCGCCGAGTTCGCGTGCGAGCGTGCTCGCAAGCTCCGAGACGGACTCGAACTCGTCGTGTTCACCCAACGTAAAGAGGATCAGCTCCTCGAAGGGTTTGACGTTCGAAAACGAGGCGACGGGGAGTTCGATCACGTGGCTGTCGCCGAACTTCTTGGCGCCGATCGTCGTTCCCCGCTCGTCGAACTCCTCCAGCAGTTCGCGGCCGACCTCGAGGCGTTCCTCGAGCCGCTCGCGGTCCACGTCGCCGTCGAGAACCGCAGCCAGGAGATCACACTGCTTGCGGAGTTCCTCGGCCAGTTCGGTTTCGAGGTATTTCTCCGGGACGGTGTAGTAGGTGTGGATACGGTCGCGGTCGCCCTCCCGTTCGACCATGATCGAGTGGGCGGCGGTAGCGAAGGCGAAGGAGACGGTCCGCGGCATCGCGGAGACGTTGACCCACACTTCGCTGCCGGTGTCTAGCTCCCCGTTTATGAGGTCATAGGCCTGCTCGAAGGCGGCGTCGTAGTCGTAGACGTCCTCGACGACGTACTCCTCCGTCTCGGCCCCCAGGAGGTTCGTGAAATCCTTCTGGAGCTTGCTCGCGAGGTTCCGGGAGTACTCGACGTTGGCCTCGCTGCCGACCGCTCCCTCGAGTAAGACGACCCGATCGACGTCGAGTTGGTCCCGGACCAGCGGCGCGATCAGGCGGTCGTAATCGAAGCCGACCGGAACGATGTGGGTTTGCATACGATACACTACGTCGCGCTGTTTATATATCCCCTCAAGTAGCGCACGGCTCAACCCGTCCGTGTCAGGTCGTCCCCGTGTCGGACTTCGTGGAAGTCACCCCACGCCGCGACAGTTTCGAAAACGTCGCAGTAGGGGATGGACCGCTGAAACCGTCTCTCACGTGGTTGGATTCCTGGCAACTGATTTGTGCCTCCGGCGGGTACGCCCGGTATGAACGTCCTCTTTCCGTTCCGCGTCTCGCCTTCCGGTGAAGGGGCGCTCCGATATCTGGTCGAGGTACACGGCTCCGATGAATCGATCACCGTCACCGCGATCAACTTCACCGACGATCCACACGACCGGGCCGCGGAGATCGCGGCCGGCGAGATCGACTCGAAGGGCCGGAAACACGCCTTCGACGTCGAATCTGTCGTCCGACAGCTCCCGGAGTTGAACAAGGACAACGTCCGCGCCGGTATCATCGAGGAGACCAACGATCGGGAGATCGATCTGGTCGTGTTGGGCCATGAACTCTCGTCGTTTTTCGACCGGGTTCGCGGCCGCCGGGTCGAAGACCGACTGCTCAACGAATGCGGCGTGCCGGTAACGCTCGTTCCGGCCGACGAGGGGTGAAACGGGTCGCTGCTAGTCGGCCCGGAGCCCGAAGTGGTCCTCGACGTTCGCCTCCGGCCGTCGGCTCGTGAGCCCCGAAACGGTGAGGGTTACCACGAAGCCGAGAAGCATACAGTAGATCGAGATCCCCCAGCCGAGGTAGGTGTCGGAAAAGAGGCTGAGGGAGCCGACGGCGACCTCGGGGAGGAAGTTGAACGCGATGTAGACGATCTGCGAGCCGAGGATTCCGGCGAGAAGCCCCGTTCCGGTCGTTCGCCGCCAGTACAGCGCGACGATGACCGGCAAGGCGAGTTGGGCGAAGCCGCCGAAGGCGAGATCACCGATCTCGACGAGTATCGAGCCGACCGTCGCCGCGCCGAAGGCCTCGGCCTCCGCCCAGACGCTGGCGGCCAACGCCCCGACGGCGAAGACGACGACCCCGGCCCGGCCGAGTCGGTCCTCCTGTGTCTCGGTGATGCCGTCCTCGATAAGCGGGCGGTAGATGTCACGGGTGAAATACGACGATCCCGAGAGGAGCATCGAGTCCGAGGAGGACATCATCGCGGCGATCGCCCCGGCGATGACGAGCGCGGCGAACCACGCCGGGGTGAACTCGGCGAGGACCACCGGGAGGATGCTCTCGCCCGCACCGACGTCCGCCTCGAGGCCGAGCCCCCGGCCCCACGTTCCGAGGAGGAACGCGGGGACGAAAAGCAACAACACGAGTACGGGCCAAAGCGCGAAGGACCGCTTGAGAACGGTCTCGGAGGCCGCGGTGAAAAAGCGCTGGTTAACCTGCGGGAACATCGCCACGCCGAAGGCGATCGAGATCGCGAACGTGAGCATCGTCCCCGGCGTGTAGAACTCGCTGCCGAGCGCGAAGAACCCGGGGTCGGTCGCAGCGAGCCCCGCGTTGATGGTTCCGATCCCGCCGTCGACCGCGACGAGGACCCAAAGCAAAGCGACCCAGACCGCGAACAACATGAACGCACCCTGTAGCGTGTCGGTCCACGCGATGCCGCGCATCCCCGCCAACACGACGTAGACGATCATGAAACCCGTTATGAGGGTCGCGCCGGCGGCAAAGGGGACGGCCCCGTCTGTCAGGGCGGCCAAAGCACCGCCCGCACCGATCTGCTGGAGCATGACGTACGGAAAGAGCCAAAACAGCGAGACGGCGGCGACGAGCGCGCGGACCGCCCGCGAGCCGAAACGGTCGCCGAGCAACTCACCGAGCGTGACGTAGCCGAAACGCTGCCCCAGAAGCCACTGTTTATAACCGATGACGTACCACAGGACGGCGAAGATAATGCCGTCCATGAGCCCCATAACGAGGATCCACTCCGGGCCGAACGAGTAAGCCGTATCGGGACCGCCGAAGAACGTAAACGCTGATAGAAGCGTCGCAAAGACCGTAAAAAGCAACACGACTGTCCCGAAGGTACGACTCGCCAAGTAGAAGTCCTCGGCGGCGCGATCGGTCACTCGATACGCGGCGACGCCGACACCGAGTGCGACCAACAGGTAGCCGACGACGATGCCGAGTTGAAGCGCCGCGCTCATGTCGTTTCACCTTCGGTGTCGACCCCTTCGATCTCCGTCTCGGCTCCCTCCGTCACGGTCCCGTCGGCCGGCGTATCGGTGATCCAGACCCCCCACGCACGGTCCGTGAACGTCCAGAAAGCGAGCGAGGCGAGCACCATCCAGCCGATATGCCACCACAGCCACACCGGCAACCCGAACACGAGCGCGTCGACACCCCACAGGAACCACGGGACTGCGAGCGCAATTAAAAGCCACATCAGCGCGGCCCATCCATAACGTTCAACCTTCGAAGCCATTAGTTGAAGACCTATTACAACCTGAGGCTGAAATAAATACTGATTTCCAGTCCGTTTGAGATATCGAAGAGAATTAGTATTCAACTACGCCGGCAGTAGTGTCACCGCCCGATCGGCGGGAATCCCGGACCGTTGGGTACAAGGCGTCCGCTGAAAAAGGGATCTCCCCGCGGATTCGGTGCCGACAGCCGGGCCGAGAGGTCGATCGGGGGACGGCTGTGTGTTCGCCGGCGGTATCTCTCCCCCCATATTTAAACTACCCTCGACAGCCGTCGAATCCCGGTTCGGCTGATCTCGTCGGACCGGGCCGCGTTTGCCGGTTTTTTCGACCGGAGCGGCCGGAGGTCGGGGAAACATATATGTGCGTGTAGATATTCCATACATGATAGTATCGGTATCGATCCGAGCCCGCCGGTCCTCGTGTCGCCACGTCGTCCGAGAGCACCGACTCCGTCCCGGCGGCCGGGATCGACCACCGAGACGACGGTCAGTCCGTCGGCGGCCGGGACGCTTTGCGTCCCCGTGATAGAATGAGCGATATGGAAACCCTCGAAGAACTCAGCAAGGAGTACAGGCGTACGATCCCGTCGGATCTTCGCCGGACGCGGTCGTTCGAATGGTACCTCGAAGAGCTGTACGACGACCCGAAGATCGCCAGAAACGCCCACCAGCGGTTAGCCGATATGTTCGACCACTACGGCACCACCTACGACGAAGGGGCGGGGATCGTCGAGTACGACATCGCCTCGGAGGACCCTCTCGGCGACGGGGAGAACACGTTCTACGGACGGATCATCCACGAGGCGATTCATGAGTTCACCAACAAGGTGAAATCCGGATCCCGCGGCCTCGGCCCGGAGAAACGGATCAAACTCCTGTTGGGTCCCGTCGGCTCCGGGAAATCCGACTTCGACCGCCAGATAAGACGCTATTTCGAGGATTACACCACGCGGGACGCGGGTCGGATGTACACGTTCCGCTGGATTGGCCTCTGTGACGTGATCGTGGATCAAGACCCCGCCGACGACACCGTCCGTTCGCCGATGAACCAGGACCCGATCGTGCTCCTGCCGCCGGAGGGCCGCCAACAGGTTATCGACGATATAAACGGGGTGCTCGATGCCCCGTACACGATCCGCAACGAGCAGGCGCTCGATCCCGCAAGCGAGTTCTACATGGACCGGCTCTTAGAGCACTACGACGACGACCTGCAGACGGTGTTGGAAAACCACGTCGAGGTCGTCAGACTGCTGGCCGACGAGAACAAACGGCAGGCGATCGAGACCTTCGAACCGAAGGACAAGAAAAACCAAGACGAGACGGAACTGACCGGCGATGTCAACTACTCCAAGATCGCCGTCTACGGCGAAAGCGACCCGCGTGCCTTCGACTACTCGGGGGCGTTTTGCAACGCCAACCGCGGGATCTTCTCCGGGGAGGAGCTGTTGAAACTCCAGCGGGAGTTCCTCTATGATTTCCTCCATGCGAGTCAAGAACAGACGATCAAGCCGAAAAACAACCCCCGGATCGACATCGATCAGGTGATCGTCGGTCGGACGAACATGCCCGAATACCGCGACAAGAAGGGCGACGAGAAGATGGAGGCGTTCAACGACCGCACCAAACGGATCGACTTCCCGTACGTCCTCCAGTACGAGGAGGAGGCGAAGATCTACCGGAAGATGTTACAAAACGCCGACGTGCCCGACATCCACGTCGAACCCCACACGCTTGAGATGGCTGGCCTCTTCGGTGTTTTGACCCGGATCACGGAGCCCGACGGTGGTACGGTTTCGTTGATCCAGAAGGCGAAAGCGTACAACGGCGAGATCGACGAAGGCGAGGACATCGACGTAAAGAAACTCCGCGAGGAGGCCGAGTCGGCCGCCGACATCGGCGAGGGCATGGACGGCGTCTCGCCGCGTTTCATCGGCGACGAGATCGCGGAAGCGATCATGGACTCGATGCACAGAGAACGGATGTTTCTCTCGCCGCTGACGGCGTTCAATCATCTCGAGGAAAACCTCGAAAGCCACGGCTCGATCCCCGAGACGAACTTCGAGGACTACTACCGGTATCTCGAGTTGGTCCGTGAGGAGTACAAACGCCGCGCGATCGAGGACGTCCGACACGCCCTGGCGTACGACCTCGACGAGATCCGACGACAGGGCGAAAAGTACATGGATCACGTCATGGCGTACATCGACGACGACACCGTCGAGGACTCGATCACCGGCCGCGAGTCCGACCCCGACGAGACGTTCCTCCGGAGCGTCGAGGAGAAACTCGACGTGCCGGCCGACCGCAAGGACGACTTCCGACAGGAGGTCGCAAACTGGGTCAGCCGCCGCGCTCGCGAGGGGGAGACGTTCGAACCACAGGACAACGACCGGCTCCGGCGGGCGCTCGAGCGAAAGCTCTGGGCCGATAAGAAACACAATATCAACTTCTCGGCGCTGGTCTCAAGCGGCGATCTCGACGACGACGAGCGCAACGCCTGGATCGACGCCCTCGAAGGGCAGGGCTACAGTACCGAGGGGGCCAAGGAGGTGCTCGAGTTCGCCGGTGCCGAGGTCGCCAAAGCGGAGATGGAAGACGAATGAACGGCGACGCGTACGTCGATCGGGCGGACGGGGCGCTCGAGGACACCTACGAACCGCCGATGTCGCTGCCGGAGTACGTCGACCGGCTGTTCGATCGTCCCGAGTCGGCGGCCCACGCGTCGAAATACCTGCTCGCGGCGATCGAGTCCGCCGGCACCCGGACGGTTCTCGAGGAGGGCGAACAGGTAGAGCGCTACCGCTTTTTCGACGATCCCCACAACGACGGTGAACACGCCGTCCTCGGCAACACCGAGGTGTTGAACGCCTTCGTCGACGACCTCCGGTCGATCGCGGCTCGACGGGGCAAAGAGGAGAAGATCCTGTGGCTCGACGGCCCGACCGCGACGGGGAAATCGGAGCTCAAACGCTGTCTGATAAACGGGCTCCGGGAGTACTCGAAAACCGATGCCGGTCGCCGATACACCGTCGAGTGGAACGTCGCCGGGGCCAGCGGATCGCCGGGGATGACCTACGGCGATCGGGCCGCGCCGAGCGAAGACGAGTGGTACGTCTCGCCCGTCCAGACGCATCCGCTTTCCGTCTTTCCCGATCCGGTTCGCGAGGAACTGCTCGCGGCGCTCAACGACGAACTCGACGACCACATCCCGATCCATCTCACCACCCGGCTCGACCCGTTCAGCCGTGAGGCGTACGATCATCTCGAAAAGCAGTACCGGCGCGACGGGACCGAGGATCTGTTTTCGGCGATTACCGACGGGAGACATCTCCGCGTAAAGAACTTCGTCGTCGATGTCGGTCAGGGGATCGGCGTCCTCCACAGCGAGGACGACGGGTCGCCGAAGGAACGGCTCGTCGGCTCATGGATGGCCGGGATGCTCCAACGGCTCGACTCCAGGGGGCGGAAGAACCCACAGGCGTTCAGCTACGACGGTGTGCTCTCACAGGGCAACGGCCTCCTCACGATCGTCGAGGACGCCGCCCAACACGCCGATCTCCTCCAGAAGCTGTTGAACGTCCCCGATGAAGAAGCCGTCAAACTGGACAAAGGGATCGGGATGGACATCGACACGCAGATGATCATCATCTCGAACCCGGATCTCGAAGCACAGCTGAACCAACACGCCGAACGGGAGGGTTCGGACCCGTTGAAGGCGCTGAAACGCCGACTCGATCGACACGATTTCACCTACCTGACGAACCTCTCTCTGGAGGCTGAACTCCTCCATCGCGAGCTCACGAACGAGACGGCGATCTGGACAGCGGAGAGTTACGACGATCTCGAATCGAGGGTGCACGACCCCGTCGAGATATCCGTTCGTGGTGGCGACGGTGTCGTCCGGACGCGGGAGCTCGCACCTCACGCGATCGAGGCCGCGGCGCTTTATGACGTCGGAACCAGACTGGACACCGAGGGCCTGCCACCCGGACTCGATATCGTCGACAAGGCGCTCGTCTATGACCGTGGGTACCTACAGGACGGCGACGAGCGCCGCTACCGCGAGGAGTTCGACTTCGGCGACCCGACGGAGGGCACGACCGGGATCCCAGTCACCTACACCCGCGATACGATCGCCGATCTGCTCTATGAGGAGACGGACCGCCACCATCCGGAGCTAAACGTCGAGGACGTCATCATGCCGCGGGACGTCTTGAACGCGATGGCCGACGGGCTCGAGGACGCCCCCGTGTTCTCGCCGAACGAACGGACGGAGTACGAGAACCGTCTCGTTCCGGTGAAAAACCACGTCTTCGGCAGCCAGGAATCCGATGTCATCGACGCGATCATGCGCGAGAAACGCGTCGAGGAGTCGACCGTCGAGGAGTATCTCGAACACGTTTACGCGTGGGTCGAGGACGAACGGATCACGAACGACCGCGGCGAGACGGTCGAGCCGGACCCCCTGAAGATGAAGGTCTTCGAGATCGAGCATCTCGGCCGGTTCGACGCGGACGATTACAGCGGCACGGACGCATCCGAGGCTGTCAGAACGTTCCGAGCCGAGAAGATAATCACCGCGTTGAACCGCCACGCTTGGCGGAACCGCGACGACGATTTCCGGATCGACCAAATCGATCCCCGCGACGTTCCGGTTATTCGGACCGTACTCGGGAACCACGACTGGGACGACGTCCGTCGAACCCACCCCGATCTCGATCCCGACCAGTGGGCCGACCCGCCCTCCGGGACCGAAACGGAAACCGTCAAAGAACGGACGATACGGAACCTCAGGGGGATGTTCGGCTACTCCGCGGCGGCAGCGGAGCTGACGAGCCGACACGTCATGGGACAGGTGAGCTACAGATGGGACTGAGACCACGAACGATCGGACGGCCCACACGAGCCGGGACCCGACAACGAGGACACAGCCATGGGACTTAGAGACGACATCGACAGATACCGCGAGGTCGGCGAGGCCAAACGACAGGACCTCGCCGAGTTCATCCAGTACGGGGACCTCGGCGGTTCCCGCCCCGACGAGATCAAGATCCCGATCAAGATCGTCGACCTCCCTGAGTTCGCCTACGATCCACGCGATATGGGTGGTGTCGGACAGGGGCAAGGGGGGACCCCCGACGTTGGCGATCCGGTCGGCGAGCCGCAACCGCAACCGGGCGACGGTGACGAAGGCGACGACGACGGCGAACCCGGCGAGGAAAGCGGCGAGCACGAATACTACGAGATGGACCCCGAGGAGTTCGCCGAGGAACTCGACGAGGAGCTCGGGCTGGACCTCGATCCGAAGGGGAAGAAGGTCGTCGAGGAGACCGAGGGGGATTTCACCGATATCACCCGATCGGGGCCGGCGAGTACGCTCGATTTCGAGCGGCTGTTCAAGCAGGGGCTCAAGCGGAAGCTGGCGATGGACTTCGACGAAGCGTACCTCAGGGAAGCGCTCAAAGTCGACGGCTGGGGGCCGGATGCGGTCTTTGAGTGGGCTCGCGCCGAGCGTATCCCCGTCTCCCGGGCGTGGATCGAGGACGCCTACGCCTCCGTTCCCGACGCGGAGCGATCGCGGTGGGCATCGATCGAGGAGATGGACGACCACGTCGACCGGGAGCCGACCGCCGCCCGGATCAGACGCGAAGGGATCGACAAAGTGCCGTTCCGGCGCGAGGACGAGCGGTACCGCTATCCCGAAATAATCGAGGAGCGCGAAAAGAACGTCGTCGTGGTCAACATCCGGGACGTGTCGGGGTCGATGCGTGAGTCCAAACGCGAACTCGTCGAGCGGACGTTTACCCCGCTGGATTGGTATCTCACCGGGAAATACGACAACGCCGAGTTCGTCTATATCGCCCACGACGCCGACGCCTGGGAGGTCGACCGCGAGGAGTTCTTCGGTATTCGCTCCGGCGGCGGAACCCGCATCTCGAGCGCGTATGAGTTGGCCGCGGAGATCCTAAACGAGGAGTACCCCTGGGGCGAGTGGAACCGCTACGTCTTCGCCGCGGGCGATTCGGAGAACTCCTCGAACGACACCGAAGAACGGGTGATCCCGATGATGGAGGAGATCCCGGCGAACCTCCACGCCTACGTCGAAACCCAACCGTCCGGCAACGCGATCAACGCGACCCACGCCGGCGAACTCGAGAGCCACTTCGGCGACGACTCGAACGTGGCCGTCGCCTACGTCCAGGGTCCCGACGACGTGGTCGATGCGGTATACCGAATCCTCAGTACGGAGGACGAACCATGAGCACCGACGATAGAACCCACAAACAGCGGATTGCGGCGGAACTCACCGAGCCAGCGCGGGCGGCAAACGAGCTCGCCCGAAAGCTCGGTCTCGATCCCTTCGAGGTGAACTACTGGATCGTCGATTACGACGAGATGAACGAACTCATCGCCTACGGCGGCTTCCAGCGGCGATACCCCCACTGGCGGTGGGGGATGAGCTACGACCGTCAGCGGAAACAACAGCAGTTCCTCGGCGGGAAAGCCTTCGAAATCGTTAACAACGACGATCCCTCGAACGCCTTCCTGCAGGAATCAAACGACATGGCCGACCAGAAGGCAGTCATCACCCACGTCGAGGCCCACGCCGACTTCTTCAAGAACAACGAGTGGTTCCGGATGTTCGGCACCTCCCCTGACGCCGCCGCGATGCTCGAGCGACACGGCGAGACGATCAGCGAGTACATCGACGACACGGAGATCTCCCGGGAGGAGATCGAGGAGTGGATCGACCATATCCTGTGTCTCGAGGACAACATAGACCAGCATCGCCCGTTCACAGCCCCGCCGGACGGCGACGGCGACTCGCCCGACACCGCTGCGCTCGAGGAGCGACTCGACGATCTCGATCTCTCCGAGGAGGTCAGAGGGGAGGTGTTCGACGACGCGTGGCTGGACTCGATGTCCGACGACGAGGAGGGGCCGGCCTTCCCCGCCGATCCCGAACCCGACCTGCTCGCGTTTCTGGCCGCGCACGGGAAAGTCTACGATCGGGACGCCGAGCGAGCGGTCGAGTACGAGGAGTGGCAACGTGAGATACTCGAGATCCTGCGGAAGGAGGCGTACTACTTCGCCCCACAGAAGATGACGAAAGTGATGAACGAAGGCCATGCGTCCTACTGGGAGTCGAAGATGATGGCCGACGAGGCGTTCGCCGCCGATGACGAGTTCGTCTCCTACGCCGACCACATGGCCCAGGTGCTCGGCTCGCCCGGCCTAAACCCCTACAAGCTCGGGTTCGAGCTGTGGCAGTACGTCGAAAACCGGCGGAACCGACGGGAGGTGATCGAGCACCTGCTTCGGGTAGAGGGGGTGACGTGGCGGAACTTCGGCGAAGCGGTCGATCTCGACCGTGTGCTGTCGGCCCTCGAACCGGACCCGATCGTTGCGGACCCCGTCGGACACCTCGAATCGCTGGACCCGGATGACCCACGGATCGACGACGAGACGCTACGACGTGTCCGAAACGGCGACGACATCGACGTCGAACGGTACCCCTGGAAGCTGCTCACCGACGAGGGGATGGCGGAGCGTCACTATTCGCTCGTCAAACCCGAACACCGCGGGTTCCTCAAGCGGGTCTCCCAGGCCGAACTCGAACGGACCGCGAGATACCTCTTCGAGACCGACCGCTACGACACCGTCGAGGCGGCGATCGGGAATGTCGACCGGGCCGCCGGCTGGGACCGGATGTTCGAGATCCGCGAGAGCCACAACGACGTGACGTTCCTCGATGAGTTTCTCACCGACGAGTTCGTCGAGGAGAACGACTACTTCACCTACGAGTACACCCATACCACCGGCGATTTCCGGGCGACGTCGACGGCCGCCGAGGACGTCAAAAAGAAGCTCATGCTGCAGTTCACCAACTTCGGGAAGCCGACGATCGTCGTCCGGGACGGCAACTTCCGGAACAGAAACGAGCTACTCCTCGCCCACCAGTACAACGGCGTCGAACTCGATTTCGGGCAGGCGAAACAGACCCTCGAGCGTGTCTTCGAGCTTTGGGGGCGGCCGGTCGCGCTGAAAACGATCAGAAAGGAGTTCGACGACCACGACATCGAGGTCGCACGGCGGCGCGACAGGGAGCCGGAACCGACGGAGCGGGGCGTGTTGATCCGCTTCGACGGGGACGGCTTCGAGGAGGAGACGCTCTCCGACGACGAGATCGAGGGGATCCGGGCGACCGATGTCGATTACGACACGAAACCCGACGAGTGGTTGTGACGTTCCAGGTGATCGTTTTTCGGGGAGCGACACACTCTGTGGGCGCGTATCCGGCAGCGTCGTCAACGGGATCGACGGCGGGACTGCCCCGGTTTTCCCCGTTCGCACCACAATAGTGACATGTGATCGCGTTCGAGATCACGTATGAGCGAACCGCCGAAGCCGGATGCCGGTACGGACGCGGACGCTGGATCGACGCCGACGCACACCCGACGCCGCCGGTTCCTCCGGGGCGTGGGCGCTTCCTCCATCGTCGCCCTCGCGGGGTGTTTGGGGCTCGATGGGGGCGACGGCGACGCGCAGGCGGGTGTCAGCCGCCCCGACGACTGGTGTGTGGGCGAAAACGACGTGGGCGTTCCGGAGGCCTACCGGACTGCCGAAAGCATCGATGGAATCGAGCGCGATCCGGACGATCTCACGGACCGCGAAAGCGCTGCCTACCAGTGTTACCCGCAGGGATACCAACTCTGTGCGAACTGTCGGTACTTCATTCCGGGCAGACACGCGGGTGGCGGCGACGAGGGGGGTGCCGGTGCGTGTGCGATCGTCGAGGGAATCGTCCGCTCGCAGGACTGGTGTGCGCTGTATCAGGAGACGGAAGGGCTCGCGGAGTTCCCACATCCGGACCCCCTCGGCGAGGACGGACAACAGAAACCGCCGGCGCGGAGGTAACTCGTCCCGGAGCGACCCCGACGCTACGTGTACGCCTTCCGTAGGAACACGAGCGCCGCGCCGAACATCGCGAGGTTCCCGAAGAACGCGAGGCGCTCCCCGTCACGGTCGTCGGGGTCCGCGTTCCAGAAATCGTGCATAGTGAGGGTAACGACTGTCAGAAAGGTGGCCGCGGCACCGGTTGCGAGTTTCGGGAGCCGCCATGCGGCGATGCCGAGCCCCGCCACGAGCATCATCCCCGAGGCGAAAGGGGCGGCAACGTCCGGGAGGGGGACGCCGGCGGATTTCGCGTACTCGACGGTGTCGTCCATGTCCCGGAAATCCTCCGAGGCCTGCAACGCGAGGCCGAGACCGAACAGGAGTCGCCCGAGTCGGGCGGGGGAGTCGGCGTCGTCAGTCGTCGCTGTCATAATGGTGTCTAACAGTTCGGGAGGGATTCACAAAGATGTATCGCCGACCCCGGTTCATGGTGTACCGGGGGATCCGGCCCATGTCGGTCGTCGGAGCACGCCCGGGAGTGTCGTGTCGCCTCCGCGGATATCGTGTTAGATAATGCCATTCAATTTAACAGTTTATCGAATATTAACATTATAATTCATAACAGTTTTGTACCCGTCGCTGTTCCGGTCAAACGCACACGATGAGTGATCCGGACTCCGGCGGAAGGAACAACGAACCCCGGCCGAGCGCTTCGGTCGGGTGCCCGACCCCGGGGACCGTTCGCTCATAGGACTACAGGATATCTATGGCACACGACAACGACGGAACGGACGAGGTTGCAAGCCGCGTCCAAAACACCGAGTCGATCACACGAGACGTTGACAACCCTGCCGCCCGCGAGCTTCGCGAGAAGTTCGACGAGCAGGACTTCACGTTCGCGCCCGGTCTCTACCACGCCCTCGATGCCCGCCTCGCGGAGATGGCGGGTCTCGACGCCGCGTACATGTCGGGTTACTCGACGGTCCTTGGCCAGTTCGGCTTCCCGGACCTCGAGATGGTCACGATGACCGAGATGGTCGAGAACGCGAAACGGATCGTCGAGGCGACGAACCTCCCGGTCGTCGCCGACTGCGACACCGGCTACGGCGGCGTCCACAACGTCCGCCGCGCCGTCCGCGAGTACGAGAAGGCCGGCGTCGCCGCCGTCCACATCGAGGATCAGACCACGCCGAAGCGCTGCGGACACATCGCCGGCAAGCAGATCGTCCCCCGCGACGAGGCGGAGGCCCGGTTCTCGGCGGCCGTCGACGCAAAGCAGTCCGAGGACACGATCATCATCGCCCGAACGGACGCCTACGGCTCCGCCAACGGCGACTGGGAGGAACACCTCGAGCGGGGCCGCATCTACGCCGACGCCGGCGTCGATCTGGTCTGGCCCGAGATGCCCGACCCCTCGCGTGAGGACGCCGTCAACTACGCCGAGACGATCCACGAGACCCACCCGGACCTCGATCTCGCGTTCAACTACTCGAGTTCCTTCGCGTGGTCCGAGGAGGAAGATCCGCTGACCTTCCAGGAGCTCGGCGACCTCGGCTACCAGTACATCTTCATCACGCTGTATGCGCTTCACTCCGGCGCACACGCCGTCTACGAGGACATGGCGAACATCGCCGAAAACGACGAACGGGCCCAGTTCGACCTCGAGGACCGCTATCTTGGCCACGAGACCGAGAGCCACCACGAGCTCTCCTTCGTCTCGCGGTTCCAAGACATCGAGGCGCAGTTCGACCCCGAAGCGAAGGCCCGGATGGAGCAGTCCGCTGGCTTCACCGAGGAGGAGAGCGATCCGCTGACCTCCGGCGACGACGACTGATCGGAGCGAGGCCGAAACGCTCACGCGTTTCGTTATTGCGAACGGCCGTATTTTTTCGCGACCGTCGAATCCGGGTAGTAGGCAGCTACTCGTCCGGCTAAATCACCTATTCAGGCCTGCAGACGGCTCCGAACGAAGGATTCGGGCAGATTTAAGAATCCCCCGGGTGACGGTACAGACGAACATGACGCAAGTAGACAGACGTACTCACGAGCGGAAGTTCGTTCGGACGTTCTTTACGACCCCCACGGCCGTCGAGGGCGAGGACGATTCGGCGAAGATGCTGGAGGGCGCTGCGGGCCTCAGCGGAATGGAAGCACCCGACGTCTGGGTGCCGGACAACGAGGACGCCACCGCGCCGAACATGCGCGACGAGGGCGCACAGAACATCATCGACGTCGTCTCCGAGCACGGCGCCGACTACCCCGGCGAGATCCACCCCCGCGTCGTCTGGCATCGACAGAGCCCCTCGACGCGGTATCAGGGCTTCCAGCGGATGCTCGAGATCGCCGACCCCGAAAACGGGGCGATCGAACACATCGACGGGTTCGTCATCCCCGAGGTCGGCGACATCGACGACTGGAAGAAGGCCGACGAGTTCCTGACGATCATCGAAAACGAGTACGGTTTCGACGAGGGCTCGATCAAGATGTCTGTCATCGTCGAGAGCGGCCAGTCCGAACTCGCCATGGAGAAGCTCCGCGACGAGATGGGCAAGCCGACGAACAACCTCCAGCGGCTGTTCATGCTCGTCATCGGCGAGGTCGACTACACCAAAGACGCCCGCGCCATCACCCCGACCGGATCCCTCCCCCCGTGGCCGGAGCTCCGTCACAACACCTCCCGCGCCGCGAGTGCGGCGGGTCTCATCTCCGTCGACGGCCCCTACGACGACATCCGTGACGTCGAGGGCTACCACGAGCGGATGACCGACAACCAGGCCAAAGGGATGCTCGGCATCTGGTCGCTCACCCCCGGCCAGGTCGTCGAGGCCAACAAGTCCGCGCTCCCGCCGGCGGAGGGCTACTGGCTCCTCGACGCCGACGGCCGCGAAGTCGAACTCGAACGCGACGACGGCGTCGAAGTGTACGGCGGTAACCGCATCTCCCTCGAGGAGACCGGCGACGGCTACGTGCTGTCGGTCGGCAACGACGACCTCGAGCTCTCCGAGGAGGAACTGCAGGAGGAGCTGCTCGACCTGCTCGATTACGTCCCGAGCATGGACGACATCGTCGACTCCATGGAGGAGTTCGAGGCCGCAAAGGAAGCCGGCAAGGGCGCGATCGCGATGACCCAGGCCGCGACCGTCGAGATCGACGGCGTCCAGGTCGACATCAGCCGCGACCGGATGTGGGACGAAGCGACGTATCAGGCGCTGCAGACGCCGATCACGCTATTCCAGGACGTCTACGAGAACCGCCCGGACCAACACGAGGGCCTCGCGGAGCTGTACAGCGAGGACGTCGTCGAGCGCGCGATGAACGTCGGGAACTAAGCGGTTCGCTGTCCGCGGTTTCGATCCCCGAGCGGTTTTATGCGTTTCTGCTTGTATCGGTACTCTACCGGCCGGAACCGGTGGGGCTTTTCCGCGCGCACACAAACGCGTGGTATGCTCAGATACGTGACGACGAACGAGGGGAAGGTCCGGGAAGCCAAAGAGTACCTCGGGGGCGACGTCGAAGCCTTCGAGTACGACTACACCGAGATCCAGGCTGACTCGCTGGACGCGGTCGCCGCCCAGGGCGCACGCGAGGCCTACAAACACGTCGGCGAACCGGTTATCGTCGACGATGCGGGGCTGTATCTGGATGGGTTCGACGGCTTTCCCGGCCCGTACTCGGCGTACGTCGAAAACACCCTCGGCGTCGAGCGCGTCGGCCGACTCGCCCGCCGGGAGGGCGAGCGCCGGGCGACGTTCCGGTGTGTGATCGCGTACTGTGACGGCGACGGCTTCGAGGCGTCGCCGGAGCCGGTCGATACGGGCGACAGACGCGGCCAGGATCTCGACGCCGACGACCGGGCGTCCGCGACGACGGACGACACCGTCAGTGGGTCGGGGCTGCCGGTGAAGCTGTTCTCGGGGGCCGTTCCCGGCCGGATCGTCGAGCCCCGCGGCGGCGGCGGGTTCGGCTACGATCCCATCTTCGAACACGACGGGGCGACCTTCGCGGAGCTTTCCTCCGAGGAGAAAAACGCGATCTCACACCGCGGGCGTGCCCTCGGATCGTTCGCCGAGTGGTTCATAGACCGGTAGCGCCGCCTGTCGTTCGCGTCAACGCGGCGACCGGTCGGGACCGGGGTACGGAGCGTCGAAGGCGAGTTCATAGAGCGCTTCCGGATCGACGACCGAGAGAAACGCTCCGGGCGAGCGGACGCTCACCTCGAACAGTCCGCGCAGGTTCGCCCCGGCCGAAGCGCTTTGGAGTCGCTCCTCGAGCGTGACGATCTGGGCGGCGTTACCCCGGTAGGCGGCCGCAAGCGCCGGTCGATCGCCGGTCGGCTGTTCGACGACTATGAAAAGATCCCTGGCCGTCGTCCGCCACTCCTCGGCGAGCGACGCGTCGGCGAGTGACGCGATGACCGCCTCGGCCGCCGCGAGCAACGGTTCCGTCGCGATCGGCTCCAGCCACGAGTGCGATCTGACGACGTCCATGACTTCTCTCGAGGGACCGCCGACGAGGAGATCGGCGACGAGCACGTCCGAATCGACGACGACCCGCGTCGGGTCGGGCTCGTGGCTATCACTCACCGGATCGACGCTCCCGGAAGCTTCCGCGGACATCCTCGAGTTCGATCCCGTATGTCTCGGCGCGCTCGAAGAGCTCCTCCCACGACATGTCTCCGTCAACCGGCGCCACGAGCAAAAACTTCACCCCTGGACGTGCCACCAGACGATCCCGGCGACGAACGCCGCGCCGACGTTCGTGAGGACGGCGACCCCACCGATCGCGGCGACGGCGAGCGGTCGATCAGTCGAGGTGAACGCAACGCGGGCCAGCGAGGCGGCGACGACAACCAACAGAACGCCCAGAAGCGCCATCGGGAACGCGAACAGCAGGCCGGCGACGAGCGCGAGGCCGAGATACAAACAGCCGGCGACGATGTTCGCCGTCCCGGTCCGCGCGCCGAAGGCGTGTTTCCCCGCGAGGCCGCCGGAGCCGTGACACATCGGCAACGCGCCGAGCGGCACCGCGGCGAGGTTCATCACGCCCATGCTTTCGGCGAGGCGGTCGGCCGACACGTCGGTGTCGTAGAGATCCGAGAGAAGCAACGAGGTCGCGAGCGCGGCGTTGCCGACCGTCATCGCGAGCTGGGCGATGAGTCCCTCGGCGGCCCCGACAGAGACCGAGGGACCGCCGGTAGGAAACACCGAAAGAGCCGGCAGCGACGGCTGTGGAACCCCACCGACTGTCACGGCCCACAGCCCGCCCACCGCGAGCAAAACGAGGGCGACGGCGCGGCGGGAGACGACGGCGACGACGGCCGCGATGGCGACGCCGGCGACGGCGACCGCCGGCGCGCCGGCGACGGGATCGACCGCGGCGACGACCAACAGACAGGCCACGGCGAACTGTATCCCGCGGACGACCGGTTCGCCGACGAGGGTTTCGATCGACGCGAGCCACCCCCGCCGTCCGGCGACAAGCAGCAACGCTCCGGCGAGAAGGCCGGCCGCGACGATCTCGCCGTAGGAGAGCGCGCCGGCGATGGCCAACCCGGCGAGGGCCTTCATCGGCTCGACGGAGAGGGGGACGCCGTAGGCGACCCCCCAGACGACCTGGAAGACGGCGAACCCGACGAGTAGGTGCGGAAGCGAGGCCGGCGTCAACAGCCCGAGCGCGACGACGAGCGGCAGAACCGTAATCGAATCCCCTATCGCACCGGTCACTTCTCCGGCGTGGAGTTCGAACCGCTCCGTCGTGGGTAACCCCTTCGAAACCGACACAAGATGTACTAAACCCACATTTACAAGAGTCTTTCCCGAAGTTATCTTCGGTTTCTCCCACTACTTGGGATAATTATATATGGTTACATCGCGTTGCGTCCAGTATCCCGAGATCCGTTGACATCCTCCTCCGCGTGAACAGGGCGGGATCGGAGATCCCGCAAGCAGTCGGCCGTAGGCCGACGACGCGGAGGAATCCCACGGCACCGCACCGCTGAGTTGGGAGTTTCAGGTTTGCAGTTCCACCGA
>OBKM01000075.1_pt1 | contig 42867 bp, 35 predicted proteins | sample 1519691 | NCBI WGS metagenome assembly OBKM01 (sample SAMEA37050418, study PRJEB22526) | metagenome | biome: saline pan; feature: lake; material: water | place: Egypt | collected 2015 | depth 0.5 m
AGGTCGGCGGGGAATACCGGCGGAACATGTAGCGTGAGGGCGTGGTGCGGGAAGACGTGATGCGTGAGGGCGTGATACCGCCGATGTGCGGCTCGACGCTTACATGGACAAGCATGAACGGAAAAGCGATCCGGAAATACCTACCGCGATCGTTTGGGTGTGTGCCTAAAGAGCGGGTAGGGGTATCTTTTGGAGTATGGACTAATTCTTGCGGCCTGTTGTGGTAATCGCGTAATGCGGACAACCACCACCGGGCCGTATGTTTTCCCTTTCGGGTATTTTCTACTTCCTCCTCGGGCTGTGGATGCTTCCGGGCGTTTTGCTCGTTGCTGTCTATCTCTACGAACTCGGTCAGGATCTGGGTCGGCGCCTGCAGGGGCACCCGGCACGACCGCTGCCCAGCTTCGGCCATCTGCTGGAGAACGCCTGCGACAGGCGACGGCAGGGAGCCCGCGCGTCTGTACGCACTCTGTCGGTAGATCGGGTGGAGCGCACGCCGCAAGGCAGGCCTTCAGCCGATCACCGCGACTGTGACAAGGCTCATGAGTGGACGCTCTACCTGAACTGACGCGCCAACGACAAGTGAGCGTAACAAAACGCCGAGACGGGGCACACCGGTCTCGGCGTTTCGTATGTATGGGCAATACGATACTCCCTGTGCCCGACCACTCGGTCCCATGCAACGTCCTTTGCTCCACCGGATGCCCCGTCCCGGCACGGTACTCCTCGATACGGCGCGGCCCGATGAGGAGAACCGGACCAGCCTGCTGTTTGCCGATCCGGTGAAGGCCATCCGAGCAGATCGCCTGTGTGAGGTTCCGGACGTGCTCCGGCATATCGACGATGCTATTCAGCAGGGATACTATGTGGCGGGCTACCTGAGCTACGAGGCGGGCTATCACTTCGAGTCCATTACGCCCGACACCCTTCCGGACGAGCCGCTGGCCTGGTTCGGCGTGTATGAACAGGCACGCGAGATCGCGCCCCAGACGGTCAGCGCCCAGCTCGCCTCGTCCAATGGTGCGCCATCAGTCCGACACCCTGAGTTTGGAGTAGAGCGGTCTGCGTATCTTGCGGCGATGCGCCAGATCAAGCACCACATCCGCGAGGGGGATGTCTATCAGATCAACTATACGGGACCACTGACCTTCGAGACGCCGAGTGACTCCGTTGCGCTTTACCAGGCGCTTCGCCGGCAGCAGCACGTCCCGTACAGCGCTTTCTTGAATCTCGGGTCGACCCAGATCCTGTCGCTGTCGCCCGAACTGTTTTTTCGCCGAGAGGGGAACCATATCGCGACGCGCCCAATGAAAGGCACGGTGCGGCGTGGGCGCACGCTCCACGAAGATCGCGCGCTCCGGGACTGGCTGGAGCATGACGTAAAGAGTCGGGCTGAGAATCTCATGATCGTGGATCTCCTGCGCAACGACCTCTCGCGCTGCTGCACGCCGGGCTCTGTAGACGTCCCCGCGCTCTTCACAACAGAGCCCTACGAGACGGTCACACAGATGACGTCCACCGTCACCGGTGAGCTCCGCGACGAGATCACGTACCAGGACCTTTTCGCCGCGCTCTTTCCCTGCGGTTCGGTGACCGGGGCTCCCAAGATCCGGGCGATGGAAATTATCCGCGACCTGGAGACAGCGCCGCGAGGCGTCTACTGCGGAAGCATCGGATACATCGCACCTGACCAGACGGCCGTATTCAATGTCGCCATCCGTACGGCTGTTTTGCAGAACGAAAAGGGTCGGATGGGCATCGGAAGTGGTATCGTGTGGGATTCGGAGCCCGAGGCGGAATATGAGGAGTGTCAGCTGAAGGGTCAATTCCTGACCGACCTTGATGGTGCGTCCGCCGAGACGAATGACGACTTGCGGCTTATTGAGACCATGCGGTGGGAGGGCGGAGACGTTGCGCTTTGGGACCGACATGTGCGTCGCCTCCGCGACTCGGCTGCTTACTTCGGCTATCCCTTCGATGCAGAACGGATGCGAGAAGCCGTGAAGCAGGAGGCGGCTTTGCTCGATCGGAACGAGGCCTACAAGATCCGGCTCACGCTCGGACCGGCCGGTACTTTCCGGGTGTCGAGCGATCCCGTGAACATGTTTGAAGGCGATCCTTGGCGCATTACCCTATACGACGAACCCGTCGATTCCAGCAACGTCTTCCTCTATCACAAGACGACGCGTCGTGACGTCTACCGAGAAGCATACGAGTCTGCACGAGCGGACGGATTCGACGAGGCCATTCTTGTGAATGAGCGCGGGGAGATCACCGAAGGTGCGCGCTCGAATCTTTTCATCGAGCGAGATGGCGCACTAATCACGCCGCCTGTCGGATGCGGATTGCTCGGCGGCGTCTATCGAGAGCACGTGCTCTCCGCCCGATCAGACGCAGAACAAGCAGTCCTGACGCCCGACGACCTGCGTAGCGCCGACGCTATCCATCTGTGCAACGCCGTTCGCGGGTGGGTCCGAGCGCATCTTGCCGTGCCAGAAACGGTCTCCTGAGCGAGAAAAGATAGTTGACACCTGCGACGCAGAGCATTATTCTATAGGGGCTGGATGAAAGCGACATCGTCATTTTGAAAGCGCTTCGATTCCCGAGACAAATCTAAAAAAGAGCGCGCTTCTTTTTATCATGCGAAGGTAGTAGGAGCGTGACACTTTTCGACACTTCCACCATGACTAAAGAGTTGAGCTATGGCTGATCAGCAAGACGTACAGGTAACGGCGGCCTATTCAGGGCGCGACGAGGTCTATGAACCGTCGGCGGCGTTTCGCGACCGGGCCCACATCGGGTCAATGGCCGAGTACGAAAAGATGTACCGGCGATCCATCGAAGATCCGGAAGGCTTCTGGGGGGACCAGGCCGATCGGATCGACTGGTTCGAGCCCTTCGATACGGTGAAGGACGTCTCCTACGCGCCGGGCGACGTCGACATCAACTGGTACGAAGGCGGCGTCACGAACGCGTGCTACAACGCTGTCGACCGGCACCTCGACGAGCGGGGCGACAAGACGGCGCTCATCTTCGAACCCGACGAGCCCAGCGACGGCGCCGAGCACATCACCTACCGCGAACTCCACGAGCGCGTATGCCGGTTCGCGAACGTGCTCAAAAAGCATGGCGTCGAGAAAGGCGACCGGGTGACGATCTACCTGCCGATGATCCCTGAGGCGGCCTACGCGATGCTCGCCTGCGCGCGGATCGGGGCGATTCACTCCGTCGTCTTCGCCGGCTTCTCGCCCGACGCGCTGGCCGACCGCATTCTTGACTGCGAGTCGCACTACCTGATTACGGCCGACGAGGGGCGGCGCGCCGGCAAGCGGGTGCCGCTGAAGGACAACGCCGATCAGGCGCTCGAGCGCACGCCCGACGTTGACCAGGTGCTCGTGATCCAGAACACGGGCGGCGACATCGAGTGGACGGACGGTCGCGACGTGTGGTACCACGAAGCGGCCGACACCGTCGATGCCCAGTGCGAGCCGGAGCCGATGGATGCCGAAGACCCGCTCTTCATCCTCTACACCTCGGGCTCGACGGGCAAGCCGAAGGGCGTTCTGCACACCACCGGCGGTTACCTCGTCTACACGAGCATGACGCACGAGTACGTCTTCGACCTGCACGAAGACGACGTCTTCTGGTGCACGGCGGATGTCGGGTGGATCACCGGACACAGCTACATCGTCTACGGGCCGCTCGTAAACGGCGCCACGCAGGTCTTCTTCGAGGGTGCGCCAACTTACCCGGACGCCTCGCGCCTCTGGAAGGTGGTCGACAAGCACGAGGTGAGTCTCTTCTACACGGCGCCGACAGCGATTCGGGCGCTCATGCGCGAGGGCGACGAGCACGTCGAGACGACGAGCCGCGACTCCCTGCGCCTCCTGGGAACGGTCGGCGAACCGATCAATCCGGAAGCCTGGAAGTGGTACCACGAGACGATCGGCAAGGGCGAGTGCCCGATTGTCGATACGTGGTGGCAGACCGAGACCGGCGGCATCATGATCACGCCGCTACCGGGTGCGACGCCGCTCAAGCCGGGGGCGGCCTCAAAGCCGTTCTTCGGCATCCAGCCGCAGGTCGTTGACCAGCGAGGCAACGTCCAGGAGGGGGCCGCGGAGGGCCGCCTGGTGATCTCCGACTCGTGGCCGGGACAGATGCGCACGGTGTACCAGAACCACGAGCGGTTCGAGCAGACCTACTTCTCGCAGGTGCCGGGCACGTACTTCACCGGCGACGGCTGCCGCCGCGACGAGGACGGCTACTACTGGATCACGGGCCGCATCGACGACGTGCTGAACGTCTCAGGCCATCGCATCGGGACAGCCGAGCTGGAAAGCGCGCTCGTCGAGCACGACGCCGTCGCGGAGGCGGCGGTCGTGGGCTACCCCCACGAGGTGAAGGGGGAGGGCATCTTTGCCTACGTGACGCCGGTCGCCGGCGTCGCCCCGAGCGACGATCTGCGTGCGGAGCTCGTGCAGCACATGAGCGATCAGGTCGGCCCGATTGCCAAGCCGGATCATATTCAGTTTACGGAGGCAATGCCGAAGACGCGCTCCGGCAAAATCATGCGGCGGATCATCCGGAAGATTGCGGCCGGTGAGTTTGACGATCTCGGCGACACGTCGACGCTGGCCGACCCCGGCGTTGTCGACCGGCTCATCGAAGAACGCAAAAAGACCCTCTGAGGTCGGAGCAATTTCTGGATAGCAACCAGCGCCCAGTCTCGGCTCGTAGTCGAGGCTGGGCGTTTGAATTGCATACCGGCGGTGGAAAAGACGGGCTCGAAATCATCCCGAGCCAACAACGGCGGCGGGTCGCACCCGTATCTGTTACGAGCATTTCCCATTCATGTCAATCAAACATCTAGATAACCATGCGTGACGTTTATATCGTATCTGCCGTTCGATCGGCTATTGGACGCTTTGGAGGGGCGTTCCAGAAGCACTCTCCTGTGGATCTCGCCGCGCCGGTGATGGAAGCGGCCGTTGACCGGGCGGGGGCGCCCAAGGAGGCGATCGATCTCGTCATCTTCGGCAACGTGCTTCGCGCCGGGCACGGGCAGCTCATCCCGCGGCAGGCGGCCATCGAGGCCGGCATCCCGGAGCACGTCGATGCCATGGCTGTCGACATGGTCTGCTCGTCGGGCATGATGAGCACCATGAACGGCGCGACCATGATCAAGGCCGGCGAGGCCGATCTGCTGCTTACCGGCGGCACCGAGTCGATGTCGGGCACCGGCTTCTACCTCGACTCGAAGGCGCGCTGGGGCTACAAGTTCGTGATGGGCGATGGCGCTAACGTCACGGACATCATGTTTCGCGATGGGCTCTCCGACCCGATGAGCGGCGAGGCCATGGGCGAGCAGACCGAGCGGCTCATCGACGAGCACGACATTGCGCGCGAAGAGCTTGACGAGATGGCTGCCCTGTCGCATCAGCGAGCGGCAAAGGCCACTGAGATCGGGCACTTCGACGACGAAATCGTCCCGCTGGAGTATCGGGACCGGGGCGAGACGAAGACGCTGGAAACTGACGAAGGCATTCGCTCTGACACGACGGCAGAAGGGCTCGCCAACTTGCGCCCGGCTTTTAAGAAAGACGGCGTGCTGACCGCTGGAAATAGCAGTCAGATTAGCGACGGCGCGGCCGGATTGATGCTCGCCAGCGAGGATGCGATCGACGAGTACGGGCTGACGCCTGTTGCACGGATACAAAGCAGCGCCTGGAGCGCGGGCGAACCCTGGCGGTTCCCCGAGGCGCCGCTCCCCGCTGCAGAAGAGGCAGCCGATGAGGCTGGCATGGAGATCGCCGACTTCGACCTCATCGAAAACAACGAAGCCTTTGCCGTCAACAATATCCTGATGCACCGCGAGCTCGGCGTGCCGCACGATAAGATCAATATTCACGGCGGGGCCATTGCGCTCGGCCATCCGATCGGTTGCTCGGGCGCGCGCATCATGGTGACGCTCATTCATGCGCTGCGCCAGCACGATGGCGAACACGGCCTGGCTTCTATCTGCCACGGTACCGGAGGAGGCACAGCGGTCACGTTGCAGCTCACGTAGTGCCTCTACGAGTCCGGTGGCGTGAGGGTCGTCGTGTGCGTAGGGTCATCCTCGGGCGGAACGGACCGGAAATCAGGCCGCTCGTCAGGAGCTGCATGCCGTCCCAGGAAGGTCTCTGGGCGGGTGCGCATCTGGCGTGTCGTCAGCGGCGGATCCGGAGGAAACCGCATCCAGCCTTCCCAGTGGGCGGGAGCGGGGGGATGCGTCTCCGCTGGCGAGGTGCCGCCCGAGGGCGTTGACGGGTGACCCGCTCCTGCTCGCTCCAGAGGGGCGTACCGCGTCGTAGCCAGATCGCTGACATCTTGAGCAATCAGGCTGTCGGCCGACCACGCGGGAAAGAAGCGGCGGTCGGGCTGCACGCGCTCCCAGCGCCATCGGCTCAGGTCAGAGCCGTACGCGGCTGCCAGCGTGTCGACCGCCTGACGGAAGGCCGACCGATACATGCGATCTCTCGCAAAAAGACGGTCCAGCGTATCGTGGCGTTCGGGAATGGTTTGTGGGAGCGTCTCCGTCTCGGCGGGAAGGGGGCGCGGCAGAGAGTCCGTCAGCGTGCGGTACTGGTGCATCCACGTGTCGAAAATGGAAGCGCCGATGCTGGTGCGGCCATAGTGGGCGCGCCAGTTCTGGAGAAAGGTGAGCGCCTCGTCGGCCGTGGCGTCGGTATCGGTCGTGCCGTGCAGAATAGGGAGCGCGTGGTCGAGGAGGTCGGCGGCCCAGGCGCTCGAGTCGCTGCTGCTCAGCGTTTCGAGGTCACTGGGCATCGGCTGCTCGAGCAATCCACTGAGGGTAGCGGCCTGATGGGACGCCCACGTGCCACTGCCGATCATGATGCCGTTCGGGAGAGAAGCCGTGGCGGCAGGACGTCCCGTCACGGTCCAATCGCCGGTTGCATCCATCAGGAGGCCGGTGCCGTCGAACAGCTCAAATTCCGCCTGCGCTCCCGTAGCCAGTTCGTGCCAGGCAGGGAGATCGGTGGCAGGACTGTTGCCGCTCCAGCGGACCTGCCAGACGGAGTCCGACGGGGCGATGCGCGCTCGCGTATCGGCCGTAAAGGCAGGGGTGAGGAGCAGAGAGTCGGCTACGGCAGGGGCGGCGGTGTCCGCAGCCACCGATGGAAGGCTCAGGAGCAGCCCATCGGAGGTGTGAGGCACGGCGCCGAGAAACTCCCGCTGGTCCTGAGCGCGCAGGCGTTCGTGGGCAACAGCAAATTCATCGGTGGCAAACGGACCTTTAGCAAGCTCAGCGGAGCTTTGGAGCAGCTGCGTCCAGGCGCGTTCCTCGTCGCGACCTGTCGGGAAAAGAGGCGTGCCCGGCAATGAAGTGGCTGTAATCGAGACTTCAGGCTCGGCTATGCGGAGGCGAATGTCTTGAAAGACGGGAAGGGCAGAGTCGCCATACACGTGGCGCTGGAACAGCGCGTGCTGGTCGTCCTGGCTCAGCGCCCAGGCCGTGCTCCGGTCAAACCCATGCAGGTGCAGCCAGCGTCTGAACTGCGTATCTGCGCGCCAGAACGCAAGTGCGGACGGCTCAGTCATTGCTGCGACGGGTGGATCCAGGCGATCCGTTCCCAGCCAGGCAAAGAGCCGTTCAATGGCCAGCACGTGCCAGGGCTCCCAGCGATCGGGTTCGACGTCGAGCAGCACAACCTCGTCGGATTGAGAGAGCGCCCCATCGTTCCAGGCGGCGTTGAGCCCTTCGGCGTAGGCATCCACATGGGCGCGGTGCGCGTCGGGGAGCGCATCATACGCCGTGCGTGCATTGCGGGCGAGGCGGAGCTGACGCGCGTGATGATCCAGCTCGATTACCCCATCGCCGAACCACTCGCCGAGCTGCCCGAGAGCGGTCTGGCGCCATAGGGCAATGGGCCACGCTCGCTGCGTCCCATGGGCGTAGCCCAGCGCCGCGTAAGCGTCTGTCCACGTATCGGCATCAATCTCCGCCGTCCCCTCATCGTGCCAGTCGATCGTCGCCGAGGCGCTCAGGGTGGCAACGGACGAGGTGGCCGGCGGCTCCGGCGAGTCTTGCAAGGCCAGGCTCCATATCAGCACGCCACCCGCGATGGCGACGATGAGGCCGAAAAGGAGAACGAGGAGGGTGCGGTTCACGGAGACGCAGAGAGATCGAAAGCAGGCGTCAGGCGGTTTGGTCGGCGCGACGGCGGTCCAGCCAGCTCACAAATTCATCGAGCGGCTTCGCGTTTAGGCAGTGCTCGGCGGTGAGCCACCCTTTGCGAGCAACCTTGACCCCCCACCGCATATGGCGCAATTCGCCGATCGAGTGCGCGTCGGGGTTGATAGCAATCAGCGCGCCGTGCTCGGTGGCTGTGCGGATCCAGCGCCAGTCTACATCCAGGCGCTGCGGGTTTGCATTGAGCTCGATCGCCACGTCGTGCTTGGCGCAGGCAGCGATGACGCGCTCGTGGTCGATAGAATATCCCTCACGGGCCAGCAGGAGCCGCCCGGTCGGATGGCCGAGGATCGTCGTATACGGATTGCGCACGGCGCGAATGATGCGCTCGGTCGCCTCGTCCTCGTCCATACTAAATCGCGAGTGTACGCTGGCCACGACCAGGTCGAACGAGGCCAGTATCTCGTCGTCGTAGTCGAGAGATCCGTCGGGAAGGATGTCACTCTCGATGCCGCTGAAGACGCGAAAGGGCGCGTCGCCCCGCGTGGCGAGCTCCTCGTTGAGCGCTTCAACCTCGGCCTGCTGCTCGCGGACTTCGGCGGGGGTAAGCCCGTTGGCGATTGAGAGCGACTGGCTGTGATCGCAGATTGCAAAGTACGAGAGGCCGAGGTCGCGGGTCGCCTCCGCCATCTCCCGAACCGAGTGCTTCCCGTCGCTATACGTCGAGTGGTTGTGGAGGCAGCCGCGGAGGTCGTCGGTTGTGATGAGATCCGGTAGCGCGCCTTCCTCCGCGGCTTCCAGTTCACCGGTGCCCTCGCGAAGCTCAGGGGCGATGAAGGGGAGCCCGGCTTCCTGGTAGATGGCTTTTTCCTCAGCGTGATTTTCAGGCGACCCGTGCGCATCGACGAACGTCTCGCGGTGCTCGTCGGAGCCGGTGCGTCGCCACTGTTCGGTTCCGAAGCGGTCGGCCGGCACGATCCAGAGGCGCACGAAGAGATCGTTCTCGAGCGTGCCTTCGAGGCGCGTGCCGGCGCCATCGTCAGTGGTCGACACGGCTGTTGCGTGCTTCTTCAGCAGCTCATGCGCCGCGTCTTCGTCGCCTGTAGCGATAAAGTCGGCACTGCGCACTGTTTCCAGCGCTCGGCGCAGCGCGCCGGTTTGCGCCACCTGGTCGATGGCGTCCGACGCGCGGAGGGCGGTCACGAGCGGCTCGGTGGATCGAATGGCCTCATCGTAGCGGTGGCGCGCGTCGTAGGAGCGCAGCAGGCGGACCTGCTCGAGGATGTTTTCCTGCGTTTTGGAGCCGAACCCGTCCAGTTGCGTGATGCGGTCCGACGCGGCGGCCGCCTCGAGTTCGTCGAGCGAGGTAATGTCAAGCTCCCGCCACAGCTGGCGCACCTTCTTTGTGCCGAGTCCTTTCACGCGCAGCACGTCGAGGAGCCCGTTGGGCACCTCATCTAGGAGCTCGTCGCGACCGGAGAAGGATCCGTAATCGAGAATTTCACGGATATCGGCGGCCAGGCCATCGCCAATGCCACTGATATCGGTGAGCGCGTCGGCATCGGCCTGCTGGGCGACAGAGGCATCGAGATCCTGAATAGTGCGCGCCGCGTTGCGCATGGCGCGGGCTCGGAAGGGGTTTCCGTCGGTGAGTTCAATGAGCGCGGCCGTCTCTTCTAGAAGACGGGCAATGTCGCGGTTTGTCATACGCCGTCGATGAGAAAGTGGGAGTCGAGAAGGAGGTTAGGGGCTGATCAAAGGCATAATAGGAACCAGCCCGCCGATTGTTGCGGAGGAGGCGCGGAACGGATACCGGTCGCTTGAAGCGAATATCTTGAAACAACCCGCCGTTCGTCATCGGCAACATGCGCGTTTTGAATCCTTAAGTGGCATTTCTTGTTATGTAAAAAACCTTTCTCATTTTTGCTGCGAGACGGCAGCTGCAGATCAAACGCCATGCGCCAGAAGCTCACTCTTGCACTTAGCGGCGTTCTATTGTTGGGGCTCGGCCTGTGGGTCGGCACGCTCATCCAGACGCCGGATATCGAGGACGATGACGAGGAGGCGTTCGAGAGGGTCAAACAGGCCATCCAAACCATTGAGTCGGAGTACGTGGAAGAGGTAAACCGCGACTCCATCGTTGAGGAGGCGCTCGAGGGCATGCTCAGTTCGCTGGATGCGCATTCCGCATATCTTGATCCGGATCAGATGCGGCGCGTCCAAGAGTCGTTTGACGGCTCTTTCGAAGGTATTGGTATCAGCTACGAGTTTATCGACGGCCCCGATGGACAGGATACGCTCTCCGTCCTGTCGGTCGTCCCGGAGGGCCCGAGCGACGAGGCCGGACTGCGATCGGGCGATCGCATTGTTGAGGTCGATGGCTCGTCCGCGGTAGGACTCACCGCGAGTGAGGTCGAAACGACCTTCAAAGGACCGTCGGGCACAGAGGTGGGCGTCACCGTCCAGCGTCCCGGGGTCCCGGAGACAAAAGAGTTCAACATCACGCGCGACGAGATTCCACTGGAAACCGTTGATGCCGCCTTCTTTCTGGACGACCAGACCGGCTATGTTCGGCTGAACCGCTTTGCCAGCACGACCCAGCAGGAGTTTAGCGACGAGCTTACGCGCTTGAAGTCCGACGGCATGGAACGGCTGGTGCTTGATCTGCGCGGAAATGCGGGCGGATTCATGCGCATGGCCGTTCAGGTAGCCGATGAGTTTCTGGGGGCGGGTCAGCTCATCGTTTCCTCCGAGAGCCGGCACAGCCGGTACGAGCAATCCGACTACGCCACGTCAGGCGGCCTTTTTCAAGAGGGACCGATGATCGTGCTTGTTGATGAGCATTCTGCGTCGGCGAGCGAGATTGTCGCCGGGGCGCTGCAAGACCACGACCGTGCCCTCATTGTTGGCGAGCGGACATTTGGCAAGGGGCTTGTGCAAAGACAGTTCGACTTCGACGGTGGCAGTGCGCTTCGAATGACTATCTCCCGCTTTCTAACCCCGTCCGGACGCCCCATCGAGCCGTCGGGTGGTGAGACGCACGAGCAGGTTGCCGACTTCGATCCGGAAGCGGTAGGAACCACCCCTGCCGAGCAACGCAGGTTCGTTGAAGAGGTACCTGATTCTCTTCGGTTTACGACTACAGGGGGGCGCGTCGTGATTGGCGGAGGAGGCATCATGCCCGATTACGTGGTGTCGGAGGAAACGCCTCCACTGCTGCGTGCCTTGGAGCAGCGCGATCTAATTCGCGCCTTCGTCCGCTCCTGGTATAGCCAGCGCGGCGACCAGCTTGCTGGCACGTGGGGCGATCGGGAAGCGCAGTTTGCCAGCGAGTTTACGCTTGACGATGCGGTCCGTGAGTCTTTTCTTGCATTTCTAAAGGAAGAAGGGATTACTATCAGTGAGGAGGAGTCCACATCTCTAAGAGGAGAAAATCTAGCATTTAGCCAGTCTGTCGTCGAACAAAATTGGTCCCATATTGACGTAAAGATACAGAGTTACCTCGCAGAGCGATTGTACGGGCGGCACGCATCGTATCCCGTCTTAGTCCGAAAGGATGCGATGCTCGATGTAGCACTTCAGCATTGGTCTGAGGCAGAATCGCTTGCCGTACGCTTTGCGGAGCGTATGTAACTTATGTGTTTTCCTGCTTTCGTTCGAGACCTGCATTGGCTACCATGTAGCTGAAGTTCGGAGATGCACGGCGATCTGCAAAGAATTTTAATTTTGACAAAGCCGTAACCAGTACGTATCATCTTCGAGCGTAAACATTGGCGCGACCACCAATTGCGCTCCGCGTGCTGCTTTGTCGCCACCATCCGATAGGCAGAATCGTCCTGACGAGCGAATACCGCGCCAATGGGCCCACCTAGCGACACTCGAAAATCCTGTAACTAAGCCCACTTGATTGGAGGAAGTCATCCATGGCAACTATCAACGCTCTAATCATTGACGTACTACTCATGCTTCCCCAGGACGCGGGAGCTGACGTGATTAATGTTCTCGTCGAGCGCTTCAACGAAGGGGGCGACTGGATGTGGCCCGTACTGATCTGTCTGATCGTCGGGCTCGCCATCGCCTTCGAGCGGATCATCACGCTCAACCGAGCCGACATCAATACGCGCAGGTTCCTGACGCGTGTGAAAGAGGCTCTCGACGAGGGCGGCATTCAGGCGGCCGAAGAAGTGTGCGCCGAGACGCGCGGTCCCGTCGCATCGGTTTTCCAGGCCGGCTTGCTCCGCGCCGACGAAGGTATCGAGGCAGTCGAGAAAGCGGTGGTGTCTTATGGCTCTATCGAGATGAGCTTCCTGGAGCGCGGGCTCGTCTGGTTGTCGCTCTTTATCAGCATTGCACCTATGCTCGGGTTCCTGGGAACCGTAGTCGGTATGATTGAGGCGTTTGACGCCATTGAGGCTGCCGGCGACATCTCGCCCACCCTTGTGGCTGGCGGTATTAAGATTGCGCTGCTGACAACAGCCTTCGGCCTCATCGTGGGAGTCATCCTGCAGTTCTTCTACAACTACGCGGTATCGAAAATTGACCGCATTGTCGTTGAGATGGAAGATGCATCCATCGAACTGATTGACTCGCTCGTGCTGCTGCAGGCCGGTCGTTCCGTCACTGGAGAGAAAGAGATCCCTGAAAGCGTCGGTGGATCGTCAGATGACGACTCGCCAGGGCGTGGAACGTAAAGTGCAGGATTAGACTCGCGCGGCCACCGCCCCTCGCTCTGAGCGGGGGGCGAGCCGTATGCGTTCCTGCATGAAAATCGACGATTATTTCACCGTTCAATTTGCGTTGGAATCATGGATACTATAGTTCCTTACGCCGTCTGGGCGGCTCTCATTCTCGGCGGGCTGTCTCTTCTATCAATGGTGATTTTCAGTCTCCGCAATGCCTACTACGGGAAGGTTCGGCTCTTTTCTGGAGTCCTCCTGGCAGTCCCTGTTGTTATCGTCGGGATCTTCATTCCGATGACTGAGTCGATCGCAGCCGCCGTAATTTCGGCTGTGCTCGTTATGTTTGTTCTGGCAGGGATAGGGATGCTGATCGCCGGCGTGCGCAGCATGATACTCCAAGCGTAGGCAACACCGCTGGAGACTGACGAATGTTAACTGGATAACTCGTGAACTGTCATGCCTGGATTACTTGACGAACGGGACCGCGATGATGAAGCTGATATCCCAATGGCGGGTATGGCGGACATCGCCTTCCTGCTGCTGGTCTTCTTTCTCGTGGTCACGACTATTGAAACCGATACCGGTATCGGCATAACGCTCCCGCCGGTGCTAGAAGATGAGGAGCCGCCGCCCATTGAGGAGCGCAACATACTGCGCGTGCTGGTGAACGCGGCCGGAGAGGTGCTCGTCGACGAGGAGCCTGTTTCCATGGAGGAAGTGCGAGGGCTCGTCCAGGAGCACGTCACGAATTACGGGGAAGATCCCAACCTCTCGGACCACCCGGATGATGCCGTGGTGTCGATCCAAACGGATGCCGAGACGCAGTATGACGACTACATAGACGCGCTGGACGAAGTGCAGATGGGGTACCGGGAAATCTACAATCAAATTGTCCGGACCAATCAACTGCCGGATGGATCGGATGCAGGACTTCCCCAAACATGGGAGAGCTACGCTGAGTACCGTGCCGAACTTGGTCCTGAAGATGAAGATATGGTGCGCGATCAGATTGGACTGAACATTTCGATTGCCGAACCCGACTTCTAAAACCTGTCGGTCTGATACTCCCGACCCGTCAACGTTCCTTGAGAGAAAACGAACGACCCTATGCAACAGGAAAGGTTTCAAAAGAGCCGCGCCGATAGTGGACCCGATATCCAGCTGGTTGGCATGCCGGATATCGTGTTCATGCTGCTCATCTTCTTTATGCTGGTGACCGTCCTGCGCGAAACAGAGATCGAAGTGCGGACGGAGCTGCCCCAGGCAGAGGCCATCGAGCGCATTGAGGAACGACGCCTTATCTCCAAAATCCACATAGGACCGGTTCTCCGGCAAACGGGCGAGTTTGAAGAGGGACAGATGGCCGTCCAGATCGACGATGCGCTGATCGATGACGGTGAGCGGCAGATAATTCGCGATATCATGTTCCGTAAACTGCAGGAGGAACCCCGTATGATCGTCTCCCTGGAGGTTGACTACACGGCACCTATGCGGATTGTCAGCGAGGTGCAAGAAGAGCTGCGCGAGGCTAACGCACTGCGCATCAATTACTCCACTCCGCCAGAAGACCCCGGCGCGGCCGCTCCAGGTGGAGCTGAGCTTCCCTGATGCATATTCTCACACACAGTTCGTCCCCACTTAAAAAAGCTCTGCTCCGGCAGAGCTTTTTTTATGGATGTGCGTTCGCGTGATAGCATATCAGGATCTACGTTTTCCTTCCACAGGTAGAGGTATCCGACGATCATGGCACATCAAGTAACACTCTTACCGGGTGATGGCATCGGGCCCGAGGTGACCGAGGCTACGCTCCATGTGCTCGACGCAACAGGAGTAGAATTCGAGTGGGACCGGCACGAAGTCATTGGTACGCGCGCCGTTAATGAGGGGCGTCCCGCACTACCTCCTGACGTTCTGGATTCCATCGACACAACAAAAGTAGCGTTGAAAGGCCCAGTCACGACACCCGTCGGCGAGGGGTTTACGAGCGTCAATGTCCAGCTTCGCCAGAAACTCGACCTGTACGCCAACGTGCGTCCCTGCAAAACACTGTCAGGTCTGGACACGCGCTACGGCGATGTCGACCTGGTCACCTTCCGAGAGAACACAGAGGGTCTCTATGCAGGCATTGAGAACTTCGACGAGCGCCTGCAGATTGCCGACTCTATCGCTCGCGTGTCACGCAGCGGATCGGAGCGCATCATCCGATTCTGCTTTGAGTACGCGCGCCGTGAGGGGCGAGAGCAGGTCACGCTGGTGCACAAAGCAAATATTCTGAAAGAAACGTCGGGCATGTTTCTCGACATCGGGCGCGAGATTGCCGGGGACTATCCCGACATTGAGTTCAACGATCGCATCATCGACAACATGTGCATGCAGCTCGTGATGAATCCCCAGGATTACGACTGCATCGTCTCCACCAACCTGTTCGGAGATATCATCAGTGACCTCACGGCGGGACTCGTGGGCGGGCTTGGCGTCGTCAGCGGAGCAAATATCGGAGACGACCATGCCGTGTTCGAAGCTGTGCACGGCAGTGCGCCCGACATTGCTGGGCAAAACGTGGCCAATCCCACGGCACTGATTCGCACGTCTGCCATGATGCTGGACCATCTCGGCGAAGAAGAAGCGGCGGAGGCCATTCGCTCCGCGCTTGCTGAGGTGTACCAGGAAGGAACGTGTCTTACCGCCGACGTGGATGGAGACTGCTCTACGATGGAGTTTGCCCAACACCTGGCCGATCGCGTGGCCGACCTTCAAGCAGCATAGCAGCGTATAAGCACGGGCCCGTCGTCGCTGCACCATCCAACGCAACCGCTAGCCTTTCGACCTATGATCCAACGGATACAGACGATATACCTGGGACTGGCCACCCTAGCGCTGGCCACACTCATGATCCTGGAACCCATCTGGCAGAGCCAGGCTGCTGCTCGGTATGAATGGTTCGAGCCGGCGTTTATGTCCATGGCCGTCGGCAGTGCCGGCCTGGCATTCGTAGCCATCTTCTTCTACAAGCGCCGCAAACGCCAGCGCAAGATTGTAATCGGGGCGCAATCCCTCACCATACTTGCCGCACTTGCGCTTTATGTCGGCTTTTATCTCAGCGGGGAGCTCGACGTGCGCGTGGGCGACTCGATTGACGTGCTGCGCGTGATTGCGCTGATCTTGCCCATCATTGCCTACGTATTCTTGGTGTTGGGGCGCCGCGGCATTGAGCACGACATCAAGAAGGTAGAAGACATGAATCGCTTTCGGTTGCGTGACGAGTAAGACGCCTTGCTGTGGCCACCCAACGCCCACTGCTTGTTTACATTGCCCTTGTTCTGGGCGTTATCAGCTTTGCGTTCAGCCCTATCCTCGTGCGATGGGCCGATGATGCACCCGGCGTAGCTATTGCGGTATGGCGCACGTCGCTGGCGGTGCTTTTTCTGGCCCCTGTTGCATGGAGGCGTATCCGAACCGAGGTCCAGGCATTTGACTGGCGGGATGTCGGTCTCATTATTGGGGCCGGCGTCTTTCTAGGGCTGCACTTCATTGCCTGGATCGAGTCGCTCTATCACACGACCGTCGCCAGCGCTTCCGTGCTTGTGACGACGAGCCCCCTCTTTCTCGTGGTGCTGGGCTACTGGTTCTTGGGCGAGCGGCTGACCCGCATAGCAGTAATCGCCATCGTGGTGGCTGTGGCGGGCGCTGCAACCATCGCGATCGGGGATGCCCAGGCAGTCATCGCCGGCACAAATCCGCTCTGGGGCAACGGGTTGGCGCTGGGTGCGTCGCTGCTCGTTAGCTTTTACCTCCTCATCGGGCGCGTCGTGCGGCAGCAGGTGTCGTGGTTGGCCTACGTATTTCCGCTGTACGCTGTGGCTGCGCTGACCACCGTCGTTGCCGCATTCGTCCAGGGAGTGCCACTCTTCGGCTATTGGCTTGGCTTCTACGGACTGTGTGCGCTTATGGCCATCGGCCCTCAGATCTTAGGGCATGGCTCCTTCAACTACGCGCTGCAGTACTTCCCGGCGGCTCTGGTGGGACTGCTTGCACTTCTGGAGCCGGTCGGCTCGTCGATCCTGGCCTACTTCATATTCGGCGAGCAGCCACCCCCGCTGGCGCTGGCAGGCATGCTCGTCGTGCTGGTTGCCGTGGGCGTGGTGGTCTGGTCGGAGCGGCGCGAGCGGAACCGCGCACAGGAGGAAGGGGCTACTCCGCGTCCAGAGTCAGCTGCGAAACCGGCGAGCGAAAGCGCTCCGCCGGAAGATCGCTGAAGCGCCGCCGCCGGCGCAAGAAGTAGTCGACCACAATGCTCCCGTCGTACGGCGGGAGCACAGCCTCCTCGACCGATTGGGGCCGCACGTCTTCGTAGTTAGAGCGCATCCGATAGGAGTCACGATACGCGCGGACGATCGCCTGCGCCTCGCGGGGGCGACCCATCAGCAGCGCGCGCAGCGCAGCCACCGTATCTAGCGCCAGACGCTGGGGAGCGGTTCGGCGCCAGATCGACGGCGGGAGGTTTTTGTAAAGCATCAGCAAACTGTTGCGAAAGTTGTAGTACACCTTGCGCGCATCCCCACGCGCAAGCGAGGCGCCTCCGATATGATAGACGGTGCTTTCAGGCACTGACCGAATCCGGTAGCCAGCACGCTGCAACCGCCAGCACAGATCGATCTCCTCCATGTGCATTTCGAATCGCTCGTCGAACGGTCCGACAGCATCGAGTGCGGCGCGACGGAGCAGGATAGCGGCTCCCGTAGCCCAGAAAATATCGCAGGGCGCGTCGTATTGGCCCCGATCTTCCTCGGCAGTGAAGAAAACACGACCGCGAGCGAATGGGTAGCCGAGTCGGTCGAGAAAGCCTCCCGCGGCCCCGGCATACTCAAACCGATGCCGGTCGTCATACTGCAACAGCTTGGGCTGGCAGGCGCCAATTTCCGCCTCTTGCTCCATCGTGGCGACGAGCGGGCGCAGCCAGTGCGGCGGGACTTCCACGTCGTTGTTCAGGAAGAGCACGTATTTGCCCGTCGCGTGAGGGAGCGCTGCGTTGTTGCCCCGGCAGAAAAGCCAGTTTTCGGGGTGCCGTACGATCTTGACGGAAGGATAGGCATCGGCAACCCACGCCGCTGAGCCGTCCGTCGAGGCATTATCTGCGAGTATGATTTCTAGGTCGGGGTAGTCCGTCGCTACGACGGAGGGAAGGCACTGCTTGAGAAGAGGGAGTGCGTTCCAGGACACTATAATGATAGACACGCGGGGCCAAGTCATGCCTCCTAGACTACCGTCTGCTCGGCAGAGGGTCAAACGAAGACTGGAAAGCTATCTCAAAAAATAAACAGCCGACGTGACACAAGGTCACGCCGGCTGCCCCACCATCAAAATGAGACCTAAGAGTTGACTGCGAGGTCTCGTAGAAGATGTGTCCATGCATAATAGACACACGCGAAGTCGAAGCATAACGTCATATAGGCTAATAAAGATGAGGATTCCGTTAACTTCTTCAGGCAGCCCTTGGAAGCATGTAGGAGGATATGCTCTTTTGAATGGGCGATCGATAGTTGGGAGATTCACTGTTTTGCTGGGAAGAAAGAGGCGCGGAGCATCGTATGAGGAAATGTTCTTGGATTGGTCTTGCCACTCGTCATGAGTCAGTCGTCGTCAACATCGCCGTCACAGACTCAGGAGGCTCCCGACCGGGAGGCTGCGCGGGCGACCATGCAGCGCTACTGGAATCACGAGCAATTCCGGCCGGGACAGGGCGATGCCATAGAGGCGGTGCTAGACAGGCAGGATGTGCTCGCCATTCTCCCTACCGGAGGTGGAAAGTCGATCTGCTATCAGGTGCCGGCCGTCCTGCTCGATGGGTTAACGGTCGTCGTGTCTCCGCTTATTGCTCTGATGCACGATCAGGTGGACGGACTGGCCGATCGCGGTCTTTCGGCGGCCTGCATCGACAGCACGCTTTCGCGGTACGAGATTGACCAGCGCTGGACGAACGCCGAGCACGGGAAGTACGACCTGCTATACGTTGCGCCCGAGCGCTTCGATACGGATATGTTTCAGGCGCGAGCCGGTCGGCTCGACGTAGATTTGCTGGCGGTCGACGAGGCGCACTGCGTGAGCGAGTGGGGCCATCACTTCCGACCGGCCTACCGCAGAATACCTGAGGCACGCGAGCACCTCGGAGGTCCACCTACGCTTGCCGTGACGGCCACAGCGACGCCGGCCGTGCGCCGGGACGTGGTTAATCTGCTGGAATTGCGCGATCCAGAACAGATAGTCCGCGGATTCGACCGACCTAACATTGTCTGGTCGATCTTTCGGACGGAGAACAAACGCGCGAAAGTGCGCGACGTCCTTGACGGCGTCGCGGGTAGCGGCATCATCTACGCGGCTACGCGTCGCGGCGTCGAACAGTGGAACGAGTGGCTGCGCGACGAAGGGCTCGCATCGTCCGCGTATCACGCGGGGCGGTCCGCCGAGGAGCGCGAAAAGGCGCAGCGGCAGTGGGTAGCCGGAGACGTTCGGGTCATCGTCGCCACGAACGCCTTCGGAATGGGCATCGACAAGCCCGACGTGCGATTTGTGATTCACGTCGACGTCCCCTCGTCGCTCGAAGCGTACTACCAGGAAGCCGGGCGGGCCGGCCGAGACGGCGACCGGGCCCATGCCGTGCTGCTCTTCCAGGAGCAGGATGCGGAGACGCAGCAGGCGCTCATCGAAACGTCTCACCCCAGCGCCACGGACCTGCAGCACGTGTACGATGCGGTGTGCAGCGTCGGCCAAGTGCCCATCGGGTCGCAGCCTGATGAGCCGATCTCCGTTGACGTCAGCACGGTTGGCGAGCTGACCGATCTATCGCCGAGCGGGGTGCGGACGGCCGTCGAGCTGCTGGATCGAGCCGGCGCCTGGGAAATCGTGCCGCACCGGCGCCACTACGGATTGATCCGATTCGAGCAGCCTGCCGATGCCATTCGGTCGTACGCGAGATCTCAGGAGAACCGGGCGCTCGCTGACTTTGTGATGACGCTGCTCCGAGCGGTCCATGCTGATGCTTTCTCCGGATGGTGGGACATCGATCTGCGGCTGCTTGAGCGCCGTACGGAGCTTGACCGCGAGCGTCTGTTTCGGGGACTTCGCTTTCTGAAAAAACGCGAGCTGATTGACTGGCGCCCGCCGCGTCAGGCGCTTCAGGTGAAACTGGCGGAGCCGCGCTCGAGTCGCTACCCGATCGACGGACGAACGGTGAAGCGAGCGCGCGAGCGGGCCGAGACCAAGCTCAAATATATGCTCCGGTACGCGCGCTCCGCGACCTGCCGGCGTCGCTTCTTGCTTTCGTACTTTGGCGAGGCGGCCGCGGACGCATGCGGCGCCTGTGACGTATGTCTGGGCCGTCACCGGTCCGTCACGGTTACGCCCAGTGACGAAGAGGCGCTGCGGGCCATCCTGCACCACATCGATGAGGGGCGGCCCCGAGAGGAGTGGAAACTAGACGCGAGCATCGCCCCACCCCACCAGGTCGACGCTCTCGTCAACTGGCTGATGCAGGGTGAGTACATCACGCTCGAGGATCCGCTAAAACAGACGTTTTCCCTCACGTCCAAGGCCCGTAACCAGCTCGACTGATCGAGTTTGGGTTATTCTTCAGAAGCGCCGGAGGGAGCTTCGGGCAGTGTGTCTCGCGAGGGGTTCATGACGTGTTGCTGGCCTGCTTCCAGACTGTCCATGACCGCGTCATAGATCGACTCATAGGCGGCCGGACGGTCGGCGTAGTGCTCCAGAGCCTCTTCGACCTGCTGCTCTGTGACGCCGTAGTGCGAGAACACAGAGTCGCGGAGCGACGGATCGACCTCCGTGTCGTCGCGCGAGGCGCGTGCTTCGATCAGGTGAAGTTCAGTGAGCACTTCGATAAGCGTCTCATCTTCAACCGGCGCGCTCTCAGGGGTGAGCGATGAGCAGGCGGTTAGGAGGAAGCCCGTAAGCAGAAGACCACAAGCGAGTGCAGATACGCGTCGAACGCTCTTGAGCCCAAAGCGACGGGGCATGAGAAAAGTGAGCAGGCGGGATGCCATTGCTCTAATCAAATAATGCGCACGACGATGGAGAATCCGGTCCTGGTGTCGGTGAGACTATCCGCTTCGATGGAGTCTTCAGCTCTGCGGCTTGCGTCAGCGACTACTCGCCCTGAGCGATAGGTTCTTCTTCCTCTTCAGCCCGGACGTCTTCTTCCGTACGGAACGTTTGGGCGATTACTTCCATCTGCCGCAGGAAGTCGCGTTTCTCGTACTCGGGGGCAAACACCTGCCCCTCAATCATGTAGATGCGATCGGTCTCCTGATCGTAGAAGGTGTAGTTCACGAACGGCCCGCCGGCTCCGTGCTGCACGAGGTCACCACCTTCCGTCTCGCCGACCATGTACCAGAGTCCGCGACTCTGGTAGCCGAAGCGACCGAGGAAGCTGGTTTCCTCCGTTTCGAGCGGGCGCCGGTAGTCGGTCTGGACGAATCCATCGAGATCGCCTCGCAGGTAGCGCCGATTCAGTGAATCGCGCTGCTCGTGCACCCAGTCTGGCGTGATCTGAGCCGGATCGCCCCCTTCAATATAGTGGATCCACATCTCGCGGCGTGTGTCAGGCAGCACGCGGCGCAACCACACGAAGTTGCTGGTATCGGCCGCGATTCGATAATCGTGCTGCATGTTCACCGCAAAGCCGTATTCGTCCATGAGCGACTCCTCAAGCTCCTGCTGACGGCCCTTCTCAAACATGTCAACATGCATGCGGTCCAGCGTAGCTTCGTGGAACGCATCACGAATGCGAGGGCCGTGCTCTTCAATCGCCTCTGCAAGCTGCTCTTCGGTGTTGGCAGTCACAAAGTATATGTACTGGTCCTGGCGCCAGAAGTCTTCCCGCGGCACGATCACGATTTCGCCATCTCGCACGGCGTCCTGCACCTCGTCAGAGAGCTGCGCGCGCAGGAACTCCGCTTCCCGCGTGTCCGCGTTCAGGGGTTCGACGAAGATGACATTGCGGCGCGTCTTCACGTTGTCCAGGATGCGCTCGGAGACGAGCTGTGCATGCTCCGTATCGAACGCAGGTTCGGGCTGCGGGAGCGTGGCCAGGTGGGGCGTAATATGTTCGCGAATGGAGCTGCCAACGTCTCCGTCCCAGTTGCTGCTGTCCGTGACGACGGTGATCTGCTGTTTGGGACCGGTGGCCTGCGGACGATAGTCGATGTCGCAACCCACGATCCACACCATCAATAGGAGAATCAGGCCCATCGAGCCGGTCCAGCCGCGTGCTGAGCAGGGCATATTGGCCGAAGAAGTAGTCATTTCGAGTCGAATGTGTAGTGGAGGATCACCATATATAGCAACAAAATATGGCGGTCCTTGTTGCCCGCTACGCCACGGAGCGCTCGCCAGCGCCGTACTTGAGAGCGTGAGCGAAGGTTCGGACCTGGTCCAGGCGCTCTTCATCGGAGAGCGTGTCATCGCCCCAGAGCGCGTCCACTTTGTTGATGAGAGCGGATCCTACGATAAAGCCGTCGGTCGGGCCGCTGAGCCGCATGGCATCCTCGTGGGATTTGATTCCGAACCCGACCAGCAGGGGATTGTCGGTGACAAGCCGGCGGGCGCGTTGGAGATAGTTTTCTACGAAAGAGCCGCTCTTGATATCAGAACCGGTAAGTCCGGTGACGGAAACGGCATATACGAAACCCGTCGCCAGGCGGTCAATCGTCTGGATCCGCTCATCGGACGAGTTGGGCGCGATTAGGAATACAAGGTCGAGATTGTTGCGGGTTGCGGCCTCCGTGATCATGCCGCTCTCTTCGGGCGGCACATCGGGGAGAATGAGCCCGTCGACGCCGGCCGAGCGGGCGTCGCGGCAGAAGGCAGCCACGCCGTAGCGGTGAATGGGATTGATGTAGCCCATAAGCAGCAGCGGCGTGTCGCTTTCCGCGCGGAACTGTTCGGCGGTATGGAAGGCGTCTTTCATCGTGACGCCGTGCTCGAGCGCCCGCGTGCTGGACCGCTGAATCGGGCGCCCCTCAGCCAGCGGGTCGCTGAACGGCATGCCCAGCTCGATGAAATCGGCTCCTCCATCGTCGATGGCATGCAAGATAGGCAGAGTGGCATCCGGTTCAGGAAACCCGTTCGTCAGAAACAGGCCCATCGCCTTTTCGCCGCGCTCACGGAGCGAATCAAATGTGGAGTCGAGTCGAGACATTGAGAGTGGGGGAGAGGGTGAGTGGAGGAGAGGACGAATGGAAAGGAGAGAGGATGAGTGGAGGAAAGAAGGAGGGGAAGAGGAAGAGAGTAAAAAGAGCTCCTCGTTCTTGCATCCAAACACTCCTCCATACTTTCCACACCTACACACCTTCAAACATCACTACCGGTGCTTTGCGATCGTCTCCATATCCTTGTCCCCGCGACCTGAGCAGTTGAAGACGATCACGGCGTCATCGTCCATTTCGCGAACGAGATCGGGAAGGGCGGCTACCGCGTGCGCCGTTTCTAGGGCCGGTATGATGCCTTCGGTGCGCGAGAGCAGCTCCACGCCCGCCAGCGCCCCTTCGTCGGTGATCGAGCGGTACTCAACGCGGTCGATATCGCGCAAGTGGGCATGCTCGGGACCCACGCCCGGATAGTCGAGGCCGGCAGAGAGCGAGTGGGCCAGTTGGATCTGCCCCTCGTCGTCTTGCATCAGGTAACTCATGGCGCCGTGCAGAACGCCCGGGTCTCCGTTTACGAGCGTTGCGGCATTACGGCCGTCAAGGCCTTCGCCCGCAGCCTCCACGCCAACCAGATGCACGTCCTCCTCCAGGAACGGATGGAAAATGCCGATGGCGTTCGAGCCGCCTCCTACGCAGGCCACAATGGCATCGGGCCGATCGGCGCCGATGGATGCGCTAAGCTGCTCGCGGGTCTCCTCTCCGATGACGCGATGGAATTCGCGTACCATCATCGGATAGGGGTGCGGGCCCACGACGGAGCCGATGATGTAGAACGTGTCGTCGGGATTGGAGACCCAGTCGCGGATCGCTTCGTTTGTGGCATCTTTGAGCGTCTTGCTCCCGCTGGTGGCCGGGCGCACCTCAGCGCCGAGCAGCTCCATGCGCTCGACGTTCAGGCGCTGCCGCTCTATATCCTCCTCTCCCATGTAGATGATGCAGTCGAGGCCGAACTTCGCGCAGACGGTGGCGGTTGCGACGCCGTGCTGCCCGGCGCCCGTCTCGGCGATGATGCGGGTCTTGCCCATGCGCGAGGCCAAGAGGATCTGGCCGATGGTGTTGTTGATCTTGTGCGCCCCCGTGTGGCACAGGTCTTCGCGTTTGGCAAAGATGCGCGCCCCGCCCAGCTCGTTCGTCAGGCGATCGCAGAAGGTGAGCGGCGTGGGGCGACCGGCATACTCCTTCAAGAGCCGCCGGTATTCGTCATCGAACGACGGGTCCGCCTGAGCGTCGGCATAGGCCGACTTCATTTCCTCCAGAACGGGAATGAGCGTTTCGGGCACAAACGTGCCCCCATAGGGACCAAAGTGACCGGTTTCGTCGGGGGCCGTGTAAGGCGCAGCTTGTGGCGTAGGCTGAGGCATAGACGTTTAAACAGGTGAGGGTGGGTTAGGAACGTGGATCGAAGGAGCAGGGGGCACCTGCGCTATGAGACGCAGCCCGAGGAAAACATACCTCAAGGCTTGACTCATAAGGTCATGAGCCGGGCGACGTTTCACCCTCAGTGAGCGCTTCGTTCACCGAGCGGAAAACATCGAGAAACGTATCAATCTTTTCAAAGCTCTTCTGTCCGGGAGCGGACTCCAGGCTGCTCGATAGGTCGATGGCGTAGGGACGCATCGTGCGAATGGCCCGCTCGACATTATCGGCATCGATACCCCCGGCGAGGAAAATGGGGAACTCATTGCCGAGCTCGCGCGCAAGGCGCCAGTTAAACGACTCCCCCGTGCCGCCCCATACGCTGCTATCATGCGTATCGAGCAGGAAGTAGTCGACGGTATCGGCGTACGGTTCCATCAGTGCGCGGAGCTGGTCGGACGAGGCGTCGTGGCGCACGCGGATGGCTTTGACCACCGGCCGCTCGACAGCCGCGCACGTCTCGACCGACTCCGTACCGTGGAGCTGCACCATCTCGAAGCCCGCCGCTTCAGCCGTTTCGTTAACCGTCTCGGCCGACTCGTTGACGAACACGCCCACCGGCGTAGGGCCGTAGATCCAATCGTTCATCTCGGCTACTTTCTCCGGCGGAATGTACCGCGGGCTGTCCTCGTGCTGGATGAAGCCGAGATAGTCGGCTCCCTCGCCCGCCAGATACCGGGCGTCCTCCAACTGCGTGATGCCGCATATTTTTAGCTTTATGCTCATGGTCCGTGAAGGTGTGGATATGTGAATGTGTGAAAGGATGAACGTTCAGACATTCGACCATCCATCCGTCCATACGTGTCAGCGTTGCTGACCCAGCGCAATCTCCTTTGCGCGATCGCGGAGGTCTGCAAGCGCCTCGCCGGGGTTTTCGGCGCGCATGAAGTGCTCACCGATCAGCACGGCGTTGACGCCGTTTTGGCGGAGGCGCACGAGCGTTTCCGGATCGCTCAGCCCGCTCTCGGCCACGCGACCCACGCTGCGCGGGGCCTGCTCGAAGATGCGCAGTGAGTTTTCGATGTCGACCTCGAAGGTGTGCAGATCCCGGTTGTTGACGCCGAGAAGCTGAACCTGGTCGAAGTCAATCTTGTCCAGGTCGTCCAGCGTATACACCTCGACGAGGCACGACATCCCGAGCTCGTCTGCCGCCTGGTGTAGGTCGTACAGCTGGCGGCGGTCCAGCGCCGTGGCGATGAGCAGCACCGCATCGGCACCCATGGCGCGCGCTGCTACAATCTGGTACGGATCGATGATGAAGTCTTTCCGGAGCAGAGGAATGTCGACGTGCGCGCGGATCCACGGCATATGCTCGAGGGTGCCCTGGAAGTGGAGGGGCTCCGTCAGCACTGAGATGGCTGCCGCGTCGTTCTTCTCGTACTGCTGGGCAATGAGGGCGGGCTGGAGGTTCTCGCGAATCACGCCCTTCGACGGCGACGCCTTTTTGATCTCGGCGATGAACGACATGCCGCGCTCTTTCAGCGCCTCCACGAGCGAGACCGGCTCGCGATCGGCGTAAAGCGGCCGCTGCTCCAGTTCGCTGATGCTCGTTTCCTTTTTACGCTCAGCGACCACCGAGCGCGTATCGTCAATGATGTCGTCGAGTATGCTCATGGTTTGCTCACTTCGTTCGCGTGGGGAGGGTTGAAAAGTGTGGAGGTTGGAAAGGTGGAAAATGTAAGGAGGGACGTCCACACTTTCGCACCTTCAAACCGAAGCCGGGGCTTCGTTCGATACCTCAATGAGCGTTTCCAGCTTCTCCAGGGCAGCGCCGGACGCAATGCTGTCGCGGGCGGCCTCTATGGCCTCATCAGCGTCGTCGAACTGGTCGCTCGCGTGCAGAGCATAGCCCGCGTTCAGAAGCACGATGTCGCGCCGCGGAGAGGTGTCGTCCCCCGATAGAATGCTACGAAGGATGGCTGCGTTTTCTTCCGCCGTACCGCCCTCCAGAGCGGTTACCGGAGCGCGGTCGAAGTCGTGCTCCTCGGGACCGACTTCTCGGCTTCGAGGCACCGGATTGCGGCTACTGGTATCGTACTCGAAAATCGTCGTGGCGTCGGAGATGGACAGCTCGTCCATGCCATCTTGCGAGTGGGCGGTGATGGCGTGCTCGGCGTCGAGCTCAGCGAGGATCTGTATCATCCACTGAGCCGTCTGCGTGTCGAAGGCGCCAACCAGCTGGCGCGTTACGCCGGCCGGGTTGCAGAGCGGACCCAGAATGTTGAAGAACGTCCGCACGCCGAGGGACTTGCGAACAGGCATCACGTGGCGCATGGCGGGATGGAAGTAGGGAGCAAAGAGAAAGGCGACGCCGGCTTCTTCGAGGCAGTATTCGACGCCTTCCTTCTCAAGTTCGATTTCCACGCCGAGCGTCTCGAGCACGTCAGCGGAACCCGACTTCGAGGAGACCGATCGGTTGCCGTGCTTGGCAACCGTCACGCCGGCGCCGGCGCAGACGAACGTTGCCGTGGTCGAAATATTGAAGGTGTTGATCCCGTCGCCGCCCGTACCGCAGAGGTCGATGGCGTGCGCGTCGTCGCACTCCACATCGATGGCAAAGTCGCGCATCGCCTTCGTGAAGCCGACGAGCTCGTCGAGCGTTTCGCCGCGGGCGCGCAGCCCCATGAGCAGAGCGGCGATATGCTCATGGGACGCTTCCCCGCTCATCATGGTACGCATGGCGTCTTCGGCCTCGCGGCGCGAAAGCGCGCTGCCATTGGCGATCGTTTCGAGGTGATTCTCCATGAGGTCAATGTTGAGTTGCGAGTGTCGAGTTGCGAGTGGTCAGGGATTAGGAAGCGGCGGAGGATGGATTCGACGTTCGGGATTCCACGCTCGAAATTCCATCCAGCCAGTTGGCAATGATGCGAGGACCTGCGTTCGTCATCACGCTCTCGGGATGAAACTGAATGCCTTCGACGGGATGGTGGCGGTGGCGTAGTCCCATGATCACGTCGCGCTCCGTAGTGGCTGTGATTTCCAGCTCATCGGGCAGCCCGTCGTGATCCACGATCAGCGAGTGGTACCGCGTGGCGGCAAAGTCCTGCTCGACGCCCGCGAAGACGGAGCTCTCGTCGTGCTTCACGGTGCTCGTTTTGCCGTGCATGAGCGAGGGGGCGTGCGTCACGCGACCGCCGTACACCTCACCAATCGCCTGGTGACCGAGACACACGCCAAGCGTCGGAATCTGGGAGCCAAACGCTCGAATCACGTCTTTCGTAATGCCGGCGTCTTCGGGGCGGCCGGGACCCGGTGAGATCAGAATGCCATCGGGCTCCAGGTCACGCACGTCGTCGACGGTCATGTCGTCATTGCGCACCACCTCTACGTCGTCCGTGTGCTCCCCCACGAGGTGGACGAGATTGTACGTAAAGCTGTCGTAGTTGTCGATGACTAAAATCACGGTTGTAGGTATGGAGGTTTGGAGGGAAGAAGGTTCAGGAGGTGATTCTGCGAGCGGAACTGGCTTCTTGATCTTGCTTCGAGAGGCTACACCAACGGTCCTTTTGTGCGATCATCCGAGTGATTCCGCCAATTGTTTTGCGGAGATCGTGCTCAAGTTCTTGTGCTGCATTTTCGGTGAGGTAATCGCAATCGTAAGCAAAGTCGATCCAGACAATCGTTTCAGCCGCCTCGCTGCACGCGTCGCTCAGTTTGCTTGCAAAGTGGTTGGGATATTGCCGTTTAAACCAGGCCTCACCGATATTGGCGCAGACCGAGCGAGATGAGCGACGAATCTGATCTGTGAGCGCATACTTCTCATTTGACGGCCAGTCTTCGGAAAGCTCGAAAATCTGCATCGCAGCCTTGAAGGCACACTGGTACGTACGTAGTTCCTTGAAATCAGTGACCATAACTCACCTCCCCGCTTTCACACTTATGTCCATACAAACCTACACACGTACCAATCTACACGCGTTCAAACGAGCGTAGCCAGTCCTGCGGCCTCTCGGGCGCGTTCCATGAGAGGTTCGGCGCGTTGGCGGGCGCGCTTGGCGCCTTCGCGGAGAACGTCGCGCACATAGTCCGGGCGCTTCTCGAGCTCTTTGCGGCGAGCGCGGGCTTCGGCAAAGTGCTCATCGATCAGGCTCAGGAGCTCCTGCTTGGCGTGGCCGTAACCGTAGCCGCCCGAGCGGTACTGCTCGGCGATCTCCGCCTGGGTGTCGGGGTCGGCGAAAAGCTTGATGAGCGCGTAGACGTTGCAGGTCTCCGGATCTTTCGGCTCGTCGAGCGGCGTTGAGTCGGTGACGATACTCATCACCTTCTCCTTGAGCGCGTTGCCCTCATCGAAGATGCCGATCGTGTTGCCATAGCTCTTCGACATCTTCCGGCCGTCGATGCCCGGCACCGTCGCCACGTCGTCGAGGATGTGCGCCTCGGGGAGCGGGAAGAGCGGGTCGTCGGCCGGGCAGAAGCGGTGGTTGAAGCGCCGGGCCAGGTCGCGCGTGATCTCGATGTGCTGCTTCTGGTCGGCGCCGACGGGAACGGTCGTTCCGCCGTACATCAGAATGTCGGCCGCCTGCAACACCGGATAGTTGAGGAGACCTGCGTTGGGGGTGAGGCCCTCGGCGACTTTCTCCTTGTAGGCCACGCCGCGCTCCAGCCGCGACACCGGCACGAGGTTGTAGAAGATCCAGGCAAGCTCGGTGACCTCCGGCACGTCGCTCTGAACGAAGAGAGCCGCCTCGTCGGGATCGAAGCCGAGCGCCAGGTAGTCGAGCGCCACGTCGAACGTGTTCTCGTAGAGCGCCTCCGAGTCGTCGACGCTCGTGAGCGCGTGGTAGTTGACGATGAAGAAGTAAGCGTCGTGCTGCTCGTGCAGGTCGATATGCTGCCGGATCGCGCCGAAGTAGTTGCCCAGGTGCAGTCGCCCCGAGGGCTGGATGCCGGAGACGACGATCGTTTCTTCGGCCTCTTGGGCGTCGGTCGTCTGCGAGGGGTGAGGAGTTTCCATGAGGTCTTCAGGTGAGTCGAGAAAGGAGGTTACAGCTAGGCGTCAGGGAATCATGAGCTAAGAAGCAGTCCAGCCACTGCGGTTAGGGCGCTGCCGTCGGTCGGTGGCGGCGGCTCGTCACCTGCTTCAAGTAGCCGAGGCGCTCTTCGCTGTTAGCCTGCACATTTTCAAGGACCGCCTCCGTACGCAAGTGATGATTAACCTGCAGCTCGTTCTCCACCGTGCTCTGAAATTCCTTCTCGCGGTGGCGCAGCTCGAAGAGCATTTCGTTGTCCGTCTCGCCGAGGTCGAACGTCTCGTGGCGCAGCTCCGTGCCGTTGTAGGCCGCGCCGCCTGCGCTGAGCACGACCTCTGCGAGCTTTCCGACGTCCGCTCGGGCTCGCTTCTGCAGCTTCGCGAGCTGGTCGGCAATCGCCTGCTCGCTGCAGTGATCGATCACGTAGTTGTGCGAAAAGTTGAGCCGCATGAGCTTCTCAATGATCGGATTGATCCGCTCGACCGTCTCTTCCCGCGTGAGCGATTGCCCGATCCCGCCGCGGTTGAAAAGCAGTCGTACCAGAGGGTTTGTGTTCATGGCGTTTGGAACTCAAAATTTCAGGTCGTAGCAAGGTCCGTTCGATGTACCGGCTGGGGAAAGAGAAGTTTTTTGTTAGGAGCCGAGGAGACGAAGAATCGAGGAGACGAGGGCAGGCATGAAGGCATTTGATCAAGGGAATGCATCGTTTCGTCGTTTCTTCGATTCCTCGTTTCCAATCCGTCACAGCAGATCTTCCGACGCGACGCGCATCGCCTCGCGGAGCGCTTCGGCCTTGTCGCGCGTCTCCTGATACTCACGCGCCGGATCGCTATCGGCCACGATGCCGGCGCCGGCCTGCACGTAGATCGTGTCGTCGCGGACGACCATCGTCCGGATGGCAATGCAGGTGTCGAGCGTGCCGGAGAAGTCGACGTAGCCGACGGCGCCCGCGTAGATGCCCCGGCGCGTCGGCTCAAGGTCGTCGATGATCTCCATGGCTCGCACCTTGGGCGCGCCGCTTACCGTGCCCGCGGGGAAGCAGGCCCCCAGCACGTCCATCGCGCCGCGATCCTCGGCGAGCGTGCCGGTGACCGAGGAGACAATGTGCATCACATGCGAATAGCGCTCGACGTACGCGTAACGATCCACATCGACCGATCCGTACTGGCAGACGCGGCCCAGGTCGTTGCGACCCAGATCGACAAGCATCAGGTGCTCGGCGCGCTCCTTTGTGTCTTCCAGAAGCTCCTCAGCGAGCGCCTCGTCCTCCGCCTCATCTTCGCCCCGCGGGCGCGTGCCAGCAATGGGGAGCACTTCCGCCCGGTCGTCCTCGACCCGCACGAGGACTTCGGGCGAGGAGCCGACGAGGGCAAACTCGTCGAAGTCCAGGTAGAACAGGTACGGCGAGGGGTTCACCTGGCGGAGCGCCCGGTACAAGTTAAAGCGATCGCCCGTGAACGGCATCTCGAAGCGCTGGGAAAGGACGACCTGGAAGATGTCGCCCTCGTGGATGTGATGTTGCGCCTGCTCGACGGCCGCCTCAAAATCCGGCTGGTCGAAATTGGAGCGCATGCCGTCGCCAGTCAGGCTGACCGCGTCGAGCATCATGGGAGACTGCGTGATGTCGTCATTGAAGGCGTCTAGGCGGTCGCGCGCATCGTCGTATGCCGACCGGAGATCCGTGTCGGGATCGACAAACACATTGGCAATGAGCACGACCTGATGCCGCACGTGGTCGAAGGCGGCGAGCGTGTCGTAGAAGCCCCAGACGGCATCGGGCAGCTCGAGATCGTCGGGGGGCGCCTCCGGCAGGTCTTCGATGAGGCGGACCGTATCGTAGCCCATGTATCCGACTGCACCGCCCGTGAGGCGAGGCAGGCCGGGCAGATCGACCTCATCGTACCGGTCCATCAGTTCCTGCATCACCTCGTAGATCGATCGGCCGCTCGGATCGGGGGCTGGGCCATCCGGCGGATCGGACTCTTCGATGGTGACGTCGGCGCCGTGACCGGTTGCCTGAACGACCCGATAAGGATCGGCGCCGAGAAACGAGTACCGCGCCAGCTTTTCGCCGCCCTCTACGCTCTCCAGAAGGAACGGATAGCTGCGGTCAGCACGGAGCGCCAGAAATGCCGACACGGGTGTAAGCAGGTCGGCGCTCAGGCGCTCGTGTACCGGCACGACAAGCGATGAGGTGCCTTCGGTGCGATGCGCGTCAACCGTCTCTGTAAAGTCGTCAAAAGTCATCATAGGCAATAAAAAAACCCGCTGCCTTCGAGAAGCAGCGGGTCAACAGGCGCGAGAGAAAGCGAAGTTAGCAACGCGTACTCATACGGCGCGGGCCCGCTGCGGAGGAGAATCCCCACCACCAGGGCCAGTCGCCGGTATGTGTGTGAGTATTTATCATACTGCTACTAGAATACGATGGAGCGCGGGATTGTTGCAACCATCCGTGTTTGAAAAAGATGTTGGGTGTCAGGAGTTGGGCCGCTCGGCGTAGAGCACCTCCGACGGGAACGTCCACTGGCTGATATAGCGGCGACGCACGTTCGTAAATCCGGCTTTCTCCAGATAAGAAGCAATGCGCACGTTGCGGCAGCCGCCGAGGAGCGAGGGGTGGATCCAGTAGATCGTTGCCCAGAGCCGGTTGTACCAGCGCCGCCCGGTCGTCATGTTGGCGAGCACCAGCCGCCCGCCCGGCCGGAGCACGCGCCGGAACTCGCCGAGCACCGTCGTAAAGTCGTCTTTCGGCAGCAGATCGAACATGTAGCTGTTAAAGAGCGCGTCGAACGTGTTCGCCTCGAAGTCGAGATCGTACGCGTCGCCGAGTTGAAGCCGATATCGGTCGGTAAGAGCGCGTTCGGCGCGTCGCTCTGCGCGCCGAAGCATGGCGGGCGTCAGGTCGACGCCTACGGTCCATCCGTTCGGATTCTGAGCCAGGAAGTGCTGAAACGAAAGCCCCGTGCCCACGGCCACCTCGAGCACCGTTTCGCCGTCTTCCACGTCGAGCCAGTCGATGGCCAGCTGCCGGGCCTCGGCCTCCACGATGCGCGCAAGCCAATCGTGCGTCGGCGCGATCCGGGTGTAGGTGGGCTGCACGTCTGATTTTGGCAGGCGGGCGGGGCGGATGGGCGGGGACTTGGACATGAAACTGAGACGGTAACGGACAGGCCGGCTTTGTACAACTGCAGCGCGGCGTTTCCGGTTCGCGCGGTGTCTCCGAGCGTGCCTCCGCATATGACTCGGCCCACCGAGGCGGCACTGCAGCGTCGCATACAGGTCCGCTTTCTGAAAGGCTCACTCTTCAGCGAGGATGCGATCAGAAAGCGCCACGGCCTCCTCGGGCCGCTCCATCGCCTCGTACGCCTGAACAAGGTGCCGTGCTGCTTCTTGGGTCAGGTCGTCGTCCGCTCCACGCTCTGCTTCAAGCACGTCGAATCCATCGGTCAGATGCGATTCTGCCTCTGCGTAGCGTCCTTGTTCTATGAGAAACGTTCCCAGCTTCTTCTGGGTCTGAGCTATTCGCCAGTCGCCCGCATCGAGCGTTTCTTCGGCAACTGACAGCGCCTCGCGGTAGAGGGAATCCGCCGCCTCGGTTCGATTCTGCTGCACGCGAACGTCGGCCAGCAGGCTCAAGGTTTCGGCTGTCCTGGGGTGCGCTTCGCTGAGCTCCTCCCGGCGGATCGCCAGCGCCTCGCGGTAGACCGAGTCGGCCGCTGCATGCCGGCCCTGATTGCTCAACACGCGGCCTATGTTGTCGAGGGTTATTGCCGTGGTGGGATGCCGCTCGCCCAGCGTCTCCTGTTCAATCGCCAGTGCCTCGCGAAGCATCGAGTCAGCCGTCACGTACTGGTCCTGGTTCTTCAACACGACGCCTAAGTTGTGGAGCGTCGTGGCGGTGCGCGGATGCCGTTCGCCGAGCGCGTCCCGGCGAATCGAAAGCGCCTCGCGGGTTACCGAATCAGCCGCCGCATATTGGCCCTGGCTTCTCAGCATGACGCCTAGGTTGTTGAGAGTCGTGGCCACACGCGGGTGCTGCTCGCCAAGCGCTTCCCGGCGGATCGCCAGCGCCTCGCGGTAGACGGAGTCGGCCGCCACGTATTTGCTCTGGTTCCGCAACACAAGGCCCAGGTTGTTGAGGGTCGTGGCCACACGCGGGTGCTGCTCGCCAAGCGCTTCCCGGCGGATCGCCAGCGCCCGGCGGAGGACCGAGTCGGCGGTCGCGTACTGCCCCTTATTCCGCAACACAAGGCCCAGGTTGTTGAGCGTCGTAGCCGTGCGCGGGTGCCGCTCCCCGAGTTCCTTCTGACGGATCGAAAGCGCCTTGCGGTAGACGGAGTCGGCGGCCGCGTACCGGCCCTGGTTTCGCAACACAAGACCCAGGTTGTTGAGCGTTGCGGCGGTGGACGGATGCCGCTCCCCGAGCTCCTCCTGGCGGATCGCAAGCGCCTTGCGGTAGACAGAGTCGGCGGCTGCGTATCGGCCCTGGTTTCGCAACACAAGACCCAGGTTGTTGAGCGTCGTAGCCGTGCGCGGATGCCGCTCCCCGAGCTCCTCCTGGCGGATCGCGAGCGCCTTGCGGGTAATCGAGTCGGCCGCCGCGTACTGGCCCTGGTACCTCAACGCACAGCCCAGTTTACCGAGCAACGCGGCCGTGGTGGAATGCCGCTCGCCGAGTGTCTCCCGAGACCTCTCAAGAGCCTCCCGAAGTAGCGAGTCGGCCACCCCATAGTTCCCGAGCCCGCGGTGCGCACTTCCCATGGCGCCGAGCAGCTCGGCCTGGATGGCCGGCCGGTCGCTGAGCTCGCCGATGCGCTCTTCGCCGCGCTCCAGAAGCTCGCGCGCCGTGACCGTCTCGCCGTTTTCCTGAAACGGGTCATTGGATTCGAACAGGTCGGTCATAAAGCGTACCGCCTCCTCGGCCTTCTCGGCCTGGAGCTGCGCCTCGTCGCGCTCCTCGAGCGCCACGCTGCGCTGGTTTATGAGGGCGACCGCGAACACCGCGATCAGCGCGACGGCGGCGGCCGCTCCGGCCACGCCCCAGCGGTGGCGTCGGGCGAACTTGCGGAAGCGGTAGCGCCACGTGGCCGGCCGCGCCTTGACGGGTTGCTCACTGAGATATCGGTTCAGGTCTTCGGCAAACGCCTCGGCCGAGGCGTAGCGCCGCTCGGGCTCCTTGCGCAGCGCCTTCAAGACAATCGTATCGAGGTCGCCCTGGAGCTGGCGGCGCCACTGGCCCGTGGAGCTAGGAAGCTGATGGGAGGCCGTCTCGTCAGAAGAGGGGTCTTCCGTCACGGCCGTCGACGGCTTCGTGGGGTCGGTTCCGACGATCGCCCGCTCGATCTCCGAGAGGCTCCGCGTCTCGATCTGGAACGGGCGCGTGCCGGTAAGCAGCTCGTAGGCCAAAACGCCCAGCTGATAGATGTCGGTCGCGGTCGTCACCGCGTCGCCGGTCACCTGCTCGGGCGCCGCGTACTCCGGCGTCATGGGCCGCTCGCCCGTTCGCGTCAGGGGGCGGGCGTAGGGCCGGTCCTCCTCGCTCAGCAGCTTGGCGATCCCGAAGTCGAGCAGCTTCACCGTTCCATCGGGCGTGACGAGAATGTTCGCAGGCTTCAGGTCGCGGTGGACGACCAGGTTCTGGTGGGCGTGGTGCAGCGCCTCGCTTACGGTACGCAAAAGACCAAGCCGCTCCTCGAGCGAGCACTGCCGCTCGGCGCAATGCTCAGTGATCGGCGCGCCATCGACGTGCTCCATCGCGAGGTACGGCTGGCCCTCCTCCGTCACGCCGCCATCGAGCAGCCGGGCGATATTGGGATGGTCGAGGTCGGCCAGAATCTGCCGCTCGGCGTGAAACCGGGCGACGCGGCGCTCGGTCTCGAAGTGGCGGGGCAGGAGCTTGATCGCCACCTCCTGCTCGAACTGTCCGTCGGCGCGTTCGGCGCGGTAGACGACGCTCATGCCGCCCCGGCCGAGACGCTCGACCAGCCGGTAGGGCCCGATCTGGCGGCCCTCGAATTCGGCGTCCGAGGCGGCGCTTTCGGCGTAGGCCTCCCGCGCAAACGAGGCGGCGCCCTGCTCCAGGAACTCCGGCGCCTCCTCCTCGGCCTGAAGCAGGCGCTCGACCTCCTCGCGGATCCCCGGCTCATCCGCGCACTCCTCGTCAAGGAAGGCCGCCCGCTCGTCCGGGTCGAGGTCCCAGGCGGCGTCGAGAAGCTCGCGAATTCGCGTCCACTGGTCGTCGGTGTAGTCCATGACTCGCAGGTGGTGTCGGTGCGCTGAAGACGGGCTCACTCATTCCAGCCTAGAGCGGCTCTACGAGGCCTCCTCGCCCGCGAGCCGCCGGTGCAGCCAGGCCTTCGCCGCCCGCCAGTCGCGGCGCGCGGTGCGCGGGGAGCAGTCGAGGACGTTGGCGATCGCGCGGTGGGACATCCCTCCAAAGAAGCGATACATGACCACCTGCGCGAGCCGCTCGTCCGTCTCGCGCAGCGCTTCCAGCGCTTCGTCCAGCGCCAAAAGCGCGGCCCCGCGCTCGTCGACGGGAATTTTGCCTTGCTCAAAGGTCACCTCGTGCCAGTGGCCGCCGCGCCGCTCCGCGTTCTGCTGGCGAAAGTGGTCGACTAGAATCTGGCGCATGGCCCGGGCAGAGAGCGCCTGAAAATGCGCCCGGTCCGACCATTCGACGCGCGTCTGGTCGATGAGCTTCAGGTACGCCTCGTGCACGAGTTCAGTCGTCTCAAGCGCGCCCTCAGCCGGCCGCCGCTGGAGCAGCCGATGGGCAATCTGCTTCAGTTCGCCGTGGATCTGGGGGACGAGCTGGTCGATCGCCTCCTTGTGGCCCTGGCGGCCCTCGATAAGCAGTTCGGTCGAATCGGACAAAGAAGACATGATGGCCTTGCAGACCGCTTGCTAGCGTGATAGATCGAGATGACGTCTGTAGGGCGATTCGTGTGCAAAATTTGAGCCACGTGGCGAGCTACGAGGTCGAAACGAGGGAAAAGAGTTCAGAGCTGTCATTTTTCTGATGATGAAACCAATCAATCTTTTCTTCACATTTCAGCGTGTCCGGGTTCCGGGGGGACGGCTCGTGTTATACAGTGAGAGGCAAATGTAGAAAGCCAGTAGCATGTTGCATGAGGTGGTCTGCACATAAGCGACCGACACTACTTACGACCGGTCGTTTCCGCTTTGTTGATGCACATTCAATCTCACCTTAACAGTAGCGCATATTTGATGTCTGCAACTAATGTCCGCTCTCTGTCCACGCTTAGTCTCATCACGCTTCTAATGGAGGGTCTCGCCCTCGTCGGTTGCGACGACGACCCGGGGGGTGTCGGTTCAATACTTGTCCGCCCGCTTGATTTTTGAAACAGCGCGCCGATGTTGGAACGCACTGTTACAGAATTGCGCCAAGAGGTGGTCGGAGCGACGCCAATGGGCAGCGAAAAAAACGTTCACTTTCTTACCAGCACGTATTATTCTCTCGAATTAGTAACACTTTCTATGTACCGATTCATCTGCCACAAAATGAGCCGTTTTACAATTCTTCCGTTTGCCATACTCATATCATTGGGAATGGTCCTCGTTGCCTGTAGCGACGACTCGGCGCCTACCGAGCCCGATCCTGGAGAAGATGAGGTGAGCGTCGACGTGCTCGGCGAGGTGGTCGCCGATTACAACGATGAAGGGGTCGAGGGAGCCAGCGTTGCCATCTACGACACCGATAACGGAACGCCCTTTGACGAAGCCACTACCGACGCCGATGGCAGCTACAGCCTTAGCTTCACCGTGGACGAAGGCGAAGAGCCAAGCCACTTCGAGGTTGAGGCCGAAGCCGAGGGTTTTGAGGCTGAGACCGAAACGATGAGCTTCACCCAATCGGCGACCGTCGATCTTACGATGGAGGCGCTGGAGATGGACGTCGTCGTGAGCGGCGAGGTCCTCGAACAACTGACGGCTGATCCGTTCAGCGGAGCGGAGGTAGCGGCCTATCGCGACGGCGCGGATGATCCGCTCGCGTCAACCACGAGCGAAACGGCTGGAACCTACGAGCTTTCATTTGCCGTGTTGGAGCCCGAAGAGCCTGAAGAGCTCAAAATCGAAGCTGAAGGCAACGACTATACCTACCACACGGAGCTGGACTTTGCAGCCGACCTGGGCCATGAGATTGCGCTCGGCCCGTTTGCGGGCGGCTTCGGCACCGACGCCGAGCCCTATGAGATCGAAACCGCCGAGCAGCTGCAGGCGGTAGAGGAAGATCTGGCTGGAGCGTTCGTCCAGACCGACGACATAGACGCGAGCGAGATGGCAAATTGGAACGATGACGCTGGATTCGATCCCATTGGTTACTGGGACGACGAATCCAACGATCTAGACGATCCCGCTCACGAGCCGTTTACCGGCGCGTTCGACGGCAACGGGCACGTGATCACGGACCTTAATATCGACCGGCCCAGCACGGAAGGCGTTGGGCTTTTTGCGTTCGTTTCTGAGGACGGTTGGATTGAAGAGATTACACTGGAAAGTGCAAGCATAACGGGAGAGGAAGTCGCAGGTGCCCTCGCCGGCGTTGCGGCCGGCACCAGTGAGTTCCACAACCTGGCTTCTGGAGGAAGTGTTGAAGGCACTGGGGGAGCGGCAGGTGGCCTCATAGCCGCCGCTTTAGGTGGTGCCGAGATTCACACGTCTCACTCGACAGCCAACGTTCAAGCCGAAGAAGGGGTTGCTGGAGGATTGGCATATGTGATTGGGGATAATGCGACCGTTCACACTTCCTTCGCGACCGGCGAAGTTGAAGCCGGCGGCGACGTGGTGGGCGGTCTCCTCGGCGGTATCGTCGACGACGCTGAGGTCCGCGACTCCTACGCGACAAGCCGGGTTATCGGATTCGGAGATCAAGTCGGGGGGCTAGTGGGCTTGAATCAAGGGCTCGTTCGCGATTCCTACTCCACCGGTCGACCGACTGGCGATGAGGATGTCGGCGGTCTGATCGGCGAAAATCACGGAGACATTATCGATGCCTACTGGGACGAGGACGCTAGCGAGGAAACAACCGGTGTCGGCACGGGCGATGACAGCGGCGCCACTGGACTTACCACCAGCGAGATGACCGGTGATGCGGCCTCCGATAACCTGGACGGCTTCAACTTCAGTGATACCTGGCAGGTCGTCTCGGGCGACTACCCAGCCCTGTGGTGGGAGGACCTCTAGGTCGACCTGGATAAAGCAGGATGCTGCCTGCGGCCGGCCGATCGGCCGGCCGCGGACGGCTACTCCTGACTGTTGCAAATTCCTTCTCTCTTTACGATAAGAACCACGTTATCACTATGGTATCTTCTGATTGGCGCTTTTTCACTTCGCTCCGTCGCACCCTCACAGCCGTACTAATTGCGGGTCTGCTCGTCGCGTTCGGCCCAGCCGACGCCTACGGCCAGGCCGACCCGAGCCCTGAGCTTGAGTCGCAGCACGCCGCCTACTTCGAGCTGGGCGGTAACGGGCTTCTCTACACGCTTAACTACGACTACCGCCACAACGCCGACTGGGGCGGGCGCGCCGGGCTCATGCGCGCCGGCGGCTTCGGGGCCACCCTTACGGTTATTCCAGCCATGGGCAACTACCTGATGGAGCTGGGCAGTTCGAGTCACAACCTTGAGCTTGGCGCCGGGCTCATGTACCTCGGCGTTAGCCTCGACGCCGGAGAGGAAGAGGCGTTTGGCTTCAGTGATAACAGCGTGGCCGGTACCGGAACGGTCGGCTACCGGTATCAGCCCTTGGACGGGGGCGTGGTGTTTCGTGGGGGACTGACGCCGTATGTCGGGGCCGGCACCGGGGTGTGGCTTGGCCTCAGCGTCGGATATGCCTTCTAGCGCCCGCGCCCGTCCTGCGTCGCTACTTCCCGCATTGCTACTCGATGTTCGGAAACTCCGTGTATGTGCGTGCCACGGGACCGCGCGCTGACCGGACTATCTGTGCCGCAACACTTTCCATTATCGCCCGGCGCACGCCCGACCCGTTCGTCTGCGCAACCCAACGGCCCATTCGATCTCATTCTGACCGTAGCCTGCCTTTACAAATGTCGATATCCAGCACCCGTCTCCTGGCCACCCTTAGTCTCATTACGCTTCTGATCGGAAGCCTCGTCCTCGTCGGCTGCGACGACGACCCGGTCAGCGACGACCCGCCCGATCCTGAGCCCGATCCTTCGGTGACTGCTTCGTTTACGATTGACCCCGACGAGCCCGAGGTCGGCGATGAAGTGACCCTCGATGGAAGCGACTCCTCGGTCGAAAACGCCGATGACCTAAGCTTCGACTGGGACGTGACGCCGCCGAGTGGCAGCGACGCGACTCCCGAGGATCCGACGGCCGAGATCACTTCGTTTGAGGCCGACGTGGAGGGGGACTACGACGTTACGCTGGAGGTATCTGCCGAAGGGGAGACCGATAGCGCCTCCGAAGCGGTTGGAGTAGAGTCGGAGGTCTCGGTGACGGCCGCCTTCACCGTCGAACCCGAGGATCCGCAGGCCGGCGACGAGGTAACTCTGGATGGGAGTGGCTCGTCCACCGAGAGCGCTGATAATCTCAACTTCGACTGGGACGTGACGCCGCCGAGTGGCAGCGACGCGACTCCCGAGGATCCGACGGCCGAGGTTACCTCCTTTGAGGCCGACGTAGAGGGCAACTATGACGTTATGCTCGAGGTGTCGGCCAACGGCGCCACCGATAGCGCTTCCTCGGCGGTCGAAGTAAACATGCGAGTAGTGGAGATCTCCAGCGACATCACGGAGGACCGCATCCTGGAGTCTGATAGCCGCTACCTTGTGACAAGCGAGATTGACATCGAGGCTACCCTGACCGTCGAGCCGGGCACGATCATCGAGTTCGAACAGGGAACCAGACTCCAAATTCCGACAACCGAAGGTGCATTGGTTGCTGACGGTACCGAAGGCGAGCCGATCCTCTTTACGGGGACCGAGGAGCAGCCGGGCTGGTGGGACGGCCTCTACGTGAGAGAGTCCGACAACCTGAATAATCAGCTTAACTGGACCATTGTCGAGTACGCCGGAGGTGAAGAGTACTTTCGCAGCGGGTCAGGCAACGTCGTGGTCGGCCGAGGGCAGAACGATGACTCGCTTATTGATATTACCAATACCACGCTGCGCCACAGCGCCAGCAACGGCCTGTGGGTACGCTCGAATGGCGACGTTCCAACGTTCGAGAGCAACCTCATTACCGAAAACGAAGACGCTCCTGTAAGTATCGGTTCAAACCACGCCCACCGGCTCGACGCAAGGTCCTCCTATGTCGATAATGACGAGGAGTACGTCTACGTTCGCGGCGGGCATGATATCGAGGGCGAGGACGTGACCTGGGAGGACCTCGACATGAATTATCGCCTGAGCTCCAGCACGGTCGAGGTCATTGACAATGCTACCCTGACGATCGAGCCGGGCGCGACGCTGGAGTTTGAGAACGACGGGCTAATCACGTTAGATGACCAGGGCGGTCTCGTAGCTGAAGGCACCGAAGACGAGCCGATTCTCTTTACAGGGACTGAGGAGCAGCCCGGCTGGTGGAGAGGTATCTATGTGAGAAAGTCCGAGAACCCAGATAACCAGCTCGACTGGTCTATCGTTGAGTACGCCGGGGGCGAGGAGCACTTCCGCAGCGGGGCAGGTAACGTCGTGGTCGGACGCGGACAAACCGACCCCTCGGCCATCGACATTACTAACACCACGCTGCGCCACAGCGCCAGCAACGGCCTGTGGGTGCGCTCGAACGGCGACGTTCCAACGTTCGAGAGCAACCTCATTACCGAAAACGAAGACGCGCCCGTAAGCATCGGTTCGAACCACACTCACCGGCTCGACGCAAGGTCCTCCTATGTCGGCAATGACGAAGAGTACGTCTACGTTCGCGGCGGACATGACATCGACGACGAGGATGTGACTTGGGAAGCCCTTGACGTGGATTATCGCCTAAGATCCAGCACGGTCACGATCGCCGATAATGCTACCCTGATGATCGAGCCGGGCGCGACGCTCGAGTTCGAGGCCGGCGGGCGGATGGAGTTAGATGATCAGGGCGGTCTCGTAGCCGAAGGCACCGAAGACGAACCGATTCTCTTTACAGGGACTGAGGAGCAGCCCGGCTGGTGGGAGGGCCTCTATGTAAGAGTGTCCGAAAATCCGGATAATCAGCTCAACTGGGTTATCGTTGAGTACGCCGGGGGCGAGGAGCACTTCCGCAGCGGGGCAGGTAACGTCGTGGTCGGACGAGGACAGAGCGACCCCTCGGCCATCAATATTACCAACAGCACCCTGCGCCACAGCGACAGCCACGGCCTGTGGGTGCGCAGCAACGGCACGGTGAACGATGATGCCTGCACCGTAAACACGTTCGAGTCTAACCCTGATGGCGACTGCGTGATAAACTAGCCCTGTGGCAAATCGGGCGTCATATGGAGTCTCTAATACGCCAGTACAAGCAGCACGGGAACAGAGCCGGAGGAGGGAAGCGGCAGTCCCAGCCTGTCAGCCAACATTACCGACTGGGCGAATTACGCGGGTGAAAGCGAGCAGACGTCAGCGCGCGTGGATCATCGCATCGAGAATGCCGGCGACGCCGTCGCATCCGAATACGAAGTGATCGTCTATGTCGAGACGACGGGTGTCGACCGGCTACGTCAGGTGACTGGCGAGCATTTGCGGGAAGGGAGGGTCGGACGCGTGTTCGATCCAAACGATTTTTGATTCCATTCATCAACCACTGAGGCATATTATGATTCATCGGACGAGCAACCTGACCTAGGCCTGCAGTGGGCCGGTCCGTACCACGGCAGCGCAGGACTGACGCTTCTCGAAGTTGCAGAGGGGCTGTGAGCGTGCGATGACGTCGCACGGTCACCGGACCGCGCCCTCTCCGCATTCGCCAGAGTTCTTGGGCTTGTCATAAGTGGGGAGCGGACGCACTCGAGGTGGTGAGCTGATCCGGGCGCGGGCAAAAGACGAAAATTTCGATCGTGCCAACCGGTCATGAAACCTCGACGGGGGAAAGGCTTGTGAGGTAGTGGCCCGTCCTAATTTTCGTTGCCTGCTGCCTGCCACGGGCTGTTTCCAACAGCACGCCTCCCGTTCGACGAGGGAATAGGCAGACAGCAAGGAGGTTAAGACGGGGGCTTCGGGCGTCTATGCCTGAGAGAAGATTCTACTACCATCAAATCTTATTTCTTATGTTGATTGACCGGTTTGCGCGCTTCTGCACAACGGGACTGGCCACTGTTTGGATCGCCGCACTGCTTGCGGGTGGACTCTTCGCGCTCGACGTAGAATCTGCTTCTGCGCAGGGAGCGCCTGGGGCCGCGTCCGACGACTGCTTCTTCGATCCGGAGAA
>OBKM01000076.1_pt1 | contig 42792 bp, 42 predicted proteins | sample 1519691 | NCBI WGS metagenome assembly OBKM01 (sample SAMEA37050418, study PRJEB22526) | metagenome | biome: saline pan; feature: lake; material: water | place: Egypt | collected 2015 | depth 0.5 m
GGGCTTGACCCCGAGGCAGTTGACGTGAGAGCGTCACCCCAGAGTGTTATTCTTAACTGAGACGCAGTATGATCGTTCCGAGGCGGACCAGCCGCCCGAGGAAGTGGTTAATACGGGATTCAGACCACCAGTTGTGGACTCCGGCAAGCACGAGAACTCTGTCTGTGTAGGGGTGGCCCTTCGTCTTGCTACCTCTGTAAAATGCTATTTTCCATCTCTATTCGATAACTCTTACATCCTTCCCTATCTGATTATATGTATGCACTACAGAGACCTGTCGGACCATGAAGTATATGTGCCTGGAGAGGGCCTTGTGGAGGTTGCCAGAGAGCTGGGGATGGATCCAGAGGAGCTAGTCGCGCTGGGGTCTAACGAGAATCCGCATGGTCCCCCGGAGAACGCCATTGATGCTATTTCATCGGCTGCCTCTTCTGTTCACGAATACCCAAAATCTAGTCATACTGACCTTACTGAGTCTCTTGCTAAACATTGGGACGTGTCCCCGGAACAAGTATGGCTTTCTCCTGGCGCTGACGGGGCAATTGACTACCTCTCTCGGGCTGTTCTTCGGCCTGGTGATCGCATTCTTGTTCCTCAACCAGGATTTTCATACTACGCTATGAGCAGTCGGTATCACCATGGTGCTGTTGAACACTATCCAGTCTCTCGAGAAAGTGATTTTACAGTTACCGATGAGACCGTCCTTGAGGCATATGACGACCACCGTATCGTGTTTCTCACCAGTCCACATAACCCGACTGGATCTGTTGTCACGCACGATACAATCCGTTCGATTGCCGCTCAGACCGATTCGGATACACTTGTGGTCGTTGACGAAGCGTATGGTGAATTTTCATCAATAGCGAGTGCTCGTGAATTGCTTGACCACCGAGATGATATTGCTGTTCTCCGTACGTTTTCAAAAGCCTATGGACTTGCTGGCCTTCGAGTGGGATATGCGTTGGTTCCTGATTCGTGGGCAGACGCATATGGTCGGATTAATACGCCATTTGCCGTAAATGAAATAGCCTGTCGAGCCGCATCCGCCGCACTTGCAGATCAGTCCCACGTAGAAAAAACCGTAAGCTCGGCTAAAACGCAGCGGAAGCGCCTCCAGTCCGAACTTAAGGTTCCAACGTGGGAGAGCCAGGGTAATTTTGTCCTCGCAGAGGTCGGTGACGCCAGCACTGTCTCAGACCAACTCAAACAACGAGGGGTCATCGTGAGAGATTGTTCAAGCTTTGGTCTTTCAGACTGCATCCGCATTTCATGTGGAACTGAGCAAGAAACAACCGAAGCAATAAATGCAGTAAATGATGTTGTAGCTGCTTTAAGTTCCTCTCACGGTGACTGACCATGCGGGTCGCAGTAACCGGAACTCCTGGCACAGGAAAGACATCGGCGACTAACGCTCTTGAAACTGATCTTGATGTAGTTCATCTAAATGATGTCATCAAACAAGAGCAACTATACACAGACACTGATGAGAACCGCGATAGTGTCATTGCTGACATCAATGAGATTGCTGAACGGTATACTGATCAAACTAACCTCATATTCGAGTCCCATCTTTCTCATTATCTCCCGGTTGACCGTGTAATCGTGCTAAGAGCCCATCCAGAGACCATTGAAAAGCGACTTGAGCAACGAGAGGAACCGCAAGCAACCATCAGAGAAAATGCAAGAAGCGAAGCGCTTGATGTAATTTTATCAGAGGCAGTTGACCAACATGGTCTAGACTCGGTGTATGAAATAACAACAACTAACCGCACCCCTGAGGAAGTTGCAGGTGAGATTCAAGCAGTCATTGAAGAGAACCGCTCGCCAAATGCAGGTAAAGTATCATACCTTGATTACATCGATGACATATGACACTTGATCGATTTCGCAACACTGCAGATCGAGTTACAAGCCCATTCGTTACTGCGGCTGACCGGGCCGGCCTTACGCCAAACTCAGTTAGTGTGCTTGGACTTATTGCCGCGGCCTTTGCAGGTCTCTGTTTTTATTTTGCTATGGAGGCCCATTGGCTGTATGTAGCGGGTGGAGTATTCGTTGCATTAAATGGGCTTCTTGATCTTATTGATGGAGCACTCGCTCGTAAACAACAAGTCAGCTCACGGGCTGGAGATCTGCTTGATCACGTCATTGATCGGTACGCTGATGTGATTCTCATTGCCGGTCTCGCAGCCGGTGTACAGCAGTATGCAATTGGATTTCTAGCTGTTACTGGTGTGTTGCTTACCTCCTATCTTGGCACCCAGACACAAGCAATCGGACTTGAACGCGAATATGGCGGATTACTTGGACGTGCTGACCGCCTTGCGCTCATTGGCCTCATCGGATTTGTTATGTTTGTGTATTCCGATCCTGTGTATGGATATACTGTTGTTGGCTGGCTTTTGATTATTTTTGCTGTTGTCGGACATCTCACAGCTATTCAACGGTTTTTCGGTGCCTGGCGGTCACTGAATGAATAGCTGTGTGGTATTACAGCAAAAATCAGATGGCAGCTCCGGATTTTGACGCAAAATAACTAATATTTGACATATAAAACAGTGTTCCAGAACAACGCATCATTTATGCATACTGCTGTGTTAGAAGAAGGCATGGTCCAATGCGAGCTTTGTGGCACTGAGACCGACTCGCCTACAAAGATTAAAGTTGAAGGGGCAGAACTCCAGGTCTGTTCAAACTGTGCTGACTTTGGTACGGAAGTTGAGACCTCTGAGTCATCTTCATCTACATCTACGAAATATTCGACCGATTCCTCGGATACAACAAGTACGACAGCATCTTCTGGCCAGACTTCCTCTAGGTCCTATTCCTCATCAAGCCATCAGAGTGATATGTTTGACTCTGTTGACGAACTTGCCCAGGATTACGACAAGCAACTTCGCCAAGCGCGCGAAGACCGAGGGCTTTCGCAGGCTGAACTGGCCAAACAAATCAACGAGAAGGCGAGCCTCATTCGAAAAGTTGAGCGCGGTGACACACTCCCGAGTGATGATCTGCAAGCCAAACTTGAGAACTTCTTCGATATCTCTCTCAGTGCTGGTGGTAGTGATGACGGATCGACTGATTGGCAAGGATCTAGTGGTACCGATGGATATACTCTCGGAGATGTAGTTGAACGGAAAGACTGAGCGCTAGCCTACTCATAACAATTTTTGGTGTGCTTTGCTGTGAGAAGTAAGCTACTACTATCGGGAGTGAATACGTACAGATAATTAGTATGTTTATCCTGATCAATCTGAAGGCCTACGACTGTGACCCTATCGAAATCGCTGCTGCTGCTGCAAACGCTGAAACTTCACAGAACGTTAACCTAGCCGTTGCACCACAACTGCCATCACTCGACTCAGTCTCAGATTATAATATTGAGACATGGAGCCAACACATTGACCCAATCGATTACGGTAGTCACACCGGTTCTGTCTTACCTGAATCTGTTGCTGCTGCTGGAGCAACGGGAACGCTAATTAATCATTCTGAAGAACGGCTTAAGCTCGCTGATATTGACGATGCTATACAATCTGCAACACGAGCTGGCCTTTCTACCGTTGTTTGTGCAAACAATCCAAATCAGGCTGCCGCAGTTGCTCATCTTGGTCCAGATGCTATTGCAATTGAACCGCCTGAGCTGATTGGGTCAGGAACCCCGGTTAGCAAAGCAGATCCTAACATTGTCGAGGATGCGGTTGCTGCTGTTACAGCAGTTGATGAGTCTGTCGATGTCTACTGCGGTGCTGGTATTTCAAGCGGCGAGGACGTTGCTGCTGCGGATCGTCTTGGTGCCGATGGTGTATTACTTGCCAGTGGTGTTGCAAAATCAGACTCCCCTCGCTCTGTCATCGAGGACCTCGCCTCCGGAATCACTTCGTGAACACTTCTAGCTGATTTATTTACGGACCTTTTGAGCGGACGCGGAGTTTGCCCCCCGGCTGTTGACGTGTCGTTTCTGAGATTATAATCCAACTCTTCTCCAGTCATACCTAGAAAAGTTAAACACGCTTGAGCCCCCATCACAGACATGGACATGTATTCCGTAGCGAGGTGGTGCCTGTGAGCGTTGCTGATACAGAGAGTCTCTCCGAAGAAGAGCTGGCTGGTCTAGAGTTAGTCCGGGAAACCGGTGGTATTTATCAGAGTGAATTTTGGAAAAAACTGGATGTCTCTTCGCGAAAAGGTAGCCGTATTGTTAGTGAACTCGTCGAGCAAGACCTTGTTCGGCGAGAGGAAGCCGTCTATGAAGGGCACAATACCTACTATATCATGCCTGCTGCACAGGATCTTGACTTTTCTCTTCTCATGGCCGGTGATATGCTTTCTCCGTTCGTTGGCGAGGAAGAACTTGATCCACACAGTGACGCTTTTTCACAGTGGATCATGAACCTTGTATACGAAGAATAACTTAACTTCCCACATTCATTCTTTACGTCGTATATATTCTCGCACCGCAGAATAGTCAACTGTACCAGATGCCGTTCGTGGTAGTTCTTCGACCGTAACAACTGTTTTTGGTACTTTGTATGACGCCAACTTGGTGCCACAGAGTTCATTTACCTCTATCTCGGTTATTTCTCCTACTATTGCGGCTGCTACTTTTTCTCCCCAGTGTTCATCTTCAATCCCTACAACAGCAACAGCAGAGACATCTGGATGTCCTTCGATTACATCAGCTACTTCTTCAGGATGAACATTTTCTCCGCCTGTAACAATCATTCTGTCTTTACGACCGATGACTGCAATCATTCCATTCTCTGTCACTCGGCCAATATCCCCTGTATGAAATCCATGTTCACTTATTCGTTTGCTTGTTGCTTGTTTATCGTTGTAGTAGCCAGTTGTCACTGATGGTCCCTCAATCACGATTTCTCCTGTTTCACCAGCAGGCATTGACTCTCCGTCCTGGATGATTTTCACGTCCATCTGGAATAACGGCCGACCCACATACTCTGGATACCTGTAAGCTTCCAGTGGTGTCGCGGTGGCAATCTGAGATGATGCTTCTGTCATACCATATGTTGGATAGATTGGGAGTCTTCTACGTTTGCATCTTTCAATAAGGTCAGGGGGCGTTTTGGCTCCTCCACAGAGAATGAACCGAAGCAGTGGAAGACTTCCTGCGTTAAGAATCTCTTGCAGCATCGTGGGTACTACGGAAATCCCTGATACACTGTGGTTTTCAATCAGCCTTATAGTATGATTTGGTTCAAAATTAGCCTGCAGTACGACAGTCGTTCCATACAACACTGACCGTATAATCGGGGCAATACCGCCCATGTGGTACGTTGGAAGTGGATCTAGCCAGCGGTCTTGTTGATCAATCCCTAATCGCATTGCAGACCCGACAGCACTTGATCCTAAATTGCTTGCCGTCAGTGGAACTGGCTTTGTATCACCAGTTGTCCCAGATGTAAATAAAATCAACCACTTGTCAGGTAGAGGTATGTTGTCGATTGACTGTTGCTGAGACTCAAACAGCCCGACACATCCATCTTCCGTTGGTATACCATCTGTCTGGATTCCGGTAATCTGACCATTTTCAGCCAGTGATGTAGCAATTTCGTTAGTCGTAGTGTTGTACATCACTGATTGCGCATCGACTAACTCTAATTGGCTGAGCAACACTTCTTTCGGCCGGGTAGGATTTAGCGGGATTACTGTCTTCCCTGCGCGAATGCCAGCAAACAAATCAATCGCAAATGACAGTGGTAAGTTAGAGAGACAGCCTATGTGGGCTGTGTTATTAAGATGCTGGACAAGGTGCTTCGCTCGATCCTCTACTATTCGATGAAATTCTTGATACGAAAGTGAGACTCCCTTTGATGGGGATACTACTGCCTCCTTATTCGGAGAGATATTTGCCCGTCGAGCAAGCCAATCTCGACAATACCAATCAGCATCAATCATACATCATATCTTTTCTTATCAGTTGCACGTATGTCCCAGTGTCGCTTACATTTCCATTTACTGATCATCCTTCTAATATTGCCAGGTAACTGCAAAAAGAGGTGAATTATATGTCTTCATACCACACCTATATATCATGGACGAACAGGAACTTATTGACCTTCTGCTGGACGACGCCCGTCGATCAACTGAAGACATTGCGCGTATCCTTAACACTGATGTGGAATCTGTTGAAGCCGCAATTAAGCAGTTGGAAGAAAAAGGCATCATTCGTGGATACCAAGCGGTTATCGACTGGGGTGAGACAAGTGATGAGCGAGTTCGAGCTGAAGTTGAACTCAATGTTAAACTCGACCGCGAAACAAGCTATATTGATATTGCTGATCGACTTGTCCAATTCCCTGAAGTCGAGTCGCTTCAACTTGTTTCTGGTGACTATGATTTCCACATGCGTGTTGAAGGCGATTCGATGCGTGAAGTTTCTCAGTTTGTTAGCGACCAAATTGCACCGATTCCAGAGATTACCCAGACCGTTACACACTACGTTATGGACCGTTACAAAGAAAATGGGGTCGCCTTCAACGGCGGCGACGATGATGACCGACTATCGATATCACCATGACTGCTGAAGAGCCCAAACAAGCATCGGCGTTTAATATTGCTGAGCGCGTTAAGGAAGTTCCGCCTTCGGGAATTCGACGCTTCTTTGAGTTGGCTGAGGAGGCAGATGATGTTATTTCGTTAGGTGTTGGTGAGCCAGATTTTTCAGCTCCGTGGGCAGCACGTGACGCAGCGATCCACTCACTAGAACGGGGCCGAACTTCATATACCTCTAACCGGGGGAAGCGAGAGCTTCGAGAAGCTATCGCATCGACTGTTGACCAACAGTATAATCTCTCTTATGATTCGGATGAAGAGATTATTGTTACTACTGGAGTTAGTGAGGCTGTTGACGTGGCTTTGCGGGCTATTGTTGAACCTGGTGATACCGTTGCTGTTCCCGATCCATCATATGTTTCCTATCAACCAGAAGTAACATTTGCCGGAGGAAATCCACTTCCAGTTTCTACTCGGGATGACCAGTTCAAGCTAACTCGAGATGCACTTGAGGGTGCTGGAGCCCAGGATGCTGACGCATTGTTGATGTGCTATCCTAATAATCCTACAGGAGCCATCATGACACAAGCTGATCTGGAACCAATTGCAGAGTTTGCAAAAGAGCATGATCTGCTTGTTCTCTCAGATGAAATCTATGCTGATCTGACATACACGACTGACCACGTCTCAATTGCTACACTCCCAGGGATGCGTGAGCGGACAATCGTGTTCAATGGGTTTTCGAAAGCCTATGCTATGACCGGACTTCGTCTGGGATATGCAATGGGGCCTACGGATGCAATTGGCGCAATGAATAAGATTCATCAGTATTCAATGCTGTCTGCTCCTACAACAGCACAGTATGCAGCAATCGAGGCATTACGATCCTGCCAAGACTCCGTCGAAGAAATGCTCTCCCACTACGATCGCCGCCGCCGATTCGTTCTTTCACGGCTTGATGAATTAGGCATTGATTGCTTTGAAGCTGAAGGCGCATTCTATGTTTTCCCCGAAGCGCCTGGCGGTGATGCACATGGGTTTGCAGAAGACCTTCTCACTGAAGCTGGCGTCGCAGTTGTTCCGGGCGATGTATTCGGTGATGATGGAACTGGTCATCTCCGGATGTCATATGCAACAAGTCTAGATGAGCTCAAAACAGCATTCAATAGAATTGAGAAGTTCCTTGCTAATTCGGAATACCAATAGATCCTCCTTCTATTTTATCTCACCTATCTAATCTCTTCTTGCAGTTACAGTGGTACCAAGGCGAGGGTCCCCAGCTTCAGCTGTGGAAGAAGGTCAATGCTCTGCCCACTCAACCATTCGCGCGTAAAATGGATCAGAGCTAAGCGCTCGTTTGTCCCCGACCAAAATTAAGCCTCGCTTTGCTCGAGTTAGTGCTACGTTTACCCGTCTATGATCTTCGAAAATTGGGCCGTCAAGCGATTTGGTTGCAACAAGTGACATTAATATCAGTTCTTTGCTGGATCCCTGAAATCTATCAACAGTGTCAACTGCAACCTGTTCTGGAAGACGCTCACTGAGAACTGATACCTGCGCTCGATACGGGGCAATAACCCCAATGTCTTCGGGCTTGATTCCAGCACTAACTGCACGCTCTACAAGTGTTGCAATGTGGTCTGCTTCTTTATGATCAGTCCGTTGCCTATCATCTCCCGGTATGTCAATAAAGTTTACTTGGCCTTGGAATTCTGAGGGGAGTTTTTCTTGATCTACTGTTGGGAGACCAGAGAGTGACTGACGAGCTACCTCTGCAGTTGCTGGACGTAGTTCTCCATTGTAAAACTCCCTTGAGGCAAACGCTTGAATGCGTTGTGCCATCCGATATTGTTGTGTCAACATAACTGATGCATCAGGATATGTGTCCAGCATCCGCTCGAATAGTGATTTTGAAAGGTCTCCTTTGAATGGGCTCTTCGTATCATTTGTACCCTCTGTTTCAACTTGCGTTACTGGTGGTAACTGATGGTGATCCCCAACCAAAATAAACCGATCTGCTAGATTAATTGGGGCTAGTGTTTCAGGCTCTGTCAGTTGTGACGCTTCATCGATCACTGCAACATCAAATGACTGCTCTCTAAGGACGGTAGATCCGCAACTGGCAGCTGTTGCTGCGACTACTGAGGCTGTTTCAAGTTTCTTTGCCTGCTTTTGTGGATCTCCCGACTGCTGTAGCCGTAGATCCATCATGTCTTCTCTAACCCCGGTTGCAGATCCAACTCGAATAATATCTGCAAACCCAATTTCTCGCAATTGCTCAATTGCATTATCAACGGCTCTATTTGTGAATGCGCTTAGCAGGACTCGATTATTGTCCTCGACAAGTTCCTTGATCAGTTTAGCGATTGTGTATGTTTTCCCAGTTCCAGGAGGACCATGTATCAAAAGACAGTCGTTTGCGCCAAGTGCACGCTGAATGGCAGTATTCTGTGCACTATTGTTCGGGATAATGTCTTCACTTACTGCATCAAACGCTGGTGTTTCCTCTCCCATGAGAATTCTTCTTTTTCGCTTTGATCCCCGCAGAAGTGCATCGTGTAATGCGGTAAGCATCCGATCAACAGTTATCTCCGATGGATACACGTCAATTCGCGATAACTCTATAAACTCATCAACACTGATTGTGAGATGATCTGTGGATACTTTCTCCAGCGTTGCTAATTCTCCTTCTCCGTGGACTGGATCTCCGTCGCTTGCGAGCACTAAGTCTCCCTGCTGGAACTTCCCAACTGAGGTTGCTGGGTTTTTAGCGGTAATTTCCCAACGACCATCCGGGTACTGGTTTGAGTTTACAACTGTGAGATTGATCAATGCCCGATCGTCTGCGAGACGTTCTTCGGGGGTCTGTTCCCATAGTTTTCGATATTCACGGTGAATTGCTCTCCGCTCTTTTTCAATTGCATCATATGTCGTGTCAAAATATTGTCGATGTTGTTCAGGAATCGCTGTTCCAATCGCTCCAGCCTTTGACTCTTGATCTAAACGACCCGAGACAACGAGACATGTATCTTGTACAAAACATCTGTCACAATCTGCATCTCCTTCGTAACCGGTTGGAACCTCAATATCGTATTCCATCGCAGCAATTTCGTTTCGTGCTCTCACAGCAAAATCTAACAGACCTTTCCGAATAGAGAATTCCTTAGCCGGTGACAAATCGCCAGATACATCTGTTCGATCAACAACTGCGTTTTTCGTATACAGTAAGATTCCGGTATCAACTTCGAGACCACGTTCAGTGAGCATCAATGCATAGCAAGCGGCCTGAATTTTATCTTGAAACCTCGGTTCTTTTTGCGTGTTTTTTCCAGTTTTCAGCTCCACTGGCATATCACGACGTACTGCATCAGCACGCCCCTTCATTCCGAACATATCGCTTACTAGCAACTGCTCACTTCTCCAGGAATCTGTTCCAGAAAGTGTTGTCTGGGCAAGCCACTGATCAATCGCCTCTGCATGTCCTGCTACCTTTGCTCTGACTGTTTCTTGGTCCATCCCAAGTAGACCGATATCTAATGAGGCAGCATTGATTCGCTTCGTGATTGCGTCTGCTCGATCTTGCCCATGTAGTAAGTCTTCAAACACTTCGTGCACAAGTGTCCCAATTAGTAATGGCTCAGATTGTCGTGCACTGTCCAGCTTTGACAAGTAATACTGCCGGGGACATTGCACCCATTCTCTGATATCTGTTACATCAACGAGAAAATCTGGCTCAACAATGACATACGAGTCGCCCGTTGTTGCGTATTTATTTTCTTTTCCTGTCTGCTGCTTTAGTTCCGTAATCAGCAGTTCCATCCCTGGATCGACCAGAGACGCTGTCTCTGCCCAGTCGCCCCACAGCGTTACTGAGTTGTTATCACCTGCTTCATCCTGTAATTTTACTGTCGCAACTGATCGGGTTCCATATCTTGTCGTTACCTCTTCTGGGGTATCCGTCTCAGTTACCGTCCCCCGGATCACGTACGAGACGCAGTCCCCGATTAGCAAAATACTGTCGTTTCTATTGACCGCTATCCGATACATTGATTCTGGATAATCTCTATATCTGAAAATATGCGAATCCGTGACTGGACGGATATTCTAAATGATGTCGCTGATTCTGGTGTTGATGCAACAGACTGGCGAGCAATTGCCGGGCAACGAAAGAATGGTATTGGAGAAGACCTTTATCTTGCACATCCTGGTGTAGGAGTTTACCATCTCAAGACATATGCCAAGAATCCATTTGATGTCAAAGGTGTTGGTTCGAAAATCGCTCGCTCTATTGATGATGATATAGAACCGCTGTTTCCAGATAAAGGCAATCAGCGGTTCGCCGTCCAGACACCACCAGAAGATGAGTCCGAAGCAGAGCAGATTGCTAAGCAAGTTGAGACCGTACTTGAAACTCATGCAGACGCCCCCACATCGTCTGAAGCACTTTTTGAGGACGTAATGAATGCGCTAAATTCCCCAGCTCACGGCCCCATGACGTTTGACCACCGTGAGCGCCCTGATAAAGTTGACTCCTTATCAACGACGTTCGAAGAAGCTGAAGAACTACTAGACGCAGAACTCTCTCAGCTAATCGAAGAAGATGATGTTGATCGAGGGTTCTATTAGTTAGTGAACTCCCCCTACCTACTCATTCACAGAAATTTCAAGGCGGATGCTGCGGGGCTTGACCCCGAGGCAGTTGACTGCTGACGCAGGGTACTTCTTTGAGGACGAGAGCGTAGCCTGTAGAAGTTAATTCTCGTTCAGATCTCAGCTACTCGATTGATCCACTGATCTGGGTTCTCAATCTCGTTCTTATTTGGAAGGTTCTCTGGTGACTCCCACACTTGTGTAGCCGTTTGTAGATCCGTTTCTTCGATGACAGTATCGAAAAATTCGCGTCCCTTTTCGTACTGCTCACGCTTCATTTCGATTCCAAGCAGGTATCGTAACAACTGTGATATTGGTCCTGCATTTCGGCGGCGCTGGTCAAGTTTTTCTCGTAACTCTTTGTACTCATCGTCAAATGCTTCATCCATCAGAAGTTCAGCGTATCCCTCAACAACAGTCATTGTTGTTTGCATCTCTGAGAATGCCTCTCTATCAAGCGATCCTTCAGTCAACCCATCTAATCCCTTCTCCATTTGAGAGGTCAAATGATCAGGTAACCATGGTGCTAGCGAGAATTCAGCAGCGTGTGTTACCTCATGAAATGCAATCCAACGACGGAACCGATCATAATCGACATCCAACTCATTTGCTGCACTTTTGATATTTGGCCGTACAAAGTACAAACCATGCTCGTTCTGTGGTGCATCTGCAAGCAACAACGGATCATATTGTCCAAGGACATTTCGGCCAAGAAAACTTAGCGTCACGCTCATACTCCCGGTATTGACGATTCGAGCAATCCCAGGAACAGCGGAGTCAGCACGCTCTTCAAGTGGTTCCATGACACGCTGAAATGTCCTGATATTCGCATCTATCCAGTGATGTCGGTTTTGAATTTCCACCGTTTCAGGAATGTCAAATGTGATTCCAGCAGCTCGCTGGATCTCATTTCGTGCATCCTGAACATCTTTTGCGTATCCTTCTCGCTCGGCCCGGGAGAGATCGATATCTCCAGGTGCTGTCGATGCCTTTGCTGCTTCGGCAACGGCGTCCCAATCAATTAGATTGTTTCCAGAAGCACCTATAACCGCGCGGATACTCCGATATACTGTCACGCAAATACGTTGGTATTGAATGGACAAAACTGTTCCCCACTGCTGGTTCTATGTTAGAAAACTTCTAAGCCAAATCAGAGACCAAGCAAGAGAGTTACTTGTCCATTTTGGCGGCTGGGTTTGTTACAGCTCCATTTTCGGCGGATCCGAACATTTTGCCATATTTAGCAAGTACCCCAGATGTGTACGCTGGTTTTGATTGTTCCCATTCTTCAAGACGTGATTCAAGTTCTTCATCTGAAATCTCTACTGATAGGGAGCGGTCAGGAATATCAACCTCAACAATATCACCATCCTTTAGCGCAGCAATTGGACCCCCAACATATGCCTCTGGGGCAACATGTCCGATCATTGGTCCTCGAGTAGCCCCTGAGAACCGACCATCTGTGATTAATGCCACATCGTCTTCGTGTCCCTGTCCAACAACAGCTGCTGTGACTCCGAGCATTTCTCGCATACCGGGCCCTCCTTGAGGACCTTCGTTTCTGATGACAATGACATCCCCTGACTCAATACCACCTTCCTGCACGTATTCCATCGCATCTTCCTCATTCTCAAAAATCCTCGCTGGTCCCCGATGATAGAGTTCATCATCCCCAGTCACTTTCAATACACTTCCTCCTGGGGCAAGATTTCCAGTTAGTATTTTGATTGCCCCCTGCTTGTACATTGGGTCATCTACTGAGTATAAGAATTCAGCACTTATCTCCTCTTCAGGCGGGAGTTCTCCTGTCTTCTCAAGTTTTTCAAGTTCCTCAGCAAGAGTTCGACCAGTCACTGTCATTGTATCGCCATGAATCAAATCAGCATCAAGTAATCGCCGCAGTATAACTGGAACCCCACCAATTTCATGCAGGTCGTTCATTACGTATGTTCCCCCTGGCTGCAAATCTGCAATCTTTGGAGTCTGGTCCGAAATACTGTTAAATTCTTCAATATCTAAATCAATTCCTGCTTCAGCTGCTAATGCCAACAAATGAAGCACTGCGTTGGTTGATCCACCAATAGCAACCTGTAGCGTAATTGCGTTTTCAAATGATCTTTTACTCAGGATATCGGACGGTCGACGGTTTTCATGTGCACACTCAATTGCCAGTTGTGCTGTTTCACGCGCCACTTGATACCTCGATTCCTCTTCAGCCGGTGGGCTTGCACTTCCAAGTGGAGCTAGTCCAAGTGCCTCGGCGATTGAAGCCATTGTATTTGCCGTAAACATCCCTCCACACGCGCCAGCCCCGGGACAGGCATTATGCTCTATCTCGTGGAGTTCTTTATCGTCCATCTCCCCCGTAGCAACTGCTCCAACTCCTTCGAAAACATTCTGAATGGTGATTTCTCGTCCATCATGTTCGCCTGGCATAATTGATCCGGCATACAGAAATGCAGATGGCAGATCTGTTCGTATCATTGCTGCCATCATCCCGGGCATATTCTTATCGCATCCACCAATGGTCACCATTCCATCCATTCTCTCTCCAAATGCTACTAACTCAACTGAATCAGCAATCACCTCCCTTGAGATTAGACTCGCTCGCATTCCTTCTGTCCCCATTGAGATAGCATCTGAGATTGTGATCGTTCCAAACTCAATAGGCATCCCTCCTGCCTCGTCTGTTGTATCCCACACTTCTGTACCTAGCTCATCTAAATGTATATTACAGGGCGTAATATCTGCGGCTGGATTTGCAATTCCAATTAGCGGAGATGATAGATCCCCGTCATCATAACCCATTGCACGAAACATCGCTCTGTGTGGTGCTCGCTCATAGCCGTCAGTGACATCACTGCTTTGGAAATGATCCGGTTTTCCTGTGTCGATATCTGCGGATGAATACTCTTTGTCTGCCATATCCTGACAATGTAGTCTGTATTAATACCATTAGCGAAACTCGACGTCAGTCTTAAACTCATCCCCCGACTGAACCCATTAACGTTTGCACCGCTACCACGGTAATTCTCGCTAACTTCGAAACCAAAATCATAGCTGTAGACCAAGTATTTACATGGCGACTGTCGAAGCAGGTGCGCGACTACATGTCGGATTCCAGAATCTATCTTTAGCATACGACCGAATCTACGGTGGTATAGGTATTGCAATTCAATCTCCTACGGTAAGTGTTTCTGCTGAGCCTGCTGAACAAGTCTCCTGCAGCCATGATTTGGCGCAGCAGTATGCTACCATTGCTATAGACCATCTTTCTCTCCCAGGGGCAGAGATCAATATTAAGTCCGAACTTCCACGCCATGTTGGGCTTGGTAGTGGCACGCAACTTGCACTCGCTGTCAGTCATGCAATTGCTAGTGCCTATGATGCTGACCTTTCTGTTCGGTCGATCGCTCCTAAACTCGGCCGTGGAGGTCGCAGTGGCATTGGTGTAGCTGGCTTTGAGGAAGGAGGATTCATTATTGATGGAGGTCACCCTACCGCTCGGTTTACATCAGATCCTCCGTCACGAGGCGAATGGGAAGTACCGCCTGTGATTGCACGACAACCCGTTCCTGATCGATGGAGGTTTCTTCTTGTTGTTCCAGACCTTCCGAAAGGTCGTAACGGAGAAACCGAAGAAGAAAGTATGCGATCAATTATTGAACAGGCAAGTCCCGATGTAGCAAATAAAGTTAGTGGTATTCTCTCTCGTCGCCTTTTACCATCTATTGTTATGGATGATATACAGACTGCTGGAGATGCTATTACCACAATTGACCAGATTAACGGATCTTGGTACTCCGACGAACAAGGCGGGGTATATCGTCCGCCAGTTGGAGATCTAATTGATAAACTTCGGTCATGTGAATCAATCGCTGGTGTCGGCCAATCGTCTTGGGGTCCGACAGTATATGCGCTTACAACTGACTCATTAGCTTCCAAAGCAGAAACAGCAGCAAACGATGCGCTCGATGAACTGGGACTCAATGGACGTACTATGCTTACTTGTCCCGATAATGATGGTGCATCAATGAGGTGATAGTGTAGCCATCATATCTTCTTTAGAATCGCGTCCACGTACTCTGTTTTTGTGAATATTACAATATGGTCATCAACCTTGACAGTTGTTTCTCCTCGAGGTGTGACTGGCTTTCCGTCCCGAATAATTGATCCAATGACCACTCTATTTTTTAACTTGTCTGTCATTGTGTCAATGTCTACACCAACAAATTCACTCTCATCATCAATTTTCACCTCGATAACTTCACCATCCTGTGAGCCGATCATTGAGACTTTTTCTGTATCCTCTTGCCGGGTGAACCGTGTAACTGCTTCTGCAGTTTCTTCCTGTGTGCTCACTGCCGCATCAATCCCAACCGTTTCGAACAATCGAGAATATGCTGGTTGATGCACTAACGACACTGTCCGTGCTGCACCCATTCGTTCTGAGAGCAGTGCTGCAAGCAAATTTTTCTCGTCACTTGTTAATGCTGATACAACAAGGTCTGCCTCCCCAATGTGCTCACGTTCCAAAAAATCAATATCAGTTGCATCATGTTGCATAACCGTTGTATCCGGGAGATCTTCCGCAATTTGCCGAGCACGCTGCTCGTTTTGTTCGACTAGCCGGGTCTTATACCCATGATCGTTGAAGATTTGTGCAGCGTGGAACCCAACCTCGGTACCGCCAATGAGCACAACCTCATCCGGTAGCGTTACATCTGATCCAGTGATTTGCTCCGTCGTTGCACGTATTTTCTCTGGAGGGCCGATCACAATAACGCGATCATCAGCATTAATCTCTGTATCCCCGTCCGGGATAATAAAATCATCTCCGTCCCGTGAAATTGCTGCAATTGTTAGGCTATTTTTTTCATCAATTTCAGCTACAGAACGGTGCACAAATGGGCTTTCAGATGCCACCTTGAACTCTGCCATCCGAACTACGCCATCTCCAAATGTATCGGTATCTAGAGCTCCAGGAAGTCCAGCAATTTGGAAAATTGCCTCGGCGGCAAGCAAGTCTGAGCAAACCATGTGGTCAACATTGTATGCCTCTTTCTTCTCTTTCCATGTTTCAAGTAAGTCCCGACGCTTTACTCGAGCAATTGTAAATACCTCTGAAGCTGTTTTCGCAGTTCCGCAAGCAACGATGTTGGTTTGCTCGTCTCCGGTACATGCAATAACTCGATCCGCATCTTCGATACCAGCCTCCCGCAGCACGCTTAATTTTGTTCCGTCACCGCTTATCGTCAGCACGTCAAGTTCATATGAGATTGTCTTGACTAGATCCTCATCCTGATCGATTACCACTATTTCATGACTATTATCAAGATTTTCCGCCAACGTTTGTCCAACGACTCCAGCACCGATGATAATTATATGCATACAAGCTTTCTTGATTATTGTAATTAGGACCTAACCAAAAGTAGTTATGAATACGCGGACAGGTGTTGATTTACTGAACTTCAAATTGTATCCGGAGTCTCATGCACTGTAAGTGTCACCTCCCGGGATTCCCCTTCGAGATCAGCCACCACACGGCCAACAATCCGCTTAGCCTCTTTTACAATAAGTGGTTTTACTTTTCTCACGATCCAATCTGTTGAGACAAACCGAGGAACATTGACTAAGTCCCACGTCATCGAATTTGAGTCAAATTCAGCAACAAACCGGACTTTCACGGCATTGTTGTCTGACGTTTCTGTCTCTTCTGGTAGCGGCTCAATGCCCCAGTAACCCGTTGCGTCGAGTGAGTCAACTAGTTCCCAATCAATTCTTTTGTTTTCCTCTATACTCGTTACTTCGGATCGTGCTGTATACGTTAATTTCCACCATCTAAACGTAAGGTCGTACTTTGTCCCTGCTCCACCAGTCCCATGCTGTTGTACTGAGTCAAGATATTTGGAGTACTGAGCATATCTTGGAAAGTCAACAAGGAACTCAAATGCTTCTTCTGCGGAAACATATACGACCGTGCTGACTTCAATTCGGTCCACATCGGTCTGTACGTCTGAGAATAATGTCAGTGTGTCGGCCTTCAGTACAGGATGTCAAGACAACCGTTCCGAGGTACGTTTATATTTCACATAACTCGAACTCCACTGCCGAAAGTCAGATACACAAATCACCCATTTATGACAGCCTCCAACGGCTGAAGCTGGGGCCTTCGCCTTGGTACCGCTGTAACGTTCCCACAAACGGTAACCATGAACTTGCACTGCTATCCTTTCCAGAGAAAAAGTCAGTTAGAGTAACCTTGCTTCCGTTCAAAAAGCGTCCAAACTCGATTGTCGATTCTGGTCTGTCGAACCTTCCTCAACAATATATCCAACCAAGTCACGAAGGTCTGTAGCGTATACTGTATTGTTATTCTCAACCAATAATATACGTCCCTTTACCCCGCGTACTGTCCCCGATACCATTGTCTCTTGAATTGGGGCATGCTCCAGTTCAATATTGTAGTTAAGATTGTATCGTTCAATCGTGTCAAATTGTGATAGCAACTCTTCCCACTGTTGTACATCCACCGATCGATCTAGTCCTTTAATTTTCTGTGAAACCTGTATTCGATCTCCAATTTCTGTTGCTAACTCAGCCTCCCGTTTTCGAGCAGCTCGCCCGTTCGGAAATGATGTCAGATATGCTCCCCTGTCTGCCCCTTGTTCATATAACCGTTGCTCAAGCCGCGTCTTCTTTGTCACCCCAACCTTGTATATCGCTGGTGCAAACACTGCAAGATACAGTACATGTGGTTTATGACAATTAGCAACCGGCATTGAACAATCGCCTCGACATCGAGCACACGGCCAGATATCGGTGTGTTGTGGACAGTATGGTGCCTCTTCGTTCGTACATGTAATGTGTGTATCTTCTTCGATGGCTCCAGCACACCGTCGTGATTGAAGCATGTACTCTAACTCATTGCCTGGGACAAGTGCCTGCTGATGAATCTCTTTTCCCTGCGCAAATAGTAACTTACTTGATCTTTCTGGAGAACCTACGTCGTATCCGACAATCTGCACACTGTACTATTTTTATTGCAAAGAGAAAAGAGGTATCGATTAACATTTACAGGCTACGTCCCTGTGTCTATGGAGTCGTCGACGGCGGGAAGCGGAGCGGGATAGCTCACAGAAACACATCCGACGTTGCAAGGTGCTTCGGTGACAGATCACACGTGTTCTTTTACAACAATCATATCCATAACAAATTTCATCAGAAGCAATAGTTATACCACATCGGGTGTGTAACCATTAACAGATGGTGAAGACGAACCTTGGGTGGGACGGATCCTCAGGTGATCCTGCAGCTATTGAACCATCTGAGTGGTTCCAAGCACAAGCAAATATTAATCAGTCTGATATTCGAACATCATTTAATCAGTCGTGGCCAGAGTGTTGGACTGAGGCGGCCGACCTTCTTGACTGGAATACAGTGTATGAGACAATCCTAGATGATTCAAACCCTCCCTTCTACCGCTGGTTTCCAGATGGGGAATTAAATGCATGTTACAACTGTATTGACCGTCATGTAGATGCTGATAATGTAGCCATCGAGTGGATTGGTAACTTAGGCAAGACACGATCATACACCTATTCGGAGTTGTATGATGAGGTAAATGCATTAGCAGCAGCATTGTCAAATCTTGGAGTGTCTGAGGACGATGTTGTTACCATATATCTCCCCGTTGTTCCGGAATTACCTATAGCGATGCTTGCGTGTGCCCGTATTGGTGCGCCACATTCTGTTGTATTCGCGGGCTTTTCAGCTGATGCGCTTGCCACACGCCTTGATGCTGCTTCTTCGGAGTACCTCATCACGTGTGATGGTTTTTATCGACGTGGTGATGCCATCAATCAGAAACGGCGCGTTGATGACGCTCTTCTGCAAGTAGACCACTCTGTTGACGAAACCATTGTGGTTGACCGATTAGGAGATGAGTATCCGCATGCACTCCATGATAACGAGCACGATTATGAACGTCTCATCGACTCTTTCACTGGTACAGAAGTTAATCCGGTAAGTCGATCTGCCGAGGATATGTTATTCCTAATGTATACCTCTGGGACGACCGGTAAACCGAAGGGGGTTCGACACTCTACTGGTGGATACCTTGCACAGACAGCATGGACCACACAAGCAGTACTTGATCTTGATTCCAGTGACACAATCTGGACTGCGGCCGATATTGGATGGATTACTGGACACTCATATACTGTTTATGGACCCCTTGCACTAGGTGCTACCACCGTGTTGTATGAGGGCGCTCCGGATACGCCGGACAGAGAACATATTGAATCTGTCATTGATGAGTACGATATTAACGTTTTCTACACATCGGCAACAGCGATTCGGTCAATGATGAAACGACACCCTCCAGATACGGACTACGACTTATCCTCAATTCGTCTGCTTGGGACTGTTGGAGAGCCAATTGGAAGTGATGCATGGCACTGGTACCGACAAACGTTTGGAGACGGCGAGACTCCGGTTGTCGACACTTGGTGGCAGACCGAGACAGGGAGTATCATGATATCTACCCTACCCGGCGTTGACACCATGAAGCCAGGAGCCGCTGGACCCCCATTGCCCGGTAATGATATCCAGGTCGTTGACCCTGATGGGAATCCAGTAGATACAGGCCAAGCTGGATACCTAACTGTTAATCGACCTTGGCCAAGCATGGCCAGAACTGTTCATGGTGGCGACGATCGGTTTATCGAAGAATACTGGCAGCGGTTCTCTGACCCAGATACTGACACATGGGCCTACTTCACTGGTGACGGCGCGCAATATGATGATGAAGGATATATTCGACTTCTTGGCAGGGTTGACGATGTGATCAATGTTTCTAGTCGTCGACTCCGTACTGTTGAAATTGAGTCTCAAATTCTTGATATCGAAGGCGTTACTGAAACTGCCGTTGTTGGTGGCCGAGATGAGGCTGGCCGAACAGTTGTATTTGCATACGTCACAACAGAGCAGGATAGAAAAATCGACAAAGAGCATATCCGGGAACAAGTAAAACAGGGAATTCAGGATGCTGTTGGTGAGCTTGCTCATCCTGGCCAAGTCATTATTACGCCGGACCTACCAAAAACACGTTCTGGAAAGATTATGCGCCGACTGCTTGAAGATATCTCCAACGACAATGAGTACGGTGATACTTCCGCTCTACGGAACCCGGAAATTGTCGGAGAAATTGAATCAGCACTGAGTGAGAAATAAGTTCATTTCGCTTTATGAAAATATAGCGAACCAAATACAAAATGAAATCTCCATATAGCGCCCTCGACACCGTATATGGAAAATTTACTTTTTTAATTCGGTCCCGAAAGCTATTTCATAATATACAATAAAAACGAAATAATGACGAACTCATCTCGACGACCTCTCACTACCGGAGACTATACAGCATTACGTGATGCTGCTGTTACTCATCGCGCTGCTCTTATTATCCGCCTTGCTGGAGAGGTTGGACTTACAACTTCTGAGATTCCCACTATCTGTCCTGCGGATATCGAATGTGTTCAAGCAACCCCGCCTCAATTTGTGCTGCACGTTAATGGCCGAACTGCCTATCTGCCAACTTCTCTACGACGTGAAATTGAACGCTATGCCAACAGCGAAGGCATTGACGAGGACCAGCCACTGATCGATATTTCTTCCCGAAGAGTACAGATGATTCTTGATGAAACTGCTGACAGAGCTGCAAAACAAACTGGCAAGCGGTCTCTCTCTGCAGTTACTGGACAGACTCTCCGTCAGTATTTTGCTTACTCTGCTCTCTTCGATGAGCAAATCCCATTTCGGGTTCTGTGTTCGGTCGGTGGATGGGAAATTAATGGACCTCTTTCCGAGTATCTTCCTTCAGTAGATACTGAGGAGATCGTCTCTGCATTTGCTAATAATGAGACCACAGCAGCCGCTGCCTCTGAAGGCACGAAGACACTCACCCATGCAATGCAACAAGTGATCGACACTACATCTAACTCTAAACTGACTGAAAAAGTGTGCGAGACGATTGCTGAGAAAGAAGCCTATATCGGAGCTTACTTTGCACGATGGGGGCCCAAATACTCGTCTATTCACGTCCAAACCGCTGATGGGATCGGTCTACAAGATGCGCGACGCTCTGCCTCTTCCATTGATGAAAACATCAGAGAAGCAATTTTAAAATCTTCATCTGTGCACTTGGCAACTCCGGTATCTCAAATCGCAGATCAAATTACCACCGATCAGGTCATTTTTGTCCCTGTTCATTTAAACGAACGTCCGTCTGGTGTCATGGCTGTATTCCCTGTTGAGGGGAGAACAATACCTTCACATGAGCAGGATCAATTGGCACTCCTTGGGCAACAAATTGCACGAACTATTTCAGACAACCGGCGACAGGCACTCATCGAATCCGATGCTGTTACTGAACTCGAATTTGCTTGCCAAAGTCCAAATGCCCCTCTCATCCAACTTAGTCGTGAACTCACCTGTCCTGTGGAACTTGAGTCATTAATTCGCGTTGATGACGCCGAATTTATTTGTTTTGTTTCTATTGAGTGTGCAGATCCTTCTGTTGTCGTAAGGAGCACTGAAGACCTCTCCAATATCCAGGAATATCGGCTTATTGAACGAGGCACAGAGTCTGTATCTTTTGAATTAACCATCACGGGTACCTCTCCTATTTCAGTACTATTGGATGCTGGAGGTAACATTGACTCTGTATCAATTGACGACAATACGGCCCAGCTTGTAGTTCACTACCCTGAGGGGACAGATGTTCGTTCAATCACCAATGACCTTCGATCCCACTTTCCAGAAACTGAACTTGCTGGAAAACGTACTCGGGAGAGACCTTCTTCTATTACTCAACCGGTAGACCGATCAATAAACAGTGAACTTGATGAACGACAACAAGATGTTTTGCAGGCAGCATTCTTTGGTGGTTACTTCGACTGGCCACGTGGTAGTACAGCTGAAGAGATTGCTGACTCGCTTGATATTTCATCTCCGACGTTTCACAAGCATCTGCGCCAGGGATTACATCGGCTGTTATCTGTCGCTCTTGACTCCGAGAATACGAATTAATGTATTTTCATAGACTGAAGTATTCGTTACCTTTTGAATTTATAATGATATATGAACTCTACCATTCTGTATCTCACTAATCTGTGGGTGAAATACTCCTGCCTACTCGCTCCATTCGGTCACTTCTTGAGGACAGGGACATAGCTTGGATAAGTTAAAATACTTTGAACCACTAGCCGTCTTTCGGTTTTAGTAGAATATCCCGCGGCTGAAGTGCCAGTAGTGTTCATTTATTTAGGTGTAATAGTTAATTCGACTATGATTTTTGTTAAGCTATTTAGCGCAGGGGTTTAGTTGGTTGTTTGTATATACACAATCGGAAAGTGATTGACTATGACGGATGATGAACTCGAAGCAAAACTTGGTGACCGAGACTACTACCGGCCACCAGCAAAGTTCGTAGGGCAGGCAAATGCTTCTGATCCTGCCATCTACGATCAGTTTGACGAGTTTCCAGAAGGATTTGAGGCGTATGCCGAGCTTCTTGACTGGGATGAATACTGGGATGAGACGTTTGACGGCTCTAACCCGCCGTTCTTTGAGTGGTTTGTAGGGGGCAAGCTAAACGCTTCATACAACTGCGTTGATCGTCATCTCGATGAACGGGGAGATCAGACCGCGCTTTTGTGGGAAAGCGAAGACACTGATGAGCGCCGTCGTATCGCTTATCAGGACCTCTACCGGGAGATCAATGAGGTAGCAGCTGCCCTCAAAGATCTGGGTGTTGAAGAGGATGATGTCGTAACCCTGCATATGCCGATGCTTCCGGAGCTCCCCATTACAATGCTTGCCTGTGCGCGCATCGGAGCTCCGCACTCTGAGGTGTTCGCTGGCTTCTCCGCAGATGCACTTGCGACGCGTATTGATGATACAGAAAGTGATATCGTTGTAACTGTAGATGGGTACTATCGACGTGGGGAATTCCTTCATCATAAGCAAAAAGCCGACCAAGCCGTTGAAATGGCTGAAACGGATGTTGACGACGTTCTTGTTTGGACTCGCCATGGTCCTGAAAACCTTCACGAGGAAGCCGAAATGGAAGATGGTCGAGATATCCTTGCAGAAGAGCTTCTTGAAGACTTCCAAGGTGCCCGTGTTGATCCTGTTTCTCGTGATGCTGAAGATCCGCTTTTCCTGATGTACACCTCTGGAACAACTGGCAAGCCGAAGGGGTGTCAACATCGTACTGGCGGGTACCTTGCGTATGCTACTGGAACCTCAAAATATGTTCTAGACATCAAGCCAGAAGACACATATTGGTGTGCTGCTGACATCGGATGGATTACAGGTCATTCATATATTGTATATGGGCCACTCTCTTTGGGTACGACATCAGTAATGCGCGAAGGCGCTCCTGATGCACCACATAAGGGTGTTATCTGGGAGATGGCAGAGCGGTATGATGTTGATATCTTCCATACATCTCCAACAGCTGTCCGGATGTTCATGAAATGGGGCGAAGAAATTGTAGAGAACTATGACTTTGATTTCCGACATCTCACAACTGTTGGGGAACCAATTCAACCAGAGGTCTGGGAGTGGTACTATGAGCATATCGGCGGCGAGGATGCAGTTATCGTTGATACATGGTGGCAAACTGAAACTGGTGGACACCTTATTACCAACCTTCCAGCACTTAAAGACATGAAACCAGGTAGTGCTGGTATCCCGTGTCCTGGAATCGAGGCTGGCTTAGTTGATGATCAGGGTGAAGAAATTGAACCAGCGACCGGACAGGCTGGTAATCTGGTTATTAAACGCCCGTGGCCAGGCATGCTACAGACAGTTTATGATGACGATGAGCGGTTTATCGAGACTTACTGGGAGGATTTCTCTGATACTGAAAGTAGCGACTGGAGTGACTGGAACTACAAAGCTGGCGATGGAGCGGTACACGAAACTGACGGCTATTTCCGCATTCTGGGTCGTCTCGACGATGTAATGAATGTTGCCGGACATCGGATTGGTACAATGGAACTTGAGTCTGCTGCTGCTGAGGTTTCTGATGTTGCAGAAGCAGCTGTCGCTGCTCGCGAACATGATCAGAAAGGCGAGGTTCCAGATGTCTATGTAACTGTTCGCGAAGGCGTCGAAGAATCTGATGAGGTTCGATCAGCAATCTACGAAGCAATTGAGGATGAGATTGGTGCCTTTGCCCGTCCAGCAAATGTCATCTTTGTCGATGAATTACCAAAGACACGCTCCGGTAAAATCATGCGCCGGCTGCTGGAGGAGATCTCGAATGATGAGTCTCTTGGTAATACCTCAACGCTTCGCGATCCAAGTGTTCCTGAACAAATTCGAGAAAAAGTACACGGAGAATAGGTCGTAACGTCTGCTAAATATTTCTCAAATCTCAAACTATGACAGTCAATCATGGAGGTACGTATCAAAATGTCAGAGAATAACAACCAAGATTTTGATGAAAAACAAACAGATGGGGGTGTAGCGACAGAAGCATATCTTGAAAAAGAAATTAACTTATTTAAGCCGGCAACGCCGTTCATGCGAGATCATCTAAGAATTATTTGGATCTCGTTTGCTGCGTGGGTGCTTGTTGTGTTTGGCCCAACAACGGCAACGTGGGTCGCTGAGGAGTTCATGACCGAAACGTCAATCCTTGGGGGCTATCCACTCCACTTCTTTGCTGGAGCGATATTCACACCGCTTGGCGCTTTGGTCCTTGCTGCTGTCTACGCATGGCAACGTGACCGTCTCGACAAGAAGTACAATATTTCTCACGACCCAGAGGCTGCTGAACAGGCTGAAGCATCTACTGCTACTGATGGAGGTGAATCACAATGATTGAGGTTGTCCTGTTGGATACAGCGCTCGAGGTTGATCAATTTCGTTTAGTCCCAACTATTCTGGTAGCAGCCATGCTGACCCTGTTCCTTGGCATTGGATACTTCTTCCGCGTTGCTGCCGTTGATGAACTGTGGGTCGCTGGACGATCGATCGGACCTGTTGAAAATGGAATGGCAATTGGTGCAAACTGGATGAGTGCTGCTTCATACCTTGGCGTTGCAGCCTTGGTTGCAACAGTTGGGTACTTTGGGTTAGCATACGTCGTTGGATGGACGACTGGATACTTCCTGCTGCTAATTTTCATGGCAGCACAGTTCCGTCGATTCGGAAAGTATACCGCACCTGACTTTGTTGGCGATCGATTTTATTCTTCACGCGCTCGTGCTATTGCGGCATTCACAACGCTCGCAATTGCATTTGTCTACGCAATTGGTCAGGCAAGCGGAATGGGACTAATGGGTCGATATATTTTCGGTGTCTCGTATGAGGTCGGTGTCATCCTACTGATGGCTGTGACAATTGGATATGTTGTTCTTTCGGGTATGCTTGGAACGACGAAGAACATGGCTGTCCAGTATATCATCCTCATTATCGCGTTTACTGTCGGCCTATATGCAACCGGCTGGAGTCAGGGCTGGACAACTGTGTTCCCGTACCTCGAAGCAGGATCAGAGACTGCTGCTGCTGCTGATATTGAGACACAGTTGGTTGAACCATTCGCCTTTACGAGTTACTATGGCTGGATTGCATTAGCATTCAGTCTCATTGTCGGTACTTGTGGCCTTCCTCACGTTCTAGTTCGATTCTACACAGTTGAGAACGAACGCACAGCACGCTGGTCGACCGTCTGGGGACTGTTCTTCATCTGTATCCTCTACTGGGGAACAGCTATTTACGCTGTCTTTGGTGGCATCCTGTATGATGAATCGAGTCTTGCGGCAACTGGCGGAGAAGGTGAGGGCTTCATGCACATGTCGGGTGAGGATGCTGACGCTCTTGTCGTTCTAACGACCGAGCTCGCTGGACTACCAGAGTGGCTAGTTGGACTTGTCGCTGCTGGAGCTGTCGCCGCTGCCTTAGCTACAACTGCCGGGCTATTTATTACTGCCTCATCTGCAGCCGCTCATGACATTTACACTAACCTGTACAAGCCTAACGCAACACAACGAGAACAGATGATCGTCGGTCGATCCACGATCCTTGCAGTTGGTATTCTGGTGACGTTGATTGGCCTTAACCCACCGGCACTTATCGGTGAACTAGTTGCAATGGCGTTTGCAATTGCTGGATGTATCTTCTTCCCTGTGTTCTTCCTCGGACTTTGGTGGGAGAACACGACTCGCGAAGGAGCAATCGCTGGAATGCTGGTTGGGATGTTCATCTCCTTTGGTGCAATTATCAACGATACTATTTATCCAATGTACATCGAAGGGGTTGATCCCGCAAACATCGAAGCAGCTGATGCATTAATCCCAACGCTGGCTGAGACCGTTCCGGGAGTTTCATCTGCACTAGTTGGTGTTCCAATTGTCTTCGCAGTGATCATTGGCGTATCCTTTGTGACCGAGGATCCACCAGAAGATGTCAAGCGACTTGTGCGTCAGTGTCACAGTCCTGAACCAATGGATCAGATGGACAGTGCAGAGGACGTTGCCACAGATGGTGGGATCGAAGAATCGTCGGATGATTAAATACTCATAAATAACTAGCCAAATAAATTCATATATAGTAGTTGATTAACAATGTACGATAACATTCTCATTCCAACGGATGGAAGCGAAACGTCACAGAAAGCTCTGGATCACGCACTTGAACTTGCGGATCGATATAATGCAACGATCCATACCCTATACGTAATTGACTTAGAAGCGGTCGATATCGGGCTTGGAACAGAGCAAGTACAGCGTATCAAAGAAGGCCGATATAAAGAGATGGACGAAATCCGCCAACGCGTCGAGTCAGCAACTGGAAAAATTGCCAAGCAGGCAAGTGAACGCGGTATCGAATGCATCGAAGGCGCACGAGCTGGCCGTCCACATGCCAGTATCAACGATTATGCCACAGACAACGATATTGATGTTATCGTTATGGCATCTCACGGTCGGTCAGGAGTCCGCCGTATGCTACTTGGGAGTGTCACTGAGAAAGTAATCCGCATTTCTGATGTTCCTGTCCTCGTGGTAAAAGTCAACGACTAGTTCACTTCCACATACAAATTTCACATAGGGGTAAAGAATGGGCATTGTCGAACAACTCAAAGCACACGTTCAAGAAAATCGACGAGGGATGTTTGTCGATATTGTATTTGCCATCGCATGGGTAACTTTGATCCATGGTATTTTCCAGTTTGTCGATGGACCAGATTGGGCGTACTATTTCTTGTTGGCAACTGGCATTGTTGCTTACTTTGCGTTTTTTTGGTCGCTTGAACTTGCCCTTGAGAACACAGACTGATGTATCGTCCTCATTGACTAACAACAAAACTTGATACTAGTTGCTATTTGCATCATTTGTTTGTGAACCACCTCTACTCACAGTAAGTCCTCCGTGGTTAAACAGCGACCGAAGGGAGCGAGTATGGCGTGGACATACCGTCTGCACAGCCCAATCAATCAACGACAAGTTGTGACAGGACTTAGTTATGAGTGTGGACTATAGTGACTACCTGTGGTCAGACTCTATTGTACTGTCATTATCGAGCAGGGATGGGACCGTTCGAATCAGCGCCTGAAGTGACTGGAACTGCTGTGAGCGTGCAATCGGAATGAGCTAATTAACATGGTTCTTCACTTATTTCGGTGACGATGCAACTAAAAATCCGCTTTGACTATATGTGCATATGGACGAATATGAGGAGACTGTAGTACTTCGATTGAGCCATCGTCCCGGACGAGATGAGCGGATGACAACCCACGTTGCTCTGACGGCTCGGGCTTTGGGAGCAGATAGAGTAATTCTCCCTGATGAGGCATCAGATGCAGCTCAGACGGCAACGGACGTAACTAATCGGTTTGGGGGTCCATTCGAGATAGAGCAAACTGATGAGTTACTCGGCCGATTACGTCGCTGGGATGGGAGTATTGCACATCTAACTATGTACGGAGAGCCAGTACAGTCTGTTGAAGAAGATATCCAGGAATCAATACAGGAAGACCCGTTGATGATCGTAGTTGGTGCTGGGAAAGTCCCGTTTGAAGTGTACGAGCAAGCTGACTGGAATATTGGCGTAACAAACCAACCACATTCTGAAATTGCTGCCTTAGCAGTATTCCTTGACCGACTTTTCGATGGTGATGAGCTAGATCGGTCCTGGGAAAGTGCTGAAAAGAAAGTTATTCCCAAAAAAACTGGAAAAAAAGTTGAAGACGTCATAGACGACAATTGAACCATCAAGTGCTTCGATGCTTTTAACCGGTCTGGAAGCCACATTCCGATATGGCTTTTGAGGAACTTCTGGAGGATCCTGTAATTCAAAAGTACCTGCATGAGTTGGTTGGACCGCAGGGAATGCAAGTTGCTGCTGCTCCGCCGGACGGAGAAGTAACCGACGAAGAACTTGCTCAGCAACTTGATATGGAATTGAACGATGTTCGCCGCGCCCTTTTTATTCTCTATGAGAATGATCTCGCATCATACCGCCGACTTCGGGATGAAGACTCTGGATGGCTAACATATCTCTGGACATTTGAATATGAGAAGATTCCACAGAACTTAGAGGAAGAAATGGAGCGTCTTGAACAGGCCCTTGACGAACGCCGTGACTACGAAGTGCAAAATGAATTCTACCTTTGTGAAATCGATTCAATTCGATTTGAATTCGACGAGGCAATGGAATTTGGCTTTGAGTGCCCGGAATGTGGATCGCCACTTGAGCCGATGGACAACGAACAGCTGATTAGCGCCATTGATGAGCGCATCTCCGAACTGCGAAATGAGCTAAACATATCTAAGGATACAGATAACTGATGGTCGTTATTGCAACAAAAATCTACGTTGAAGGACAGGCACAGACACGTGCAATGCAATCACTAGAGTCGATTGTGAATAACCTCTTTACTGATCTCGATGTCGATGTTGATATTGGACTCCGACATGATTCTTTCCCATCTGTGACTGTCTCTGGCCCAGATGAAGTCGTTGCTCGTAACTTGCTTCGCGATGAATTCGGGGAAATTCCAAGCCAGCTTGAAGAAGGTAACACATATATCGGCACTCTAGAAGAATGGAGCGATACGAGCATTACCCTTGATGCCGGTACCAACGTTGAAATTCCAGCTGATCGGCTAGGACTCGGGCCAGGAAAGCCATCTCAACTTCGGGAACGATTCGGTCTCGTACAACACCTGCCAATGGAGTTTGAATATGGGTCTCCACCTTCTCTTACTGATGCTGAACGCGATCGCCTTTATGAGTGGCAACGTGGAAATGGACGAGTCAATGTAAATAGTGTAACTCGGTCAGAAGCTCGAGCAACAGTTAACCGAGCCGGACATGCGAATGATATTATCACGGTTGAACGACTCGGCTTGCTCGAACAAAGTATTATTTGCACTGAAGATACCGATCCGCCAGGATTAATTGCGGCGATTGGTGAATATTTACCAGCTGAACTTCGTGCTGTCGTTCCTTGAGATAGGACTATGAACCGACGAATTATCTTTACGCTCGCTGCGGTTGGCTTTATTGCTCTTACAGCTGGATGCTTAGGGTCGTCTGTCGATGACGAGGCGTTTGCTGAAGAAAAAGAGTATGACTGGAATGTCTCCGATAATGTTGATGCTGATTTGACGCTCGAAGAAGGCGGATGGATTGGAAGCAGCAGGTTTGAGGCTGTATATCGGATTGATGGCACTTCTGAGGTCGAACTCTATCGAGAATCGTTTACTCGAGATAGCCCTCTTTCTGTCGAAGCATTGCAATTCAAAACTACATCAGGTGATGTTTATACATACGCCGATAATCATGATCAGTTTGAGTATGAAGAAAGTGGTGGCCGGTTACATATTACGTTACCAGAAGAAGACGGTAAGCTTGCGTTTACCGCAACCCGATCTGACGGACAGTTGAGTATTCCTGCGTATGTAGAGGGAACATATCATGTTGAACTCCCAGAAGGTTACCGGGTTGGAGACTTCCTCCTCAGTAGTGTCTCACCAAGCCAATCTGATGAAACAATTGATGAAGCGAATGACACAATGAGCCTGCACATTGAGGAAGTTGATAGCTCTCTTTCACTGCGATTTTATACACCTCGAACCCAGATGCTTTTCTGGAGTACGATTGCTGTCTTAGGGGTCACTGCCATTGGTGGATTCTTCTACTTTAAGCGACGAATACGACAGATTACTGAATGGCGCCGAGAGCAAGGACTAGATGTAGAAACTGATGACGAGGATCAAGGCCCGCCAAAGAAGTAATACACATTTCCCCTTGTTGGATACAACCGAAGTTTGGAAATAGCTACAACACATACAACAGTATCAGTTGGTATTCCACACATGAGCACAGTCACGCTAATTGGAACACGGCTCGCTGAATCTGGGCAAGAATTTGTATATCGCGGCAGCAGTCCGTCGTGTGATGGTTGTCCGTATCAAAATCAGTGCTTGAACCTTGATGAAGGTATCAAGTACCGCGTGGTCGATACTCGTGATAACGCCCAAACACTAGAGTGTCAGGTCCATGACCAGGGGGTTCGAGCCGTTGAAGTTGAGCCTGCACCGATTCGCGCAAATATATATGCAAAAAATGCATATGCAGGCAGCCGTGTTCAACTTCCTGGCTCGTGTCCATACACTGAGTGTCCAAGTCATCAGTACTGCGAGCCAGAAGCAGGATCATTTGACCGTGACTATAAAATCAGCGAGATTATCGGAGATCCACCACATGAAGACTGTCGTATTGATCGTGACTTAACACTTGCACTACTGCCATCTGACGAGTAATCACATCGTTATTGATTTTGTCCGTTGCGCAGAGAACCCAATGATGTCATTGTATCCCTCTGAGGACATCAAAACTGGATAAAATGGACGCTCAGCCACCAATGGCTTTCCACCAGCCGTTGCATAGGTCTCTCCTTTCTTTACCCGTCTGAAGTTATCTGCTTGAATTGTATAGTCTATACCTGGGTCCTTTGGGATTGGCTGTTCCATATCAAACATTGGTACCTTGTTTGCACTTTCCTCGAGTACTCGTGGCCCCGTCTTGATTGCTGTTGTCGGATCTAACAGTGTCTGTCTGTCGATTACTTGTGGCTCTTCGACGACATTCATGGCGTGTAAAAATGCCCAAATTATCTGCCTTGCATTTTCTACTGCCTGCCTTGACTGCTGTAAGCCTGTTTCAACCTCAATTACATCTCCCATTCGCAGTAGACAACCATTAATAAAATCGCCCGGACGAACAGCTGCAGTGACTGGTAGCTCTGGTACAATTTCCCGTGCTAATCTATGCGACTCTGAGACAAGTGCAAAAGCTTCTGTATATGACTGTGTAGAATGAAGTGAAAGGACTGTTGTGTCCTTTATTTCGCTGAGTAATCTTGCTGCCAGCTGTTTTTCATGTGATTGTGCGTGTCGACTTCCGGGAAAAACTCTGTTCAGGTCATTATCAATATATCGCGTATTATGGGATAATGCCCGTTCATTAGCAATAATGAATTTAGTTGGCCTACTAAATGAGACATCTGCATGAAGTACGTGCTTTATCGCTTGCACACCGCATGGCTCATCTCCGTGGATACCACCAATAATAGCAACCTCTGGAGAACCATCGCCTACCGTATGAATTCGCATCGGTACGTAGTAATATCCTCAACTCACAAATCATATTCGAAACAATTCTAAATCTATCAACTAACTTCAAAATCCCATTTTAACTGTTTGATATCAAAATAGCATTTTCCACCATGCTATGCCCACTCCGATCACCGCTCCACTAACAACCATTATCCCCGTATAATATGCTGCCCCAATGTGTGGTCCATATTGAACTGAGTACATTGCAGCAGCAGCAATTACTGTCATTCCTGTGGCAACCGCCATCCCGTTAGCAACTGACCGATGAGACCATCCATCGTTTTGGATGGTTTGGTACTGCCTATATGTTGCTAATACTGCCCCAAGAGCACCCATCGATAATCCCACTGCGAGATCAATAGTGACTGTATGACTCCCATTTACTATTAATCCAGTAAGAGGGGCAACAACAGGAAGTGCCCCAGCCAATACTGCTCCTCCATTCCAGAGTGCATATATCACTGATACTATGAATGTCATCAGAATGCTGATTAAGATTACTACGGTTGTCACAGAATCCGTGAGTTCGGAGACGGTTGCTGTGTTAATAATTTCAATCCGTTGTAAGATCGATGCAGTTATGACAAGAACTCCTACTGCAATAACCACCGCTATTCCCGCCTTTGTCTTCTTTCGATCGATCCCAAATAATGAGTGATCAATATTTGCCCAGTTCATTTTGATCGTCTGATCACCGTTGCATATCCATTATGATCGCTTTGTTCATTCCCAAGATACAACTCATCCTCGCCACACGCCCAGCCGTCTGAGATAAAAAGTTGCTCAACAACTGATTTTCCATCGCTATAGGAAGCAATTCCATGCGTTGGCTGTGGGGCAGTATCTAGGTGTGCCTGTATGGATAATGTTCCATCTGTTGCAAAACAGCGTACATGGTACCGACCTACCTGTCCAAAAAATGATTCTGCTCCAGTCCACTGCTGTAATCTGTATTCTTCGGCCGATCGGTCCCAGCCATACCGTCGATATTCTGCTGGATATGCCACCCATCCTGCATCCCGAAACACATCAATTACAGTTTCTTGTGTAGCATCTTCCAGTGGAAATACTAGATTAATTGGCGCTGTTGCTCGAAAACCATCAGACTCATTGGCGTATTGCCAAATTGTATATGGGATTTCGTCTCTATCTACCTCGTTATTTTGTTCAGTGTTATTGTTCTGCCCTGATTCCGGTGTTGGAATATCTGGGGAGGACAAAAATGCCCCAGCTATTCCCGAGATTCCGACAGATGCTGCGCCTCTTGCTAATATCTGACGACGTGTTAAAAACTCCCCGTCAGAGGCCATATTATATAGTGATCCCCAACAGCATATAGCTTATTTGTCTTAAGTCAAGAAGAGATCATTTTTACAGAAAAATCAGACAAAATGCCTTACTGACTGATCGTGAACTACCCCTGCCTACTCGCCGCCGTTAGCGGCTCCTTGAGGACGGGGACTTAGCCTGTAAAAGTTAAAACGCCCCATATCGTTTAATATTCCTGACGGAATGACTCAATCAATTCTGTCATCTCCTGCTGCCAGTCATTAACCATCTCTTGCATCTCATCTGCTACAGTATCTGTATCGGATTGCGAATATACGTATCGGTATCCGCCATCGGATCCAGTTTGTTGCTGCCGGGTCACGAACCCAGCGTCGCTTAACCGTTGTGCCGATCGATATGCTGTTGACCGATCTCGATCAACTTGTTCCCCGATCTCCTCCGCTGTAAGTGGTTTATCTGCATTAGCAACAGTACCATATACTTCTTTATCAAGACCGTTTAGACCATGAAAACAATCCAGTACTTCTTCACATGATTGAGTCTGCTCAAGAAATTCCTTAACAGAATCTGCCATATCAGTATGTCATCCCCGAACATTTTTGAGTATAGTTACCTCTCGAAATACTGCCGATATCAATGACACAGTTGGAGAGGTAACCCACTCCCTTCAGGGACGGATCTGAGCGAGAGACATGAAGACGCAATCCGCCGTACGCTACCTTCGTCGTGATTTCTCCGAAGTCAAGCGACCGAAGAGGGGTCCACAAACCGGAGTACCTGCGAGAAGAATTTTGCTTCAGATTCAGAATCGGCCTAAATCACCAATCGAGGAATCCCTCGGCCTTCGGCCATGGATGTCAAATACAGGGATCGTGAGCAGAAGTGTTAGGTATGTTGCTGAATTAACGATCGAAGTTGTTCTTCTGACTGAATTCCGACCATCGTTTCAACTTCCTCACCGCCTGAATAGAGCTTAAGAGTTGGCACACCCTGCACTCCGTGCTGGTGGGCCATTTGCTGCTGGTCATCAACGTCAATTTTAGCAACAGTTACAGGCGTATCCTGAGCCAGTACCTCAAGTGTCGGTTCAATCATCTTACACGGTCCACACCAGTCAGCATAAAAATCAACTAAAACAAGATTGTGTTCTTCAATGACCGAATCAAAATGTGATGATCCGGTAATGTGAATTGGCTCGTCTGCTGATGATTGCGTTGAATCAGTCGACATATACTATAAATATACATCTGTAGTAATTTATAGTTTTGGGAAAAAGGTACAATATTAGACTGTACGTTGATTCGGAAAAATCACGAAATCCTTTCGATACTGAGGCGTGTTGCTTAGGTGAAATCATGCGGTACAAGCTGACTTCTCCGGGGATTGACTCGAGATGGATTCATAGGATGTGTATGGATTGTATCTCACTGAAGCCTTAAATACAGTTTACAATTTCGTTGGAACTTTGTCGCTAGAATACAGGCTTTCGGGTGTTTTGAACTACTGTGCACGGGAGTTGTTAACGCTCAGATTTTCACCTCTGTTGCTGCTCAAGCGGGACTTGGATTGCCTCACTACTGGGCTGAAGTTTTCGTTGCTGAAGAATTTCGAATGCGCGAATTAGATCTGTTCGAGTAAGCAGCCCGATAACTTCGTTACGGTCGTTCGTGACCAACAATCGACCGACTGATTGTCGAGATAGTTCCGTAAATGCCTCCATCGCACTTTCATCTGCACTAATTGTCTTCAGATCTTGTGTCATAACATCTGCGACGCGCTTTTTTTGTCTTTCATCAGGGCTCACCTCCTTGAAATCGCTCATAGTAACGATACCTACAACTCGGTTCCCTTCAACAACCGGATATCCAGTGTGTCGGTGGTTCATTACCGTATTCAGGAATTCATCAAGTGGAAGCTCCGGCGACACTGTTTGGAATCGGTCCTTTGGCGTCATCACCTCTTTAACCCTCACATCTTCAAACACTGACGCAATCACAGTATGCCGTCCCTCAGCCGATCCAGCCATATAGATGAAAAACGCAATAATCACAAGAAAGATATTAAACGTGAGCAGGCCAAGCAATCCCAGTGCGACAGCAAAAATTTTCCCAATACGCACAGCTCGTTCTGTTGCTTTAGTAAACGAACTTGATCTTGTAAGTATTGATCTAAGGACTCTTCCTCCGTCAAGCGGAAATGCGGGAATCATATTGAACACCGCTAAGAAAACATTCAGTACTGCTAAATATCCAAGCACAAACAAAACGGAGTCGAAACTCTCTGGGATGAGTAGCACGCCAATGTAACAAACAATTCCAACCGCAACGCTTACAACTGGTCCAGCAATCGCAATCAAAAATTCGTGTGACCACTGACGTGGTTGTTCGGTAAACTGGGCAAGGCCACCAAGAAGCCATAGTGTAATTGAGTCGATCTCATATCCATATCGCATTGCAACCAGCGAGTGACCAAGTTCGTGTAGAAAAACCCCAACGAACAACCCAAGAGCAGCCGCTAATCCAAGTATCCACGGAAGCAGACCTCCAGACAGAGCATCTGTGTCAATTGTTGGACCAATTACTCCGTCAAGAAGCTCTACGATCTGATCGATTTGTGCCCCGATAACCGCCGTAAAAAATGGAAGCACTATCAGAAGTGAGATATCTAGTTTCAGTGGAATACCAAATAATGTACCTACCCGATAACTTCTGAACATATTTTAACATGTGTATCGATCCTTATAAACGCTGACGCCGTATCTATGTCAATCTCTGTATCTTCCGGCGATGGTTGAGACTGACCGATAAGAGTTAAACGCTAGAGGTGGAATTATTCTGATATGGACATTGCCGACATTGTGTCGAGCGACTATGAATCGCTCACGCCGGATACAGAAGTGTCGAAACTTGTTGGAGTCTTTGAAGAGCAGTCAGTACGAGGCGTTGCTGTGGAGTCAGATGAAGGGTTTGAGGGAGTTGTTACCCGTCGACAACTCGCAACTACCCAGCATCAACCCGACCAGAAGCTTGCGTCAATTGTTCGTAACGTTCCACAGCTTGCACCAGATGAGGAAATTCGCAAGGTAGCGCAATTGATGATTGATAGTGATTCGCATTTTCTCCCTGTAATCGAGGGAGACGAAATGGTTGGGGCAGTTACGTCAGATGCAATCTTAGAGCACGTTCAGTCATATCTTGATGCAGTAACTGTCGAAGATGCATACACTGAGGAATTAGTCAGTGTGGAACCTGATACAAAGTTCTCAAAAGCATTGAATGTACTCCGTGAAAATCGGATTACACACCTTCCTGTTGTCGAGAACAACTCACCGGTCGGTATCCTCAGCCTTTACGATATTACGGATGTTACTGTTCGATCAACATCTCAGAGCCAAGGTGGAGATCCAGGCGGCACGGATCCACATGGCGGTGAGATTTCGAGCAGCGCTGCTCGATCTCGACGTGGCGGATACGGCGCACGTGAAGGTGAAAGTCAGCGGATTCTAGATCTTCCCGTCCGTGATATGATGATTTCTCCAGTACGAACAGCGACGCTAAATGAAACACTTGATGCACCAACTAAGCGAATGCTCGAATCCAAAAGCGCATCGCTTGTTGTCGTTGACAGCAACGCGAACCCGGTCGGGATTTTAACAGCAACCGACGTTCTTGACTCCCTGACATGGGAGGCCGGAGGCAACCGTGGTGTGCAGGTGTATGGGACCGAGTATCTGGACCAGATCGACTATGACTGGGTCGTCAATATGGTTGATCAGTTTGATGAGCGCGATGGAGGCATGAGTGTGTTAGATGCAAAGATTCACCTTCACAAGCACGATGAAAAACGCCGGGGGACCCCACTAATCCTTGCTCGAATGCGTCTATATACTGATCGAGGGTTATTCATGGCTTCTGGAGAAGGCTTCGGTGCCAAACAGGCACTAAACGAAGCACGCGACGTAATGGAGCGACGACTGCGTGATCACAAGACACACGGTCAGAGCAAGAAACCACCAAGTGAAGAACACTGGGAAAAACGGTTCGGATGGTTGCTTGAGTCAAGTGACCGATAGCAGAAAGTAACTATACTTTTAGCACTAAAGCAGTCAAAGCGGTGTAAATCGGTGTACCTCACGGACGTGTTCAAGAAGCTCTTCTGTAGATTCAAATGTTTCTCCACATTCGCATCGATGCCGTGAGGTCGTAGGTGTCGACTGCTTTGTCGACATACTTGCTATATTATTCTGCAAATATATAATTGTTTTTCATTATCTTTATCTCTGCGTTGACGTCACACGATTTGTGCGGTCCAAGGTGAATCGCTTTCCGGTGATAACCCGTTCCAGCCAACTGCCTCGGTGACAAGTGATTCGAGATCCCCTTTTCTATCGTCATCACGGAAGACGCAGTTTTCCGTACAATCCAAATGCACTCTGCCTGCTATCGTTGTAGAGCGGAAGAGATGTTTACAAAGTGTTCGCGATCAATTTTTATACTCTAACGGTGCGATGAGGGCGCTATGTCTCCTCCTGCAAGGCCCCGGAAAATGGTTGCGAGTAAGGGAAGGCAGTTCACAGGTCGTGAAGTATCTCGGGGTCAAGCCGCAAGGCACTTGGCTTGGTTCTCTGTAGAGGCGGATGCCCCGAGGCTTGGCCTGACACAGTTGACAACAATAGATATCAACCGAACGTTACGTCCTTACTCGTCATTACGTCTCCGAATAACCAGTCAGCATGATCAAGCGCATACTCTTTATGATCTTCTTCGATGTATCCAATTGCATCACTAATCAACACCGGGCGGTAATCCCTTAGCCCAGCTGCTCCAGCGCTGTGTAGGACACAGACATTTGCCAGCGTCCCACAGAATACAAGCGTATTAATTCCTCTGGCTGATAGCCACCCGTCCAGCTCTGTCTGATAGAACGCATTGTATGTGTGTTTTTCAACGACATGGTCTTCTTCACCTACTGGAAGCTCCTTGACTAATTCCGCCTCCCATGATCCTTCCACAACGTGTTCTCCCCACCGATCAAACTCATCATAATAATGTGCGTCTTCGAACTGTTCAGGAGGATGTACATCCCTCGTGTAAATGACTTGCGTGCCCGCGTCTTTAGCCTTCGATACCAATTCTGTAACTGGTTCGATCACGTTCTCGCTTTCTGGCGCATATAGGCTGCCATCTGGATGACAAAATCCATTCTGCATGTCAACCACGATAATTGCTGTCTTATCACTCTCGAGGAACATATCCGTTATATTGGCTGCTTCCAAATTGCTCTGTCGCTACACATGATTTTCCATGAGATGGCTGTTCAAATAACAGGCTAGCTGCTCAATGTGGTTTGAGAACTGTAATTTTGAATTTATAATACCCGAACCCCGGTGAGAATATCGCCTTGCAACCGCTGTAATATCGTCTACGACTTTGGTATCAATCCCCGTGTTACTCGGTCTGGTCATCTCGTGGACAACTCAGCATCGCGTTCTCACAACTCTTGGATGCTCCCGTTTGGTTCTCGCTCTCTAAATATTTGCCCATCAAATAGAATAACGCGCGCTGAGTCGCTATTCCACCCGTTCGGCGGTAGACCTGCTTTTCGACATGTTCGGTCAAGATACTCTCTTGGACTCCAATCGTGCTCAACCGGAACTGTAGGGTACAACCATCCTCTCCCTTTCTCACTCTCTATGGCAACACCATGCGTACCAATCTGTAGATCTTCTACAGGGTCTTCAGCTTGAATACGCTCATTAACTGTGTACAATGAGATTGTAATACTATCGAGTTCTGTTGTCGTGACTTCTGACCCACATGAGTCATCACTTGCTGCTCGAATTGCCTCATCAACAATTACGTGCCCTAGTCGCTCATCGATTCCGTACCTACCGGCGCATCCACGTAAACTTCCTCGTCCTCGTGTTGACTCAAGTCGCACAAATGCCCCTGTTTTGGCGTAAAATGCATCACGCATACTTCCGGGATGCTCCCGTTTCCCGTTTTGTACAAAGGATTCGACTGCCTCCCGTGCCAATTTTACCGCTTGAGCGCCATCTTCATATGTCAATGTCGCCCCCGTGGCTTTAGCCATAGCCACATCAATGGGAGAATCATCCTTCAACTTGGCGATGTGGTTCCCCGTCTCAATACCAGATATCACATGCATACCAGTATTTTGAACCATTTTTGATTGTAGTTACAATTGAACATCTAGATGAATGTTTCAGGATTACAGCGGTTGCGAGGTGAACACCCACCAGATTTAGCCGTGTGGAGGTGATCAAGGATCACGCTTCGGCGGCGGGAGAACCTCAGAACCGACACCGATAATTACTTTGGCAACGTATTATTGCATGGAGAGAAAGCATGGCTTCCGCGGGTATCACTCGATACGCGTGAGGAAAGTCCCCCCACCGCCAAGCGGGTGGCCAGGCACAAGCCTGGGGCAGGAGACTGCCGGCTCTGGAACAGAAACGACACGTCTTCCCGTAACCAATGAGGCTTGCGAACGACTCCGAAAGGATCAGGAGCTAACCAGCCGAGGATAGATCAGGAAGGATCGATGGAACGGCGAAACCCCACTGGTGCAAGTCGGCGCCAAAAAGGTAGCTTGGCAGTGGTGCCGACGCTTAGCTAAATGCCAAAAACAGAAGGGGGCTTACTCTTCTCACCATTGTTATTTACTATTAGAGCCACATAGATACATTAAGATATACTGTATGGAATTCTATGCCATCGGATCATTAGATCCAGCAATTGATGCCTTTTCAGCGGTCGTTTCACATTCTGAGAGTAATGTAGAGTTTGGGAATATTAATGAATCTCCTGAGAATGTGATCGGTGTTGTAGCTGGTGCTGTTGATGACGATATCTTTTCTCAGGCAAATGCAAAATTTGACCAGTGGATCGCGATTCAGGAAGGTGGTATTGCTGGTGCTAATGTTGGAGATGTTCACGGATCAATCGCCGGGTTTACACCAGCAACCGGCTGCTATCAATGTTTAACTGACCGTATTTCAGATTCGCAGGACAACTCTGATCGTTCGACTCATACTGGTGGTTCATTCCTATTGGGCGCACTGGCTGCTGTTACAGTGCTTAATGCTCCTTCGCAGGTGTTTGGACATATTATCGAATATCCTCAGCATCGTCGTCGATTTACCCCTTCTCCGGTGTGCGGCTGTCTTTCTCCACCAAGCGGGGAATTTGAACTGACATATCAAGATGTTACACTTGAGGAAGCACTTAATCGAGCTGAGTTAGCTGTTGATGATCGTGTCGGTATTATTACTAATGTCGGAGAAGTTGAGTCATTTCCAGCTCCGTATTACCTTTCGACACTGAGTAATCCTGAACGATTTACATCTCGTAACATTCCAGCACAGGCTGCCGGTGTTGCAATTGACTGGAATGAGGCATATATGAAGGCAACTGGTGAAGCACTTGAGCGGCATGCTGCAGCAACTTATCAAGCAGAAGATCTACACACAGATACACCATCGGAGCTTGAACGATGCGTTCCACCAGCCGCTTTCGCAAGTGCATCTGACGACGCGCCTGACCAACATTCTGATACAGCCATACGATGGCGCCGTGGTATTAATCTACATAACGAGAATCAAGTCTGGATACCAGCAGAAGCCGTGTATTTTCCCCCACCAGAAATTCGGTATCTTTATCCAATTACCACTGGACTCGGTGTAGGAACTTCTCTGACACAAGCAGTTGTTTCTGGTCTTACCGAAGTTATCGAGCGAGATGCAACAATGATTGATTGGTATGCAAGTGGGTCTCCTCCTAGACTTGAAATTGAGGATAGTACGTTCAATACGCTTGCCCGACGTGCCCGTGCAGAGGGATTAGAAGTTACACCACTTCGAGTCCGACATGATAGTGATATCCCAGTGGTCAGTACTGCAGTATACCGGGATGATTGGCCGCGTTTTGCTATCGGTGCTGACGCCGCCAGTACATATACTGACGCAGCAATTGGATCTCTCTCTGAAGCACTCCAGAACTGGATGGAACTTCGATCGGCCGGAAAAGAAAAAGCAGCAACACTAAGCGGAAAGATTGGCCACTACAGTAATCATCCGGACACGATATCTGAATACGTTGGCCCTGATCAGTCTATATCTGCCCGAAATCCGGAGCATGATCCACAGAACATGGGGCTTCAATTCCTGCTTGACCAAATCTCTAGCCTTGGACTGACAGCCTATGCTTCCCGTATTACGACCGTTGATCTTGATTCGCTTAGCTTCGAAGCGGTTCGTGTTGTTGTTCCAGCGGCTCAACCACTCTTTATGAACACCGAACAATTTAGCGAGCGAATTACTACGGTTCCAAATACATTTGGGGCTTCTTTTATGTCAGATCACCCTCACCATCCATATCCCTAAACTAGAGGATCGCTATATTCCGAAGGTAGCCCGAAGCATGTCACGAGTTCCTGGCCCAAGTCCGACCGCAAGGACAGCAAGTAACATAATAACTGTATATCGAGGCAATTCATCATATAGCTCGTCGTTGAAAGCATAGACGACAATAGCAGCTGCAATCACTTTCAACGGCAGAAACGGCCACGTAACTCCGATCAGATCCGATAACCATGTCGGCTGAACTACCGCAGTAATATCCTGTACAGCACTGTTGATAACATGTTTAGGCCCGTACTCCGGTAAATCAAACGTTGCTGCCCAGTCAAGACTGAGTACGTTTGCAACCCCGTCAACTGCATGTCCCCAGATAATTACTGCACCAACGTATCCTGTCCCAGAGTTTACAACAGGGAAATATTGATCAATAACAATCCAAGCTACAGCAGTAATGGCTGTTGCTCCTACAAGCGTTATAACGAGAAATGAGAGAGTAAATCCAAGTGCCTCGGTTGTAACTGCTAGATAACCCAGATACGCTAAGCCTCCGCCTAATAGTATTGATCCAATCCCAGCAAGAGGATACTCATACCGTCTGGTTATTCCTTGTCTTACCAGCACAATACTAATACCCAACGCAGACAACGCAAGAGCAAACATGAAAAAATAGATCAGTGGACTGATCAGAATGGCAGAGTAAGGGAATGCAATTGCAGCAGTTCCTGTTTCTTCAAGTACAGCTAAACTCGCATCTTCAACCGTCCGCAGTACCCCCCCTAACAGTACAAATGGAAACAGAGCATATATGATACTCAATGAGTCTCCGATGTCTAATCGGACGGCAAGAAAGTACACACCAATCAATAGCAATACCAACACTATCCCATAGCTTGCTGTTGAAATAACTGTATATCCAGGTTCTGCAACGATTCCCTCTGCTGTTGTGCATGTTTCTGGAACTACTGTTTCCCCGTCCTGACGTGCAACACAATCCTCTCCTTTCCCATCTGCGACAACGGGACCCCAGAAGTATTGCCAAATAAATCGATCATATACGAGTCGTTCAGCGAATATTGACCCGAAAACTAATACTACCGCTATTCCACCAGTAATAGCTAACCAAACTCGCTCAGCGGTAGCACGATCATAGTCCATACTCGTCATACCAGCAGTCAATGCGCTTTAGCGTTCTGATGTATTGTTAGGTGGCCAAGAACCAAGAGTAATTATGTCCACTTGCTGCTGGTTTTCATTTCCTGCAAC
>OBKM01000077.1_pt1 | contig 42786 bp, 40 predicted proteins | sample 1519691 | NCBI WGS metagenome assembly OBKM01 (sample SAMEA37050418, study PRJEB22526) | metagenome | biome: saline pan; feature: lake; material: water | place: Egypt | collected 2015 | depth 0.5 m
TCGTCGGCGGTTGAATACTGTTGGTCGGCTTCATCCCCGCGCTGAAGCGCGAGGCTTTCACCTCGAATTTTCCGTAATAACGCCGCTGACAACCAGCACACCGAGGAGCGCCACGGAGTGATTTCCGCCCTGTTTGCCCATCGATCCCAGATACGAGATGAACGCCGGATACAGCGGGAGCACACACAGCCGTCGTTGGCGTCGCTACCGAGACAGCCGGCCAGCGAGCCGACCGCCGCGATGCCGGTTGCCTGGAGGAACAGTCGGCGGTTCATACGTAACGTTGCTTCCGGTTGCTATTATACCTTGTTCGCTTCTTATTAACTCGCGCACAACCGATCAGCGTCGCCACCTCCCGAAACCAACCCCTCTGCCGTTCGACTCAGAGCCGTGAAAGCACCGGCGAGCGATCCGACAGCAGCGTCGCGGCCAGATAGATCCCGATGGCGACGACGATCACCGAGCCGCCGGAGGGCAATCCCTGCCAGATCGAAAAGCCCAGTCCCACAATAATCGATACCTGGCCGAACAGCACCGAAAGGTACAGCGTTTCGCGAAAGCCTTGGGCGACCTGCGAGGCCGCCGCCACGGGGATCACGAGCAGCCCCGCGACCAGAATCACGCCGAGAATCTGCATCGCGCCGACGACGACGGTCGCGGTCAACACGACCAACAGCGCGTTGTACCACCGCACCCGGAGGCGGGCGACGCGGGCGGCCTTCTCGTCGAACGTAATAAAGAGGAACTGTTTGTAGTTGTAGGCGACGAGACCGACGACGACAACGGAGAGAACCGCCACAAGTCGCGCACCGTCGGCAGTCACGATCGCCAGATCACCGAACAGGAAATCTTCGATGTCGATAGGGACTGAAACAAACGAGCGACCCCACGAAATCAGCAGCGTGCCGACCGCAAAGCTCCCGGTGAGCACGATGGCAATCGGCACATCTCCGTAGCTGTCGGTGTTTTCGACGAGCCACTGGAGACCGAGCGCGGCGATCACGCTCACAATCAGCGCGACGAAGACGAGCTGGCCGCCCGAGCCGGAGACTCCAAGCGCGCCGATGACGATGATACCGATTGCCACCCCGGCGAAGGCGGTGTGGGCCAGCGTTTCGCCGATGAGTGCCATCTGGCGGTGGACGAGATACGTCCCCACCAGCGGGCCGACAATCCCGACCAGCACGCCGGTCGCAATCGCCCGCCACATGAACGGATGCCGGAAGACGTTCGTGCCGAGATAGAAATCCATCCAGGCACCGACAAGCAGGAACTGCCCGAAGCCGTCGGCCGCAAGCGTGCCGACCGAGCCGGGCAGCGTCCGCAGCCAGTCGACGAAAATAAAGGCGATCATCAGCACGCCGAGCAGGCCGACCAGAAGCAGGCCGACTTCCTCGATGCGTCGACGCAGCGGCGTTGACGTCGATGGCCCGACCGATGTAGCGGACTCGGTGGTTTCGGTCTCGTTGCTCATGGATGATGGTGGTGAAGAACCCCGGTTTCTTTACCGTAGGCCTCCGACAGCGCGTCGCTTTCGATAAACGAGACCGTATCGCCGTGGTGGTACAGCTGGCGGTTGATACAGGCGACCTTGTTGACGTGCGTCGTCAGCACGTCGACGTCGTGTTCGATCAGAATGATCGTGATTCCCTGATTGTTGAGGTCGTCAAGCAGTCGGTAAAACTCCTCGCGGGAGTCGGCGTCGACACCCACGGTTGGCTCGTCGAGTGCGAGCAGGTCGGCCTCGCTCGCGAGCGCGCGAGCGATGAAGGCGCGCTGGCGCTGCCCACCGGAGACCGCACTCACGGGGCGGTCAGCGAGGTCGGCGATGCCGACGCGTTCGATGGCTTCGTCGACGATTTTGTGGTCTTCACTACCGAGTCGACCGTGACCGACGTGGGCGAACCGGCCCATGAGAACCGCCTCGCGAACCGTCACCGGCATCGAGCCGCCGCGATCGGTCGACCGCTGGGCGACGTAGCCGATTCGCTCGCCGTTTTCGAACTCGGTTGCCGGCTCGCCGAACAGCTGGATGTCACCGCTGTCGGGCTGGTGAAGCCCGATAATCAGGTGGAGGAGCGTCGTCTTGCCCGACCCGTTCGGTCCGATGAGCCCCAGAAAGTCGCCCGACTCGATCGACAGCGAGATGTCTTCGAGGGCAACCGTGGTGCCGTACGAAAACGTGACGTCCTCGACGTCGACGACGGTCGTCATCTGTCCCGGGCTACTCCCAGTTGAGGATTGAGTCTTTTCATTGCTCACGCGTTGAGGGCTGCCCGCAGCGACGGAATGTTGAGCTCTTCCATCTGTTCGACCCAGCCCCAGCCGTTGTCGGCCCACTCGGCGGTCGTCCCCTCGACAGGGGTGAGTGGTTCGGCGTTCTCGACGTCGCTGTTTTCGAAGATCGTCTGGACCATCTGTGGGACCTCTTCGCCGGGATTGGCCGACTCGAAGGGGTCGTACAGTACGGTGTCGATATCCCGCTCTTCGATAAGCTCAAGTATATCTCCGATATCACCCGGCGAAACGTTGGCATCCGGCGAGATCCCGGTCGGAGTGTGGAGTTCGAAGTCGTATCGTCGTTCGACATACTGGAACGAGTCGTGGCCCGCAAAGATCGCGATGTCGAGTTCGGCCTCGTCGACAACGGTTTCGAACTGTTCGTGGACACCTTCGAGGCGTTCGGCGTAGGATTCGGCGTTGGCCTGGTAGGTTTCGGCGTTCTCAGGGTCGAGGTCAGCGAGTTCGTCCGCGATCCGTCCGACAACGCGCTGGGCTAACACGGGGTCGGCCCAGACGTGCGGATCGTGGAAATCCTCCGCACCCTCGCCCTCGATGGAGTCGACGACCTCGAACGAAGAGGGTTCGTCGGCAGTGTCGTAGATCAGTTCGTCACCGCGGCGGATTTCGAAGATTGCGGCAGTGGTTCCGAGTTCGCGGCCGTGGAACTCAACGTGATCGCCGTGGGATTCGATCTCGACAACCGACTCGTCTTCGCCGTCCGCGATTCGGGCGTCGACCTGATACTCCTCGTCGTCGCCGAGTGGGACGACATAATCGTCGTTGTCCTGGAGAACGATCCCGACCGGGACGCTGTCGTCGAGCTCCACATCAGGAATCCCGCCGTGCCAGTGTTCGGTATGCCAGTAGCCGAGCCGTTGGTCGGCTCGCAGGTCGATGATATCCCACTCAACCAGTCGGAGGCTCTCTTCGGGGTACTCTCGGCCGTGGTCCGGTTCGGGGATCGGATCGGCGTTAAAAGGGATCAGGTAGGGTTCGAGCCCGCGCATGCCGTCGACGACGTGGACGTTCTCATAGTCGGCTCGGAGTTCGCTCGCAACGTCTTGGGCCCACGAGAACTCGGGGGTGTCGAGATAGACAAACAGCTCCGAGGAGGCGATCTCGCGGGTGATATCGCCGTCAGGGCTCCAGCCGTGGCCCATCGAGCCGGTGTCGACGGGGTTTTCGAAACTGAACTCGTCGCCAGCGACGTTTTCGGCCCAATCCCACAGCGCGAAGAAGTTGGCGTACCCGGTGCCCTCGCCACCGCTGCCGTCGAACGGATTCGATAGACAGCCAGCCAGCGAGCCGGCTGCTGTGAGCCCACCCGCGGCTTTCAGCACTGAACGGCGTGTCTGATTCATATCCACTAGTTCGGTTAGTCGCGTAAAAGTATTATTATGTGAGTTAGAAGATTTAATAACGTGTCGACGGGGTGTGTGGAGACCTTATTCGGCGGTGAGTTCGAGCACCGCGCGGCCGTGGTCGAGTTCGACGACGATGTAGCGGTCTACATCCACACAGTGGTCGACGGGTGTATCTTCCTGTCTCAGTTCACCTTCAAGGGCGCTGACTGAGCCACCGTGGCTGAAGAAGGCGAACGTGTCGACATCCTCGTAGTCGTGATCGTGATCATGATCATCGTCGTCGTGATGATCGTCATCGTGGTCGTCATCATGATGATCATCGTCGTGGTCGTCGTCGTGATGATCGTCATCGTGGTCGTCATCATGATGATCATCGTCGTGGTCGTCGTCGTGATGATCGTCATCGTGGTCGTCATCATGATGATCATCGTCGTGGTCGTCGTCGTGATGATCGTCATCGTGGTCGTCATCATGATGATCATCGTCGTGGTCGTCGTCGTGATGATCGTCATCGTGGTCGTCATCATGATGATCATCGTCGTGGTCGTCGTCGTGATGATCGTCATCGTGGTCGTCATCATGATGATCATCGTCGTGGTCGTCATCGTGGTCGTCGTCGTGATACTCGTCGTCATGGTGATCATCGTCGTGGTCGTGATCATCATGCCCACCCGCACTTTCGACGAGCAAGCGTACGGTTGCGGTCTCGACATCGGCCTCGATTTCCGACTCTTCGTCTGGTTCTTCGTCATCACCGAGACAGCCGGCCAGCGCGCCCGTTGCGAGCAGTCCAGCGGTCCCTGCAAGGATTCGGCGTCGTGATTGTTGCATGTGATTGCTAATAAAAATACTTGCGTTAATAAGCTTGCTGGATTCGACTGCACCACGTTACTAATACTCTACGGGTGGTGAGTGGTTGAGTCGAGACGCTACAATCACACTTCACCCGGTGTCTTGCTGACTATACCGGAAAACTAGCGGCCCCTCCTGTTCGGATCTTCGTGCGGGCAGTTGGTGCCGACCGGCGCGGGTTGCGGTTCTGTCAGCCGCTTTCTCAGTGGCTGTGGCCCATCGCGTCTTCGAGCGGCATGCCGAACCGCTCCTCAAAGAGCGCTTCGACGGCCTCGTTCATTTCCACGAGGTCGGCCGGTGGCTCACCCTCCGAGTGGTGGATAATGGCGTGTGAGTGCTGGGCGAGCGCCTGCACGACGATGTCGCTGATGACCCGCGAGGGCGCTTCGCCCTGTTCGGCGAGCGTATCCACAAGCCCGACGGGTAGTTCGACGCTGTCCGTGTCACCGGCTGGCCCTTCGATGGTAAACTCCTCAGTTTCGACCATACCCAACCGTTGAGACACAGCTATAAGGGCGTGTGGGATTCGTGCGGTTTGCACGCACCCGTCGTGTTCGGCGACCGGCTTATTGTGGTGGCGGTTCAACCGCACATGTGGACTCTATCGTCGTGCGAACCGTCGCGTATGCATCCGCCGAGGAGATCTACGACTTTCTCATTGACTTCCCGCGCTATGCGCGATACTCGAAGTATCTCACCGATGTTCGACGACTGCGCGGCAACACGGGCGTCGGGACGCGGTACGCCCTACGGTTTGCGTGGTGGAAACTCACCTACACCGCCCACTCGGAGGTCGTCGATGTCGATCCACCACAGGCGATCAACTGGCGCGTTATCAAAGACATCAACGCCAACGGAAGCTGGCGAATCGAGCCACGCGAGACGCTGCCGGCAGATGCCCCCGACGATGCAACCGCCGCCTGCGACGTTTCGCTGCAGGTCGATTTCGATCCCGACTCGGCCGATTCGAGCGTGCTCAACCTGCCGCGGCTGGTTTCGTTCGGCTGGGTTCTGAAAAAAGTGATTCCGTTGATCAGAGAGGAAGCCGAGCGCGTTGTTCGGCGGGCCGTGAACGATCTCGAAGGCCGCGACCGGCCCGTCGAGTTTACCGTCGAGTCGGATTCATCATATCTGTAAACTCTCTCCGCGGGCCGGAAGCGACCTACTTGTCGAGCCACGAAATCACGAGTGCTAAGACCGGGACGATTTCGAGTCGACCTCCCACTCATCGAGTAGTCTGAACGACAATCGGTCCAAGAGAGCTAGGACATGCACCGACGAGTTACCGGTCTTCGATCCGTGCGACAAACAGGGCAAGCACGGGAACGATTTCGAGTCTCCCAATCCACATCAGAAAAATCATGAGTAGTTTCGAACTATCAGCAAACTGGTTGAAGTTCCCAAACGGCCCGAGCGAGCCGAATCCCGGACCGATGTTGCCAATCGTTGCCAGCGAGGCACTGATTGCTTCTAGTGTCGATAGCTCGTAGCCAATCCGGGCCGAATCGAGGCTGATGAAAACGGCCGAGAATGCAAACAACACGATATATAACAGTGTAAACACCATGATCCCGCGGATCGCGTTCTCATCGACGATGTGTCCACCGAGTCGCACTGGTTTGACTGCTTCGGGGTGGACAGAGGTATACAACTCCCGGCGGATTGTTTTCAGCACTACCAGCCATCGGATGACCTTGATACCACCACCAGTCGATCCAGCCGACCCACCGATGAACATTGCGAACAGCAGAATCATTTGTGCGTGCTGATCCCACTGTGCAAAGTCGGCAGTCGCATACCCTGTCGAGTTCATCAGTGACCCGATCTGGAAGGCGGCCTGTCGGATCGTATTCTCCGTGAAACCCTCGGTGATTCCGCCGAGTTCCATCGGTGGGGCAGCACCGCGAGCCAACACGACCGACAGCACGGCGATTAGCACCGCGATCATCCCAGCGTAGCCACGGAACTCAACGTTGTTGAGCATGGTCTGAGCCTCACCGTGAATAACATGCCAGAAGAGCGCGAAGTTGACCCCAGCAATCACCATGAACGGAATAATCACCCACTGGACGATGGCACTAAATGCCGCAATGCTGTCGGCCTGCGGCGAGAACCCGCCGGTCGGTAGTGTCGTAAACCCGTGGGCGATAGCGTTGTAGAGATCCATATTCGGGGCCATCCCCAATAGATGCAGCCCGTAGAGCAGCGAAATGAGCAGAATGGTAAAGCCGAAGTAGACGATCCATAGCGCGCGGGCGGTTTCGGCAATCTTTGGGGTGAGTTTCTGTAGCTCCGGCCCTGGAGCCTCCGATTTCATCAACTGGGCACCGTTGACCGCTAGCTCCGGCAGAATCGCAATCATCAGCACGATAATCCCCATGCCGCCGAGCCACTGAGTGAGCTGTCGCCACATCAACACTGCATGGGAGTGACGGTCGAAGCTGAGTTCGCCAGTGACTGTCGACCCGGTTGTCGTAAACCCACTCATCGACTCGAACAGCGCATTGATCGGAAACCGGAGCGTGGATTCGGTGCCGTAGCCGGCAAGCAGATACGGGATCGCCCCAACAATCGCGGCCATGAGCCACGCCAGCGAGACGACCGCAAGCGCCTCTCTGGGGCCCAACTCGGGGGATGAATCGAGCTGTTCGAGCCCGAGTCCGATGGCGATACCGAGTGCCATCGAAACCCCGAACACCCAGACGTCTTCGGCATACACAACCGCAACCAGAAGGGGAACAACCATCGCTGCTGAGAGATATTTGACAATCGTTCCAACGTAGCTACCGGTTGCTCGAAGATCAACGGTGTGAATCATCCTGGCTCGAGGTCGTCTGTGTACGCACATTCGTTCGCTATTTTATAAATGAGCCGTTGGAAGCCCAAGCGGCGAGGGGCTGGCATACACCAACGGGATGTGTCCCCGGCGTATCGTGCTGTCGCCGAAACCAAGTGGTCATGCGAAACCCTATACCGTGGCTTCAGCTATGGATGGATGGATATGAGAGGTGACCCAGCGTGGATATTCTGATTATTGGTGCTGGCCAGGTCGGCGAGAGTATTGCCGCAGATTTAGCCGACAGTCACGACGTGACGATCATCGATCAGCGCAGCGATCGAACTGAAGAAATGACCTACTCGTACGACGTTCTTGCAATCGCCGGCGACGGCACCGAAGCCAAGACGCTCGAACGCGCCGGGGTTGCCGACGCCGAGATGGTAATCGCCAGCACGGACGATGACGAGACTAACATCGTCGCCTGTTCGACGGCGTCCGCACTCGGCAGCGCCTTCACCATCGCTCGAATCAAACACACGAAATATCTCGACACGTGGGAGCGTGCCGAACGGGTATTCGGCGTCGATTACATGGTGTGTACGAACCTGCTGACGGCGAAATCAATCGTCCGCGTCGTCGGCTTGCCCGCTGCCATCGATGTCGACCCCTTCGCCGGTGGCCGCGTTCAGATGGCCGAGTTCGAGATTAGCGAACAGTGTCCCGTCACCGACCAGACCGTCGAGCAGGCCGACGAGTACGACTCGCTCACCTTTGCGGCGCTACTCAGACACGGCGAGGTCATTATGCCCGACGGCAGAACCGTTATCAGAGCCGGCGACCGCGTCGTCGTCATCGGGAGTCCGAAAAGCGTCCACGACTTCGCGGATGCGCTTGCCCCGGATCATGCCACCGGCACCGACGAGGAGATCGCGATTATCGGGGGCAGCGAAATCGGCTACCACGTCGCCCGACTGCTCGGTGACCGGGGCTTCAAACCGCGGCTGATCGAACGGGATCCAGAACGGGCCCGCGAGATCGCCGAAGCGCTTCCACAAACCATGGTTATGGAGTCTGACGCGACCGATATCGGGTTTCTCGAACGCGAACACATCGGCGAGGCCGATATCGTCGTCGCGGCGCTCGAAAGCGACGAAAAGAACCTGCTCGTCTCGCTGCTGGCCAATCGGCTTGGGGCCGACCGCACCGTCGCCATTATCGACACGCCGTCGTACGTCGAACTGTTCGAGACGGTGGGTATCGACGTGGCGATCAATCCACGGGTCGTTGTTGCCGAGGAGATTATCCGGCTGACACAGTCGGGAAAAGCCGAAAACGTCGCGCTCATCGAGACCGACAAGGCCGAAGTCATCGAAATCGAAGTCGAAGACAGCAGCGTGCTCGTCGGCCGACCGATCCGTGAATCGATCGCCGATCTGCCCGACGGCGTCGTCATCGGGGCGATCACTCGGCACAACGAGTTCGTCACGCCGCGTGGAGACACCGAGATTTACGTCGGCGATCACGTCGTGTTGTTCGTCGAGAGCGACGCGATCGAGGAAACAACGGCAAAACTCTAAGATGCGTCGGCTCAATCGACTGGTAGGCAGGTAACTCAGCGTTCATGAAACGGTCTACGAGACAGGGGATCGGCGTGCAATGACGGTGCGCGTTGCATGGCGCTACAGCCTCAATTTGACCGGTTCGGTGCTCAAGTGGCTCGCCGTGCCGCTGTGTTTTCCCTTGCTCCTTGCGGTCTTCTATGGCGAGTCTGTCGTCCCGTTTCTCGTCGCGATTGTGGTCACGCTGACCGTTGGGCTGACGTTCGAACAGCTTCCGGCCGATGAGGACGGCCGGCTTGGCCCTCGCGAGGCGTTGCTCATGGTCGCTTTGACGTGGTTTCTGGTCGCGCTCATGGGAGCGATCCCGTTCGTTGTCGCCGGTCGAGGGACGATTGGGCAGCCGATCAATGCGATGTTCGAGTCGATGAGCGGGTTGACGACGACCGGTGCGACCGTCCTCCGCGAGTTCGACATCCACGCCCAGTCGATCATGATGTGGCGACAGCTGATTCAGTGGCTCGGCGGGCTCGGAATCTTGATTCTGGCGACGGCGATTCTTTCGCGACTCTCGGTTGGTGGCGCGAAACTCATGGAGAGCGAAACCCAGTACGACAACGTCGACAAACTCACGCCGCACATCGAGGACACCGCCCGGCTCATCTGGAAACTCTATGGTGGACTCACCGTGGCGGCCGTTTCGGTTCTCTACGGGCTCCATCTGGCTGGCCTCGCGCCAAATATGCACCTTTACAACGCGGTTGCGCACGCCTTTACGAGTGTGGCAACCGCCGGATTTTCGCCGGAGCCGCTGAGTATCGAGGCCTTCGAACCGATCGTTCAGTGGGCGCTGATGCCGTTCATGTTCCTCGGCTCGACCAGTTTCATTCTCATGTATTTCGTCCTCCGAGGCAACTTCACGCGGCTCCGAAACAGCGACGAGTTCTGGTTCTATCTCGGGAGTGTCGTGCTGTTTTCGGGGCTCGTCGTGGCGGTTCTCACGCTCGAGTCGAACCCGACCGGCGAGGGGTTCAACGACACACTCCGGCAGTCGATGTTTACCGTTATTTCAATCATCACGACAACCGGCTACGCCAACGCCGACTTCAACCAGTGGACGCCGTTTGCGAAACACCTTCTGTTGTTGTGTATGTTTCTTGGCGGCATGGCGGGTTCGACCACCTGTTCGATCAAATCCTTCCGCTGGGTTGTGATCTTCAAATCATTCCGCCGCGACCTGTTTACGGTCATCCATCCCGAAGCCATCCGGCCGGTTCGGCTCAGCGGTAACCCAGTCGACGAACAGACGATCCGTGAGGTCTACGCCTACACCCTCATCGCCGTCGTCGGCGTTTTTTTGGTGACGATTCTCATCGTCGTCGACGGAGCCCGAACCGGGCTGTATGCCGCAGAGGCCCTCAGCGAGTTCGACGCGATCGGTGCGTCGGCCTCGACGTTTCTCAATATCGGCCCGGCGTTCGGGCCCGCAGGGCCGTACGGAACCTACGACGTGTTTCCGATGACGACCAAGAGCATCATGATACTGGTTATGTGGATCGGGCGAATCGAGATTATCCCGGTTCTCGTGTTGCTCACACGATCGTTCTGGACGTCGTGACGGGAACGGATCGTCCCATGGCGTCGACCGGTGGTTACCGTTCGACCGCGCTTGCCGCTCGAATAATCGTCTCCTCACCGAACTTCGGGCCGATGAGCTGGAGGCCGACAGGAAGCCCGTCGACAGCGCCCGCGGGAACCGAAATCGCCGGCAGGTTGGCGAGATTCACCGGCACCGTATTGGCGTCCATCAGATACAACTGCAGCGGATCATCGAGGCTCTCGCCGAGTTTCGGCGGGAGAACGGGCATTGTTGGCGACGCGAGCACGTCGACCTCGTCGAAGGCGTCGTCGAACTCCTGTTTGACCCACGCACGGGCGTCCTGTGCCTTCTTGTAGTATTTGTCGTGGTAGCCCGCCGACAGCGCGTAGGTACCGAGCAGAATCCGGCGTTTCACTTCGGGGCCAAAGCCCGCCTCGCGAACCGCCGCAAACGACTCGTTCCAGTTGCCGTCGCTCTCGGTTTTCGGGCCGTACCGAACGCCGTCAAACCGCGCGAGGTTCGAGGAGGCCTCCGACATCGCAATGACGTAGTAGGCCTGCACGGCGTGTTCGAGCGACTCGAATGGGATTTCCGTGACGGTTGCGCCCTGTGATTCGAGATCGGAAATGGCCGCGTCGAACGTGTCGACAACGTCCTCGTCCGCGCCGTCGATCAGCTCCGAAATCACCCCGATAGAGAGCCCGTCGACGTCGCCGTCGGCGGCGGCCGCGTAGTTCGAATCGTCGCCTCCGCTGTTGGTTGTTGCGTCGTTCGGGTCGGCTCCGGCGATCACGTCGAGCAGGAGCGCAGCGTCCTCGACCGTGGTCGCGAGCGGGCCGACCTGTTCTAAGCTGTTGGCGTAGGCGACGATTCCGTAGCGCGAAACAAGTCCGTAGGTCGGTTTGAGGCCGACGACGCCACAGAACGCGGCGGGGTTCCGCACCGAGCCGCCCGTGTCGGTTCCGAGGGCGACATCGGCGAGGCCGGCGGCAACGGCGGCCGCAGAGCCACCCGAGGAGCCTCCCGGCGCATGGTCGGGATCGACGGGATTCCGTGTCGGTCCGAACGCGGAGGTTTCGGTCGTTCCACCCATTCCGAACTCGTCCATGTTGGTTTTGCCAACGAGCGTCGCTCCCGCGTCGGCAACGCGGTCGACGACGGTCGCGTTGTACGGCGGGACGTAGTCAGCCAACATTGCCGAGCCACACGTCGTCGTGATGCCCGCCGTCGAGATGTTGTCCTTGATCGCGATTGTCGTTCCAGCGAGCGGGCCGTCGTTCTCGACGCACTCGCCGTCGCTGCCGACGAGCGCCGTCTTGGGTGTTTCGGTGACGAAAATGTTGTACGGATCCGCGTCGCTGTCGTCGGTCGTCCCGCTCATGAGACGGTCGGTCCTTTGAAAAAGCCGTCCTCGGTTTCAGGGGCGTTGCGGAGGGCTTCGGCCTGCGTGAGGCCGTCTCGAACCTCGTCCGACCGCATGACGTTGACGAGTTCCGGCTCGGAATCGACAGCGGGAACTTCGTCGAGGGCCTCGAAATATTCGAGGATCTCGGCGAACTGCTCGGTGAACTCGTCGAGTTCCGTCGCATCGAGGTCGACCCGAGCGAGGTCGGCGACGTGTTCGACCTCGTCGGCATCGACAGGCGAATCGCTCATATCCGATCCGAACCACGGATTGCGAGTAAGCGTTTCGATCCATACCCACACCGACATCGCTCCGACAGCGACCGCCGGAAAAATCACCCGACTCAGCCGGGGTTGTGAGACGGCGTTCGACCCCACTCGCGTCACGTAATTTTCGATTACTTTTTGACTGATATAATGGGGTATAATTAAGATGGTGTAGCCCCTTTACTAGTTCGCTGAAATCACGCCGCGAGAGTCCTGTCTCTCGCATGAATTCACCCCTACATTATGAGCGATAACGTCCGGACGTTTACCGACGAGCACACCCGACGCCACGACCAGTCCGACGAGCGGACCGACCAACCAGACGAGAACCACCGCTGTCCGGAGTGCAGTGGCCAACTCGCGACTGACACCGAACACGGCGAAACGGTTTGTCGCGAGTGTGGGCTCGTCGTCCAGGAGGACGAAATAGACCACGGCCCCGAGTGGCGCGCATTCAACAGCAACGAGAAGGATCGAAAATCCCGCGTGGGCGCGCCGACAACGAAGATGATGCACGACAAGGGGCTGAGCACCAACATCGGCTGGCAGGATCGTGACGCCTACGGCAAGTCGCTGTCCTCGCGGCAACGCGAGAAAATGCAGCGGCTTCGCACGTGGAACGAGCGGTTCCGCACGCGCGACAGCAAGGAACGGAATCTCAAACAGGCGCTCGGCGAAATCGATCGCATGGCCAGCGCACTCGGGCTTCCAGACACCGTTCGCGAGACCGCCTCGGTGATCTACCGCCGCGCGCTCGATGACGACCTGCTGCCCGGCCGATCGATCGAGGGCGTCGCCACCGCGTCGCTCTATGCGGCAGCCCGACAGGTCGGTACCCCCCGCAGCCTCGACGAACTCACCGCAGTTTCGCGCGTTGAAAAAGACGAGATCGCCCGCACCTACCGCTACGTCGCTCGCGAGCTGTCGCTCGAAATCAAGCCCGCCGATCCAGAGCAGTACGTGCCCCGGTTTGCCTCGGATCTCTCGTTGAGTGACGAGGCCGAACGCCGGGCCCGACAGCTGTTGTCGACGGCGAAAGCCCAGGGCGTCCACAGCGGTAAATCGCCCGTCGGCCTCGCGGCCGCCTCGATCTACGCCGCCTCGTTGCTCACCAACCAGAAAGTCACCCAGAGCCGCGTCAGCGAGGTCGCCAACATCTCCGAGGTAACGATTCGCAACCGCTACCACGAGTTGCTCGAAGCCGACGACGCGCGGTCCGCCGTCTGAGCCCCTGCCGCCTGAAACTCGTCTCGCGCTGGCGCGGTGGCTCACTGCCGGTTTTTCGTTCCGCAATCACCAAGAGCGTCGCACCCGAGCGTCGGCCATGGAGACGACACGGCATTTCACCGCGACGGTCTACATCGTCAACAACGGGGCGACCGCGCTCCATCACCACGACCGGTTGGGCATTCGGATTCCGCCGGGCGGCCACGTCGAGCGAGAGGAACTGCCCCACCGGGCGGGTCGCCGCGAGGTTCGCGAGGAAACCGGTCTCGACCCGACGTTGCTCAGCGACCGCGCCGATCTCGATCCGCCGGCGGGCGAGGTGCTTCCGCAACCCGCACACATGCTCTTGTATGACATCAACGTCCACCCCGACGGCCGCGTCGGCCACCAACACATCGACCACATCTACTTTGCGACCGTTTCGAGCCGCGAGATCAACCCCGCCGACGGTGAGGCGGAGGCGTCGGCGTGGAACTGGTATACGCAACGCGAGCTCCGCGAAAGCGACCTCGATCGCGACACGGTCGCACTCGGCTGTGAGGCGATCGATGCGGTCGCCGAGTGGAGGGCACACGAATCGCCAGCGGCCGAGACAGGTGCGTCGCTGTCGGACGAGACGACCGAGTCGTGACCGACCCGCTCGCCGACACCACCGAATCCGCTAGCGAATCCAGCCGTCGGGCCAGCGACCGCGAGACCGTGTTCGTCTACGGCACCCTGACCGATGAGGATCGGGTTGGCGAACTGCTCGAGTCCTTCCGGTTTCTCGGTTCGGCGGTCTGTCTCGGCCTTCGGCGAATCGATGGACGGTATCCAACGCTTGTTCCCGGCGCTCGGGTGACGGGTCGACTGCTCGAAACGCCAGAAATTGCCCGGCTTGACGCCTACGAGGGAGTCGACAGCGGCTTCTACGTTCGGGTGTCGGTCCCGATTGTCGACGAATCGAGCGGTGTCGACGACGCGACCGGGGGTGGTGACCGCGCATTCGTCTACATTGCCGACCCCGAACGCCTCGGTATCGACTCTGCCGACGTTTCGCCGGCCGACCGCGACGTGGTGGATTCACCGGCTCCCACACGATCCGACCGAACCGAGCGCCTGTGGCCACCCGGCGACTCATTTGTCGACCGGATCGAGAGCTACTGCCGCTCGGCTTCCGTGCGAATCGTCAGCGAACCACGCCCAGATGACCCGTGACCGACACCCGTCTGACGACCCAATTATCCCGGGGCTTGCTTGCGGTTTTCACTTTCACTCCGTGTGCCATATGTTTTTATACTGCGGGGGCGAAACAACAGTTGCACGTTACACGCGTGCATTCCCCTCTTCCCCCATTTTCCGCCTTCCGTGTCGCGCGTCGTGACTGCCAAGTCGTGTCGAACACCGAAACCGATTAGCGCGCGGTCACACGACTCGGGGTATGCTCTCGCTGTCGGCAATCACGGCCGCGCAGGCCCGACTCTCCGATGTCACGCGGGTCACCCCGATGGAGTACTCGCACACGTTTTCGGATCGAACCGGCGCGGACGTCTCGCTCAAACTGGAGAACTTCCAGCGAACGGGGTCGTTCAAAATCCGTGGCGCGCTCAACCGCATCACGACGCTGTCGGCCGACGAACAGGCCGCCGGCGTCGTCACCGCAAGCGCGGGCAATCACGCCCAGGGCGTTGCGCTCGCGGCCACCCGCGCGGGCGTCGATGCGACAATCGTCATGCCCGAACACGCTCCCATCTCGAAAATCAAAGCCACCCGCGGCTACGGCGGTCGCGTCGTCCTCCACGGCGTCGACTACGCGGACGCACAAACGCGGGCCCACGAAATCGAACGCGACGAGGGTCGGACGTACGTCCACGCCTTTGACGACGAGGCGGTGATGGCCGGCCAGGGAACGATCGGTCTCGAAATTCTCGACCAGCGCCCCGATGTCGACACCGTCGTCGTCCCGATCGGTGGCGGCGGACTCATCGCCGGCATCGCGACCGCAATCAAGTCCACACACCCCGATGTCCGCGTTATCGGCGTGCAAGCCGAGGGGGCCGAAAGCGTCATCGACTCGCTCGAACAGGGGACGATCCAGTCGCGCGACAGCGTCAAAACCGTCGCCGACGGGATCGCCACCCGTTCGGTTGGCGAGCGCCCCTTTGCGGTGATTCAACAACGTGTCGACGAGGTCGTCACCGTCTCCGACGAGGAGATTGCACTGGCGCTGACGCTGTTGCTCGAACGGAGCAAAACGCTCGTCGAGGGGGCGGGAGCGGTCGCGCTCGCAGCGGTGCTCGAAGCGCGGTTCGACTACGACGACGGCGAGGTGATCGTACCGGCGCTCTGTGGCGGCAACATCGATATGAACGTGCTGACGACAGTGATTCTCCGTGGGATGATTCAGTTGGGTCGGTACCTCAAGATCCGAACCGTGCTGCCGGATCACCCCGGCGCGCTGGAGGGACTGATCGAAATCATTGCCGACAAACAGGCCAACATCTACGAGATACATCACGAGCGAACCTCGCGGAAGATCGGGATGAGCGACACCTCCGTCGAAATCGAACTCGAAACCCACGGCCCCGACCACGCCGAGGAGTTGCTGACGACGCTCCGCGAGGCGGGGTACGCGGTCGACGTGTTGGAGTGAGTTGGGTCGCGTGAACCGCACAATCGGGGAGAGTCGAGGCGTCCAGATGCCCGTGGCGTCGATCACGAGAGTTATTCAATCGGCCGTCAGACGCTCGCTATGAACCGCCGAACGAAATCGAGCCTGCTGTGGGGAGTCGTCGGCGCGATGAGTTTCATCGTTCTCGCACAGGGGTATCTGCTTCTCGTCGGAGCGCTGCCGGTCGGGTGGGTCGGGATGGCCGTCATCGGTCTGTTGATCGCGGTCGTTGTCGCGACGGTGTCGTACACGGTCGAACCGCGGCTGGCGGCCGCTGGACGGTAGGTGGCGGCTCACGGCACTCACTGCTACTCAGCGAGTGCGTCGACGACCTCGGGCAGACAGCCCTCATCGGGCTGGAAATACGAGTAGTGGTCAGCGACGTGGTCGGTCACGTCGACATCGCGGTAGCCGGCGGGAGTCCCGTCGGCGTCGCTGATGCCGCCGTGGCCCACCGCGCGTGTTCGATCCGAGAGCCGGTACACCCAGCCGAGAACGCGATCATTTCGGCTGTGAAAGTTGACAACGGCCGGTTTGGCGTCGGCGATCGTCGATCCGTACCGACCGCCGCGAGCAACGCTGTCGTGCGGAACCGCGCCGCCGAGCAACGAGATGGATGCGACCACGGCGCTGCGTTCCTCGTCGACGAGTCGATCGAGTGCTTCGAGACAGACGCGTGCGCCGAGCGAGTAGCCAAGCAGGTGAACCGGACGACCGTCCTCGTCGGCCCACTCGACGAGCCAGTCGGCCAACGGGTCGGCCGCGGCGTCGGCGGTGCGTTTCGCGTCGTCCCAGTCGAGTGCTGACTCCCAACTGTAGGCGGCGACCGGCGCGGGCCGCAGTTCGTCGAGGGCGACTTCAGCGGTGTACGCCTGATCGCGAGCGGCGGTCGCGTCGGTGTCGAAGCCATGAACGAAGACGAACAGTTCCCCGCTGTCGAACGACCAATCACCCTCGCGGCTGACCGCTCGCGACGCGGTGTCGTCGGGCGGGCCGCGAACCGAGAGCGTTGGCTGGTCGTCGGGGGCCGTGTAGCCGCCGAAGTCGCCGTCGAGCGCACGGCTCACGGCGAGGCCGCCGGCCGCGAGAACTCCCACGACGCCGCCGATGCCGAGCAGAAGTCGCCGTCGGGTGAGCCCGTCGCTGAGTCGCTGGATTCGGTGTTCGCTCGGTTCGTCGTCGTCGGCTGGAGGGTCGGTGTCGCTGATAGCGTCTCGTGGGCGCGACCGAACAAATAGCTCCGGGTGTCGACCCGTTCGCCGCGGTGTCGACGGGTTCGGATCGCCGATCAACACGTTTACAGTCGACAGCGAGGTAGCGTTAGACGGGCCAGGATGGCCGAGTGGTAAGGCGCACGCCTGGAAAGCGTGTTCCCTTTGGGATCGGGGGTTCAAATCCCTCTCCTGGCGTTTTTACGACGAACAATGCCTCCGAGCACCGCGAGCGAACGGCACAGCCGTGAGCAAGGCGTGTGCTCGACACCTGTGAGTCGCAATCGATACACGAGAAGGATTTGAACCAGAGAGCGGTACGAGGTCGCTTGCGACCTCGAAAGCGACCGGTGCAACCGTGAGCGGAGCGACCGTGGTTCAAATCCCTCTCCTGGCGTTTTTTCGGATCAGCACCCACGAGCAGTGCGTTTCATCGCGCTGCGCTACCGCTGATCCGTGAAACGGTTTCTGAGAGGAATTGAATCAGGGAACGAAGCGACCGCGGTTCAAATCGCTCTCCTAGGTTTTTTGCGACGACACCGGTTCCGATTGTGACGGGAAGAACCGGCTGGGTCAGTACCGCCGTCCGACCGTGTCGCCATCGGCTGTCGCCGATTCGCCGGCAACGTCGTCCTGCTCGTGGCCACCGGATTCCTCATGATCAGCTTCGACGCCCTCATGGCCGGTTTCGACGCCCTCATGGCCGGTCTCAACCCCCTCTTCGGTTTCCTCGCTCCCATCGGTTTCGTCGTGCTCGTCCACGATGGCGGATTCGAGCCATTCGATCTCGAACTCGATTTCGTACTCCGTCCCGCCGTCCTCGCGTTCGCGCTCGACTTCGACATCGAACGCCGCCGTTTCTGGAATGTCAATGCTGAGCGACTCGCCAAACGTCTCGAACGTCACCGGCTGGTCGCTCGCGAGTTCGTCGGCGAACGCGCGAAACGCGGCGGCCATCTCGCGTCGACTGTGTGGCGCGTCGACCGCGAGCAGTGTTTTTCCACCCATGTGTTGGGTTTTGATCGCAAGACACCTGTATTTTTGCCCGTTTTTCAGTCATGTCCCCGCGGCGTCGCCGACTACCGACGTGCGCCGCGAACGACACACCCCGTTCGTCACGGCTCGACCGACCGGGAGTCTTTTTACCGAATCCGACGGAGACGAACGCATGAGCGATCCCGTTCCGACCGGCTGCGACAGCCTCGATGCACTCCTCGGCGGCGGCTTCGAGCGCGGAACGGTCTCACAACTGTACGGCCCGCCCGCGGCGGGAAAAACCAACATCGCGCTTTCGGCAGCGGTTGGGGTCGCCATCGACGGCGGAAACGCGCTCTACATCGATACCGAAGGGCTCTCGATCGATCGCTTTCGCCAACTCATCACGGCACAAACCGACGAGCCGGTTGAGGACGTGGCCTCGCGGCTCATCATCACCGACGCGCTGGATTTTGCCGAACAGAACGAGGCTGTCCGCGACGCCGCCGAGTTTGCCGACCGCGTCGAGTTGATGGTGCTCGACAGCGCGACCGGCTTTTATCGGCTCAATCGAACCGAGGACGTCGAAGGCGGTGACTCGCTGCGAGCGGTCGCCAGACAAACCACCCAGCTGCTCTCGTTGGCACGAAAACATGATCTGGCGGTCGTCATCACGAATCAGGTGTACACCGACCCCGACAGCGAACAGGTGCGCGCGCTGGGCGGACACACGCTCGAACACTGGACCGGCGTTGTGGTCCGACTCGACCGGTTTCGCGGGGGCAACCGTCGGGCAACGCTCGAAAAGCACCGCGCGAAAGCGGCCGGCGAGACCGCAACCTTCCGCATCACCGACGCCGGTATTGCCGACACGGACGCGTTTTGAGCGGGTACTTTTTCGCCCGCGCGCAGGTGGTGAGCGGTTCGGACGGCTTTGTTGCGGCCCTGATCTGTTTGATTCTTCGGCGTGCTGTCGGCGCATGAACCTCGCTTTCCATCACACGACCGACGAGCGGACGATGCACGAACGGCTCTGCCGCAACATCGAGAACCTCCTCGATGACGACACGGTTCCGGTCGGCCACGTCGTCCTCGTCGCCAGCAGCGGCGGACTCGCGCTGCTGAAAAAACCGTCGCCGGCGGCCGAAAACATCGACACGCTGATCGCCCGCGCCGTCAGTGTTCGACAGCGTCGAAACACCCTCGGTTCGCAGGGTGCTGACGAGTCAGTGCGCTTGACGGCGTCGAGGTTGTTCCGTCGGGTATCGGCCACGTGGTGCAACTGCAGGCCGAGGGATACCAGTATGTCAATCGGTAACTATTATCTCGTGGCTGTCGTGTGGAGCAAAAATTCGCACAAAGAAGAGGGTTTGGGTCGATCTACATCTCGTTGAGTTTGCGGAGCAGCTGGCCGCGGTACTCCTCGTCGGCGTTGATTCCTTTGAGTTCGATTAGGTTGCGTTCGAGTTTGTCGAGCGCGACGTGGAACGCGTTGTTCGCGCCGTATCCCTCGCCCGATCCGGCGAGTTGGCCGTGGCTGGTTCGCAGGCGAATCTGGCTCTGAATCAGTGGCGTTCCGCGGAGTTTCTCCTTGTGCTCGTGGAACCGGACGTGTGCGTGGATTACATTCATCCGCTGATACTTGCTGACGACCTGCGTGATCGACTCGACGATTTCGGCGCGGTCGATCGTATCCAACAGGGCAACGTTTGTTATCTGGACGTCCATCGACTCCTCTTCGGTGAACGTGAGCGCCCGCAACACGTCGGTTTTTGTGAGCACGCCGGCAACGGTGTCGTCCGCGCCGTCTTCGGTGATGATAAGCCCCGAAATGCCACGGTCGAACATTCGCTCGACGGCCGTCTGAACCGTTTTATCGGGCTGCACGGTCAACACCGGGCTCGTCATCAGGTTGTCAACCGGGAGGTCGAGCATGCGGTCGCGGTCGCCGCTACGGTCGCCCTTGTGCTGGCGTTCGTGGTCGCGAACAACGAAGTCGACGATGTCGTGCGTCGTGATCACGCCGGCGAGACGATCGGTTTTCGGGTTGACGACCGGGAGCCGCGAAATGCCGTGTTCTCGAAGCTGATTGATCGCCTGGCCTACGGTCGCCTCCGAGGATATCTGAACAACGTCGTCGCTGTAGATCTGCTCGACAGTGAGCGCGTCGAGGTGTTCGAGCACGGCGGCGAGAATCGCGTCCGTCGTGATGATGCCCGCGAGCACCTCGCCGCGGAAGACGGGAGCGACGCTCACATCGCCTTCGACCAGCAGTCTGGCGGCCTCCCGGATGTTCTCGTGGTGGTCGATCCGGGGAGCTCCCGTCATCAACACGCTGGCTTTGGTGTCGTCTTTGATGCGCGATTTAACGAGTTCGGATTCGCCGATCACGCCCGCGAACTCGCCGTCGTCGGTGACGATCACGCCTTTCGGATTCGTCTTTTCGAACTTCGCGCGAACCTTGGCCAGGCGCTCGTCGACATCGACCCTGACGAACTCCTCGACAACAATATCAGTAATATCCATAATCCATCACGGCTCTACACCACCGGGGCTATTGAACCTTGTTACAGCCCACCACGAAACGGCTCTGTCTGCCGTTTTCGGGTCGTTGTCGCACCGACCGTGACCCTTTAGCCACGAGTTCGGCCGGCATGGGCTCCGGCAGGAAACGAGGCCAACGACGCAGAAAACGGCAACGACGCAGACGATCCAGACGACGGCAAAAGACCCAGCCGACGACAACGAGCGGACGACGCAGACAGGACGGCGCAGGCGACTACTCGGCCGCCGGTGGCCGGTAGTTCCGACTGACTGCCTGCCAGCGGCCGCTGCGAAACCGCCAGAGCGTGATGCTCGCGGGCACGGCGGTCTCGGCAATGAGCGCAAGATACAGCCCCCAGATACCCAGCGGCGTTAGTGTTCCCAGATACGCCACCGGCAGCGCGCAGAGGTAGAGGCCCACCAGCGAGGCGTAAAACGGAATCCGCGTGTCGCCCGCGCCGCGCAGCGCGCCTGTCGCCGCCCCGTCGAGACCGAGTGCGATGAGGCTGATCGCCGAGACCGTCACGAACGCGGCAGCGAGCGCCAGTGCCGCCGCATCGTCAACGAACACCGCCGCAATCGGTTCGGCCGCGGCGATCACGCCCGCGGCGATTGCGAGGTGAATCACGAGTGCAAGCGAGATGATCTGGCTGCCGTAGGCCGTTGCGTCGCGTTCGTCGCCCGCGCCGAGCGACTGGCCGACGAGCGTGCTCGACGCAATCGACAGCCCCCAACTCGTGCTGTTGGCGAGGTTCCGCACCCGGCGGCCAACCTCGAGGGCGGCGACAGCCTCCGACCCGAACGAGTCGGCGATCGCCAACAACGGAAACGTCACCAACCCCTCGGCGAGCCGGCGGGCGATCAGCGGGGTCGATACCGAGACGAGTTGGCCCATGAGTTCGCGGTCGAACAGCGGCCCACGTCGCGACAGCGCGACCGGACTCGCCCCGTGGCCGCCGTAGCTTCGGCCGATCATCCCCCACGAGAACACCACCGTGATCGCGATAATCGAGACGGCCGTGCCGATTGCCGCGCCCGCAACACCCATTCCAACGCCAAAAATCAGCGTGGCGCTAATTGCGATGTTCATTAGCGCCCCACCAGCCCGGATCACCATCGGCGTAAACGTGTCGCCGACGCCCGCGTAGGTTCGGCTGGCGATCATGTTGAGAAACTCGAATCCTAGTGCGGGCGCGACGATCGCGAGATACACCGTGCCGTGACCGATAGCGACCGGATCGCTGCTGAGCAGGCCGATTAGCGAGTCCGCAAACAAGACATAGAAGCCGACGATCGGCACCGCAAGCGCGAGGGCAGCCCAGACGCTCTGTGTGACCAGTCGTGCCGCTCGGTCGGTGTCGCCGCCACCGTAGTTCTGTGAGACGAGCCCCACCGTGCCGCCAGCCAGCCCGATGGCGACGAACTTGCCGACCGTCCAGTACGCACCCGCAAACGCCAACCCCGCTACCGCTGGCGCACCGAGCACGATGCCGACCATCGCCAGATCGGCCGTCTGTTTCGACATGATCGCGACCCCCGTGATCACGCGGGGCCACGCGAGATCGACGGTCGATTTGAGCCGCGTGCGCTCGATAATACCCAGGCGGGCCAAGAGTGTCGCAATCGCCCGACCGAGACGCGTGAGAAAACCGCTCATTCGGTTGTCGGTTCGGCGGCCGTCGGTTTGGCCCTGTTGTTTTCGCCGTCGAAAGACCGCAAGCGGCTTAGGCAACACCACAAAGTACTACCCATGAATCCCGACCAGTGGCGAACGTATCTCGTCACCCAGGAGTCGCTGTCGGCGGGCCGCTCGACCGACGAAATCGTCGCGGCGGCGATCGAAGGCGACATCGACGCCGTCCAGCTTCGCGAAAAGAACCGATCGGCGCGCGAGCGCTACGAGTTGGGCGGGCGGCTTCGCGAGGCGACCGCCGCCGAGGGTGTCGATCTCATTGTCAACGACCGGGTCGATCTCGCGGCCGCGATCGACGCCGACGGCGTCCACCTCGGCCAGTCGGATCTGCCCGTCTCGGCCGCCCGCGAGATTCTCGGCGACCACGCGACGGTTGGCGTGTCGGTGTCGACGGTTTCGGAGGCGCGGCTGGCCGCGATCAGCGGTGCGGACTATCTCGGCGTTGGGGCGGTTTACGGAACGACCTCGAAACCCGACGCCGACACCGCCGACGAGGGACTCGGACTCGACCGCCTCGCCGATATCGTCGAATCGGTGAAAATCCCGGTCGTCGCCATCGGCGGAATCACGCCCGACAACGCCGCCGATCCGATCGCCGCGGGCGCAACGTCGGTTGCGGTTATCAGCGCGATCACAGCCGCCGACGATCCGGCGGCCGCCGCACGGACGCTCCGAGCGGCCGTTGTCGGAAAGCAGTCCGACACCACCGATGGCGACGACGAAAACAGGGGGGTCGTCGCCGATGAGTAACGCCCGCCCAACGGTTTCGGCCGACGCGCTGTCGACGTCGCTTGCGGCGATCCGGGAGGTCGAACCGCTCGTCCAGCACCTCACCAATGAGGTCACGAAAAACGATCTCGCACAGATCACGCTTCACTGGGGCGCGCTCCCGGTGATGTCGGACGCGCCCGACGAGGCCCCCGAGATGGCCGAACTCGCCGGTGGCGTCCTGCTCAACACCGGCCGGATGAGCGAGTCGAACATCGCGGCGCTCCACAATACCGGCAAGAAGGCCAACGAACTCGGCGTGCCCGTCGTGCTCGATCCGGTCGGGATGGGCGCGACGCCGACCCGGACCGAGGTCATGGAGCGCCTGCTTGAGGCGGTCGACTTTACCGCGATCAAGGGCAACTACGGCGAGATCAGCGCGCTGGCCGGTGCGGAAGCCGAGGTCAAAGGCGTCGAATCGGTCGGCGAGTACGACGATATCGAATCGACCGCTCAGGCGCTTGCGGATTCGGCTGACACCGTCGTTGCTGCCTCGGGTGTGACCGATATCGTCGCTGACGGCGAGTCGGCCTTCCGCGTTAGTGGGGGCCACGAGATGATGGGCGAGGTCGTCGGCACCGGCTGTATGCTCGGAAGCACACTTGCGACGTTCTGTGCGAGCGTCGACGATCCGCTGACGGCGGCGCTCCACGGCACGCTGGCGTTCGGCACCGTCGGCGAGCGTGCCGCCGACCTCGACCGCAACGGCCCGGCAAGCTATCGGATCAACTTCCTCGATTCGGTCTGGAACCTCACGCCCGAGATCGCTGCCGATATCGACAATCTCGGCGACCGAGTCGAACCTGTCGACTGAGTCGATGCTATCGACTGAGTCGAAGCCGTAGTGAGCTGCACCCATGGCGTAAACCGCACCCACGGCGTCGACACCGCTTCAGTCGTTGTGTTTCGTCGTACGATTCGTTTCGCCGAGTCCGTTCTTTTATGTCCGTGTCGACCATATAGTGCAACGAATGGCATCCGCCTCAGAGGACTTCGCAGGCACGCATGGCGGCAACGAGGGACGGTATGACGGCGATATTCCGGTCGAAGGCGACGACATCGTGGTGATCGGCAGCGGCTTCGGTGGCCTTTCGACGGCGTGTTATCTCGCCGACGCCGGCGCGAACGTCACCGTTGTCGAAAAGAACGAACAGCTCGGCGGGCGCGCTAGCCAGCTCGACGCCGACGGCTTTCGGTTCGACATGGGACCCTCATGGTATCTCATGCCGGACGTGTTCGAGCGGTTTTTCGGCCACTTCGGCAAGCGTCCTGAGGAGTACTACACGCTCTCGCGGCTTGACCCGCACTACCGAATCTTCTTCAAGGACGGCGACCGCGTCGATATGGTTCCGGATCTCGAAACGAACAAGGAAACGTTCGAGCGGTACGAAGCTGGCGCGGGCGACGCGCTCGGCCAGTATCTCGACAAATCGGAGTACACCTACAACGTCGGCATGGAACACTTCGTCTACACCGACCGCCCACGACTACGCGACTACATCGACCTCGACGTGTTGCGCTACTCGTGGGGGCTGTCGCTCATCGGCACCATGCAGGGCCACGTCGAAGACTACTTCGAGCATCCGAAACTCCAGCAGATCATGCAGTACACGCTGGTGTTTTTGGGTGGTGCGCCAACCAACACGCCGGCGCTCTACAACCTGATGAGCCACGTCGATTTCAATATGGGCGTCTACTACCCCGACGGCGGCATTCGCGCACTCGTCGAGGGGATGGTCGATCTCGGCGAGGAACTCGGTGTCGAGTACGTCACCGACCAGCCGGTGGCCGAAATCGCCGGCCGCAAGGGGGCGTTCGCGGTGCGAACCGAACACGGCGAGGAGTATCTCGCTGACTACGTCGTTTCGAACGCCGACTACGCCCACACCGAACAGGAGCTGCTCCCGCCCGAAAAACGCCAGTACAGCGAGGAGTACTGGGAGTCACGAACCTACGCCCCGTCGGCGTATCTGTTGTATCTGGGCGTCGAGGGCGACGTCGACCCGCTCGAACATCATACACTCGTGTTGCCAACCGACTGGAGCGACCATTTCGAGACGATTTTCGACGACCCGACGTGGCCCGAGGATCCGGCGTACTACCTCTGTGTCCCCTCCCAAACCGACGACAGCGTTGCCCCCGACGGCCACAGCAACCTGTTCGCGCTCGTTCCGATTGCGGCGAACCTCGAAGACACGCCCGAACTCCGCGAGTCGTTCCGCGAACAGGTGCTCGCCGATATCGCTGCAAACACCGGCGTCGACCTGCGCGACCGGATCGTCTACGAAAAATCGTTCTGTGTCAACGACTTCGCCGACCGCTACAACTCGATGCACGGAACCGCGCTCGGGATGGCACACACCCTTCGACAGACCGCACTGTTTCGCCCTTCACGAAAATCGTCGAACGTCGACGGGCTCTACTTCACCGGCTCGTACACGACCCCCGGAATCGGCGTTCCAATGTGCCTGATTAGCGGTCAGCACACTGCCGAAGCGCTTCGGGAGTGATGAAACACGTGATCCGCGACGTCGCACCGGCGATCAAAAACGACCTCCGTGGCCAGCTGCGGTATCTGGTGACCCTCTCGCGGCCGCGCTTCTGGTTCTATCTGGCCGGCCCGGTCGTCGTCGGCGTCGCGGCGGCCGCCACCACCGTCCCCGAACTGTTCGGTCTTTCGGGGTTCGTACTGTTTGGGTACTTCCTCGTGCCAGCAAACGTGTTGCTGTACGGCGTCAACGACGTGTTCGACGCCGAGATCGACGTTGACAACCCGAAAAAGGCCGACAAGGAGTCCCGCTGGCAGGGCGGGCGGCTCGTCCGCGTGAGCGTCGTCGCCAGCGGCCTGCTCGCGATCGGGGTGTTCGTGGTGACGCCGCCGGCGGCCTGGCCGTGGCTTGCGGGGTTTGTGTTCCTCGCCATCCAGTATAGCGCCCCGCCGCTGCGGTTCAAAACAACGCCGGTGCTCGATTCGGTCTCAAACGGCCTCTACATCCTGCCGGGCGTCGCCGCCTACGCTGCCGTGGCGGGAACACAGCCGCCGGCGCTCGCCGTCGGCGGCGCGTGGCTCTGGACGATGGGCATGCACACGTTCTCGGCGATTCCCGACATCGAGCCCGATCGGCGTGCGGGCATTCGAACGACGGCAACGTGGCTCGGCCGACCGCGAACAGACGCCTACGTCGCCGGCTGCTGGCTGGCGTCGGCCGCGGCGTTCGCCCTGGTCGATCTCCGTCTCGGCGCGCTTGTGGCCATCTATCCGGTGTTCGTTGGCTGGGTTTCGTGGTCGGGAGTCGCTGTCGACCGCGCGTACTGGTGGTTCCCCGCGCTCAACACCGTCGTCGGCACGCTCATCACGCTCGGTGCGCTCTGGCAGCTCATGCCGCTGTGGGAGGTGGTTGCGTGAGCGATTCGGTCGTGGACAGTACGGCCGCCGAGCGTCCACGACTGGAGCGCCCACAGACCAGCGAGGCCGACGGGATTCGCGCGATTCTCGCGGGATTGCCGCGAACGCGAACCGAAACCGAGGCGTGGCTCGACGCCTTCGTCGACGGCAACCGGTTCACCATCGCCGTCTTCTTCCCGCTTGTCGGGGCGACCATGTTGCTCGCGAGCGCGCTGGAATGGTCGCTGCTTCCCGAACTGCTTCGATTCAACCCGCCGCTGATTCTCTTTGGCACGCTCGTGATGGCCGCACCGCTCATCGTTGGTGTGTTGCCAACGGTCAACCGGCGGGCGCTCGCCGGCCTCACGGTACTCGTGAGCTACACCTACCTCATCGAGTACGTCGGTGTGTCGACCGGCTGGCCGTACGGCGAGTTCGCCTACGGCGTCAGCCTCGGACCGATGCTCGCCGGGATTCCGGCGGCGCTGCCGGTGTTTTTTATTCCGATCGTCGTCAACGCGTATCTGCTGTGTGTGTTGTTGCTCGGCGAGCGGGCCGAGTCGCGGCTCGTCCGGTTGGCCGTCGTTATTCCCGCGGTCGTCACGATGGATGTCGTGCTCGACCCGGCGGCAGTCTCGCTCGGCTTTTGGAGCTACGCGGACGGCGGCCTGTTTTACGACGTCCCGCTGTCGAACTACGCCGGTTGGGCGCTGAGCGCGACGGTTGCGGTCGCCGTGTTGGATTTCACGTTCGACCGGCGGGCGCTCGAACACCGGCTTCGGTCGTGTGCGTTCATGCTCGACGATCTGATCAGCTTCGTGATTCTCTGGGGAGCGATCAACCTCGTGTTCGGCAACTGGATTGCGGCGGTTGTTGCCGGCGTGTTCGGCGTGGCAATCCTGCGAACCAAGCGGTTCGACGCTGGCCTGTTGCGTCCCTCGCCGGGGCTGTACGTGCCGCAGATCGACGACCGTGAGGGCTAATGGTGCGGCCCGCGTGGGATCCGTATGGGCGAGTTCGAGGATGTCGATTCCGCCGATGCCGGCGATTCCGCCGATACCATCGGTGAGGGAGCTGGCGCTGTCGACCCCGACACGGGTGAGGTCGACACCGACGTTGACGGCCACGCCGAGGCTGACGGCCACGCCGAGGCTGACGGCCACGCCGAGGCTGACGGCGAGACAGCCGAAACACCGCCGGGTCGTCCCTGTCCGCTCTGTGGGGCCTCGATGCAGCACCGCCACTGCAAGTATATCTGTCCGACCCACGGCGTCGTCTACGACTGTGCGGACACCTTCTATTAGCGTCCGAACAACCCGCACTTCGCCGACTGGGGTCACCGTAGTGAACGAAAACCTGCGATCCGTTTGCTTTCGAGGTACGAACTGTTATGTCGATTGCGCCCATATGTTCGGTATATGTTGTCCCGCCGGAACCGTCCGACGAGACCGATGACGGCCCGTGGAGTGACATGGTAGACAACGAACAAATCACCCAGAGCAAGCAGATCCAACAGCGAACGGGCAAGACCTTTCACGTCGCGACACGCCTTCTTCCCGAACGGGCACGTGAAGCCACCTACGTGCTGTACGCCTTCTTCCGCGTTGCCGACGAGGTCGTCGACGACGCCGATGGCACGTCGCCCGACGAGCAGCGCGCGGAACTCGAACGCATCCGGGCGGCCGCCCTCGGTGAGCGCGACACCGACGACCCCGTCCTCGACGCGTTCAACCAGCTTCGCCAGCGCTACGACCTCGCAGCCGACGACATCAACACGTTCATCGACGCGATGGTCTCCGACATCGACACCGACCGGTATGAAACGTACGCCGATCTTGAGGCCTACATGGACGGGTCGGCGTCGGCGGTCGGCCGGATGATGACGGCCGTGATGGATCCCGAGAATCCCGAGCAGGCGCTTCCGCACGCCACCGCCCTCGGCGAGGCGTTTCAACTGACGAACTTCCTGCGCGACGTTCGCGAGGACGTGGTCGAACTCGACCGGATCTACCTTCCACAGTCGACGCTCGAAGCCAACAATGTCACCAACGAACAGATCAAGAACTTCGAGATGGACGCCAACTTCGCGGCGGCTATGCAGACCGAACTCGCCCGCGCCGAATCGCTGTACGACAAGGGTGTTGCAGGCATCAAATATCTTCCAAAGGACTGCCAGTTGGCCGTGTTGCTCGCGGCGGTGCTCTACATCGACCACCACCGACTCATCCGTAACCGCGAGTACGACGTCCTATCGGAAACCCCGCAACTCAGCCGACGACGGAAACTCTCGTTGCTCGCACGAACCCGCTGGCAGTGGACGTGGAACAGGGATCCCGAGGCGGTTTTTCGTCACGTGACCGAGCGCAGCCGAAACGGGTTGTTCACCCGCGGCGCGAAACTCGTCGATCGGTTGCCGGTTCGATAAGCGTCGATTCGGTACACGGTGACGTTCCCGGTGTGTCGTGGCAGCGCAGTTTCTCAGATTCTCCGATTCTCGCCCAGCGGAGAACGACGATGGATATAGAACGGTTGGCTGTGAATCGGGACGCATGACCGTTCTCACGCCGTTCGACGACTCGCCGTTGGCACAGACTGCGCTCCGCCGTGCGGCAACCTACGCCGAGAGCCGAGGCGAGGATCTGGTTGCGTTGACCGTGCTTCCCGATGACGAGTCGTTTGCGGTCGAACGCGGCTGGATTACTTCCGGTGAACCGTACGACCCCGCCGAGTTCTGTGGCCACTTCCACGACCGTGTCGCCGAGATCGCGCCGTCGGCAACGTTCCGCTGTGAAACACCCGCCCAGAGCGACGCGCTGACCGCGACTGCCATCGACGACATCACCCGAACAGTGCGACACGTTGCGGCCGAACTCGGGGTTTCTGTCGTCTTTATTGGTACCGAAAACGCCGGACGCATTTCGAGCCCGGTGACCAGTGTCGGCAGCCCGCTCTCGAAGGATCCACAGTACGACGTTCATATCGTCAGACACGCCGAGTCGCCCGACTAACCCTCTGTGTGGCTTCCCACCGGGTGAGAACCGGCGCATGTAATTATGAGGGTTCGCGGCAGACATTTCTTCATGGGATTTCTTGTTGCCACCGACGGATCGGCGGTCAGCGACGGTGCAGTCACCCACGCCGCGGCCGAAGCGGGCGTCTGGGGCCGCTCGCTGACAATCGTTCACGTGTTGACGCCGGAGCCCAAACTCACCGACGGTGAACTCGTGCTGCCCGGCAGCGAGGCGGCTATTGAGTCGGGCAAACACGTATTGGACGAGGCCGAACAACTGGCGCGTGACGCCGCTGACGCACACGACTGCGAGCTTTCGGTCTCGACCGAGTTGTTGGCCGGGTGGCCCGCCGACACAATTACCGAGTATGCGTCCACTCATCCGACCGACGGCATTTTTGTCGGCCACCGCGGGCAGTCCGCCGTCTCCGACGATGTGCTCGGCAGCGTCGCAAAAAGCGTTCTCGACAAGGCAACGGTTCCGGTAACGATTATCAAATAAGCTGCCGAGACGGCGTCGTGGAGCGCACCCTCCGCGCTCACAAAACAAAAATACTGCTAACGGTCGTGTTTTCGGCTCAGCACTCGGACCAACCGCAGGACTCACACGTCTTGCAGCCTTCCGAAAAGTATAGCGACATGCTGCCACACTCGGGGCACTCGGGCGACTCGCCGGCCGCCAAGAGGTCGTCGGTCGCGTCGGTCGACTCGGTCGATTTTGCTGACTCAGTTGTCGAATCGAGCGTCGACGGCGACCCGGCCGAAACCGCGGCACCGCCGTCGGTTTCGCGCGCGGGTGGATCAACACGCCCCTCGGCGCGCTGGCCCTCACTGAGTTCGCTCAGACTCTGTTGTTTCGGGTAGGGGTTCTCGATATCGCCGTCGAGGTAGCGCCGCAACGCCGTCCCGATTGCATCGGGAATCGAGTTGATCTGCTCGCCTTTGTCCCAGGCGACCTTCGGGCTCCGAATGCCGTTGAGTTCGTCAGCGATCTCTTCGGGATCGACGCCCGACCGCAGTGCGGTCGAGATCGTTTTGGCGAGCGCTTCGGTGAAGGAGGCGGTAAAGCCGCCGGAGTTGCCGATGTTCGCGAACAGTTCGAACGGTTTGCCGTGTTCGTCCTCGTTGATGTTGACGTACACCTTGCCGTAGCCGGTGTCGATTCGCTGGGTGACGCCGTACAGCACGTCGGGGCGTGGCCGTTTCTTGCCGAGACCCTCTTCGGGTTTAGCGAACAGTTCGTCGAGTTCCGCGCCGAGTTCCGCACGAACCGCCTCGTTGTCGAGAAAGCCCGCGATGCCGCCGAAGACCTCCTCGATTTGGGCGGTAATCTGCTCTGCGGCCTCGCCGTCGTCGGCGAACTCGGTGTTCTGCGCGCGGGTCGTCAGCACCTGCTTCGAGCGGGTGCCGTCACGGTAGACGGTAACGCCCTTGCCGCCGTTGTCGTAGATGTAACGGTACACCTCGTCCATGTCCGCCTTCGAGGCGCTGTTCGGGAAGTTACAGGTCTTCGAGATGGCCGAATCGACGCCGGCCTGACAGGCACACTGGACGCCGGCGTGTTCCTTGCCGGTGAGATCCGAGGTGACGACGAACAGTTCGCCGATGGCTTTCGGAACCGTTTCGAGTCCCTCGACACCGTCGAACTCGTTGTTCGCCATCTGCTGTTGGGCCTCCTGTTTCACCGCGTCGACGTCGATGTCGTTCTCCTCAAGCACGCGGAGGAAGTAGTCGTCGAACTCGACGAGCATTTCGTCGCCCTGCACGTCGTCGGAAACGTTCTTGTAGTAGGCGACGTTGTAAATCGGCTCACAGCCACCCGTCGTGTTGCCGATCATCGAGGTCGTACCGGTCGGCGCGATGGTGGTCGTGTTGTGGTTGCGAATCTCGAAGCCGTCGGCCCACTCGTCGGCGTCGAGGCCGGTGTGGTGTTCGAACCACTCGCGGTACTCGGTTGGGTTCGCGTACTTCGAGTCGGCCCAGTCGGCGAACGAGCCGCGTTCGTCGGCCAACTCGTGAGAGGCCCACTTCGACTCGTGGTTGATGTGGGTCATCAACTGTTCGGCGACCGCGTTACCCTCGGGCGAGCCATAGCGGATCCCGAGCTGAATGTACAGCTGGGCCAGCCCCATGATACCGAGGCCGATTTTCCGCATTTCGCGGACCTTCTGCTCGATTTTGTCGACCGGGAAGTCCGACATCGTGACCACGTTTTCGAGGAAGCGAGTGCCGTACTCGATCCGGTGGTTGAACGCGTCCATCTCGATGGCTTCTTGAAGGAAGGCCTCGGCGGCGGCATTGAGACCGTCGTAGTCGTCGCCATGTTCGTCGTACCAGACCCGCCAGTCGGGGGCATCGTGGGCGGCGAGCGTCGAGAGGTTGATGTGGCCGAGGTTGCAGGCCTCGTACTCTTCGAGCGGTTGTTCGCCGCAGTTGTGGACGACAAGACCGTTGGCGATGAACGACTGTGTTTCTGGCTCGGTCAGATCGTAGACCGCTTCATGACCATCGTGCGCGACTGACTCGACAGTCGCTTCGAACGCCTCACTGTACGGCTCACGGTCGTATCCCGCGAGCAACTCGTCGAGCTTGTTTGTTTTCGACTCAAGCAGGAAGCCAATCTCCTCGCGGAACCGCAGCAAGTTGTCTTTCGAGATCACTAGATCGTGGTCGGCCTGCCGGGTGTACTCGGCCGTCCCACCGTTTCCGTCGGGCATCTCCTGGACGCCGGCCTCGTGTCGCTCTTCGTAAATTTTGCTGAAGATTCCGAAACTCGTCAACAGCTGTTGGGTCTGTTTGAGCAGGCTGACATCCGTGCTCGTCAGCCGAACTGAAACTCCCTTTTCAACGGTTCCCTGCACGCCGCCATCGGCGGTAAACAGCGCGCGAAGGAACCCACGAGCCATCTCTTCGCTGCCACGCATAACTGAGTCGGGGATCTGGTGTTTATCCGTTGTCAGACCAGCCGAGTCTGCGAGTTCGTAGAGACGAGTTGACCGAATCCGCTGTTCGAGCGCCTGCGAACCACGGTAGTCGGCATCACGGCTGACCGTGTTTGCACTGATTTCGTAGTTGCCGTTCCCGAGTGGCTCACGAACGATCTCGTTGACATCGTCGGCGAGGGAGGTCGAGATCTCGGTATCGTCGTCGTAGAAGTTCAACACAGCGCGCGCTTCGCTGTGTTTGAGATGGCCGTCACCGACCAGCCACCCGAGCACACGACCCTCCGCCGCGCTGCCGTGTTGACCAAATGATCCCTTGCGGTTTTGGATGTAGACCGCGTCGCCGGCATCGAGATCCGCTGCTTCGACCCAGCCGTTGTCAGTCATCACGCGATGATCCGCCGTGAGCCGGAGTTCGTACCCCTCCTGGGTTGTGAGCGTGTATACGTCTTTCTCGCCGGTTTTGTAGACGCTGCTTGCCTCCTGTATCGTCTCCTCGCTCAACCGACCATCGACGACGACATTGGTCGCAACGCCCTGTTCGTAGAGGTCTTCAGCAGGAATGAGCCCGTTTTCGGTACTGATCAGCGTCTCGCCGGTGACACATGGATTTGTCGCTAATATTTCATGTTCGGGGTGTTCGTCAACGTCGAACGAGTGCTGTTTGTTGACCCGTTCGAGATAGATAATACCGGGCTCGCCGTTTTCGTGTGCGCCGTTGACGATATGATCCCAGAGTTCGGCGGCGGGAACCGATAGCTCCTCGCCGACCTCGACGTACTCACCGAGCCCGTAGAGTTCGTATATTTCCTTGGTTTCGGGCGTCGCGATGTGAGGTTCGTCGGTTCGGGGGTTGGTGAACGTGAACTCCTCGCCGGTGTACAGTGCCTCCATGAAGTCGTCGGTGACGCCGACCGAAATGTTGAAATTCGAGAGATGGCCTTCGACCGCGTTGCGGAGATACTTCGGCACGCGTCCCTCCTCGTCGATGAGTTCACGGGCCTCTTCGAGCGCTTCGGCGAAGGAGTTGTGCGTAAAGTCGTCGGGATCGTTGAGCCGCAGCGAGTGTGCCAGTGAGACGTCCTTGTTTTTCGAGTGGATAAATTGGATCACGTCGGGGTGCGAAACGCGCATCACACCCATCTGTGCGCCGCGGCGGGCACCGCCTTGGGCGATCGTCTCGCACATCTGGTCGTAGGTCCGCATGAACGTAATCGGCCCAGAGGCAATGCCGCCGGTCGATCCCACGGAGTCACCGTACGGGCGGAGCTTCCAGAACGCATAGCCCATGCCGCCGCCGGACTGGAACACTTCGGCGGCCTCCTTCATTGTCTGATGAATGTCCTCGATGTCGTCCGCTGGGGAGTCGACGAAACACGCTGAGAGCTGCTGGAGTTCGTCGCCGGCGTTCATCAGCGTCGGCGAGTTCGGCGTGAACGAGAGCCGCGTCATCAGCTCTTCGAACTCGGCGGCGACCGACTCGACGTGGCTCGCAACGGAGTCGGGGAGTTCGGGGACGATCGTCTCGTACGAGAACTTGTTGACATTGTACACCGAGAGTGTCGTCTCGGCGTCGGAATCGTCTGCGGTCGTTCCGGTACCAAAGACCTCGGCGGCCAGTTCGTCGCGGCGTGGGTGGTCGGGTTTGATCTGGCCGGGTGTGACCGTGATTTCAAGGCCCTGTTTGTCGGCCTCGAAAACGGCTTCAGCGAGCGCGACGTTTTGGGCAACGCGGGTAAACAGCTCCTCTTGGGTTTCGGTGAGGGTGCCCTCGCTGTCCTTGCGGAGATAGCGGGCGGGGAGGATGTTGTTGTAGGCGTTGCTCGTTAAACGGTCTTCGAGCGTCTCGCCCGTGGTTCGTTTGATCGGCAGTTCGAGTTCGTCGGCCGACAGCTCCGCGCGGCTCACGCGTCGGCCCCCTGGTGTCGTGTGCGGCGGTGTGCGGCAGTTCCAGTCGATGTACTCATTGGTTGAACACTCATTTAGGACGGAACAGTGGTACAGATGGAACCCTCATAACAGCTACGGTTGCGGAGTTCCAACTACCATTGTATTTCGGTAGGGCTGTCGCTCGCGGTGTGTTTGGCTGTGTGAGTTCCGACCACTGTCGGTTCTCGTCCCTACGCTGGTTATGCCCGCGTCGGTTATAATACTGTGTAAAGGAGGGTGAAAGTGGAATCCGACGATCCTCACGATTTCTGACTGCAGGGGTCGATTATGGGCCACCGCCGGCGACGCGGAAGCGGTGAAAGTGTGGTTGGGTGACGACAGTACGGCCCAGGCCACGACGACGCCATTGTGAATAAAAACCCCATAGGCTTATTTTTCTCCGATGTCTGCGGTTGAACATGTCTCTTCTTACTGCACTGGACACGCTCGCACAGGCCGGGGTATTGGGGCTCGGACTCGGCGAGTTGCTCGTCGTTCTCGTGGGAATGCTCGTCGTGCTTGTCGTTGGTCGGATCGTGCTCAAAATCGCGTGGCGGCTGGTCACCATCGCGGTCGTCGTGGTCGGCGCGCTGTTGGTGCTCGCACAGTTCGGCCTGTTCTAATTCCGCTCGCCGGCGAGCGCGCCTGGTTCGGTGTCGTCATTGGCGGCCACAGAAAGGAAGTTGGATATCAGATCGTGGCCCACGGCGGTGAGCACGCTCTCGGGGTGAAACTGCACGCATTCGAGCGGATACTCGTCGTGGCGAACACCCATCACGAGTTTCTCGCCGTTGTGGTCGGTCGTCGCCGTAATCTCGAGACACTCCGGCACGCTCGTCGCAATCAGCGAATGGTACCGCCCGGCCTGAAAGCCTTGGTCGAGGCCGGCGAAGACGCCGCGTTCGTCGTGATCGATCGAATACGCCTTGCCGTGAACCGGTTCGGGCGCGTGGCCAACGCTGCCACCGAACTCGTAGACGGCGGCTTCGAGCCCGAGACAGACGCCAAGCGTCGGAACGGAGGGACTGACCTCTCGAAGCACATCCATCGTCACACCCACGTCACGGCTGTTTTTTGGGTGACCCGGTCCCGGACTGATGAGAATCGCATCGGGTTCGGTGGCCAGTACCTCCGCAAGCGAGGCCGTGTTCTTCAGGACGGTCGTGGTGATCTCCTCGAATCCGCCCTCGCCGTCAGGAACGCGGATTCCTGAGACGTATTCGACGAGGTTGTACGTGAACGAATCGTAGTTGTCGACGAAGAGGACGTTCATTGGGTTGCCTCCGTGTTGTGCTCGCCGTCGACGGCGGTGGCATCACCGGATGCGGCCGTCTCGCCTTCGTCGACGGACTCACCGGTTCTTTCGCGTGCCTCTAACTGTTCGATTGCGGCCAGCACGCCGCTCATTTTCTGTTCGGTCTCCTCGTACTCGCTGGCCGGGTCGCTGTCGGCAACGAGACCGGCTCCCGCCTGCACCGTGATGCGATCCTCGCCGGCAGTCGAACCCTCGATTTCACTGTCCGCCCCACTGTGTTCGACGGTTGCGGTTCGAATCACGATGGCAAAGTCGGCATCGCCGCTCCACGAGAAGTAGCCGACGCCGCCGCCGTAGACGCCGCGCGGTGTCCGTTCGAGTTTGTCGATAATCTCCATCGCCCGAACTTTCGGCGCGCCGGTGAGCGTGCCCGCGGGAAACGTTACCCGCGCAGCGTCAAAAGCATCGTACTCGGGAGCCATCCGGCCGGTCACCGTCGATTCGATGTGCTGGACGTGGCTGTATTTGAGCACGTTCATGAACTCCTCGACGGCGACGCTGCCTGGCTCCGAAACGCGGCGCACGTCGTTTCGCGCGAGATCGACGAGCATCGTGTGTTCGGCGCGCTCCTTGCCGTCGGCGAGCATCTCACCGGCCAAGCGGCGGTCCTCGACCGGACTGCTGCCGCGTGGACAGGTGCCTGCAATCGGGTTCGAGACGATTTCGCTGCCCTGCACCGAAACGAGCGTTTCGGGACTCGCGCCAACAATCGAACGTTCGTCGTGGCGCATCAGGTACATGTACGGCGAGGGATTGACCGACCGCAACGCGGCGTAAAAGCTCACGGGATCGACGTCTCCCGTTAGCTGTCGGCGACGCGAAATAACGCCCTGGTAGATGTCGCCATCGAGTACGTGTTGTTTGGCGGTTCGGACGGCCTGCTCGTACTCGGTCTGCCCGCCGGCTGTCTCGCCGGTTCGCCGAAAACTCGCAGCCGACGGTTCCGACGCTGCCGCGAGCGTCTCGGCGACCGCGTCGGCCTCGGCGAGCAGACCGTCATACCGCTCGCCCGGCTTCTCGTCGGGATCGATGATGGGTGTGAAGACGAGTTCGATCGTGTCCTCGGCGTCGTCGAAGACGATCGTTCGGGTCGTCAGCGCGAACTGCGCGTCCGGGAGGTCGATGTCGGGTCGTTCGAGCCCCACGTCTTCGAGAACGAGATCGTAGACCGCCTCGTAGGCGAGAAAGCCGACCAGTCCCCCCGAAAGCGTTCGCCGATCGCTGTCCGGGAAGCCGACACGCTCGATCGCCGGCAGTCCACGGCGGAGTCGGTCGAGCACGTCGCCGTCGGTCGCATCGTCGCCGCGGTAGGCGTCGACAACGCGGTCGCCGGCCGGGCCGAGTCGGTCGACCTCGGTGCGGTTCGGATACACCGAGATAATCGCCTCGGGGTCGTAGCCGACAAAGGAGTACCGCGCGTGGCGTTCGGCGTCCGTCGAGGGCGCAAATGCGCCGTCGGGATCCGACGACGAGACTTTTTCGGCGCTTTCGAGCAGGAAGTTGTACTCGCTTCGGTCGGCCAGTGCGGCGTACGCTGCAAGCGGTGAGACATCGAGGTCGAGCGTGGCCGCGACGCGGGCGACAACCGGCTCATCTCGGTCGGTTCCAACGAGGTCGACGAACGACTCGCGGCTTCGGTCGATGCTGAACGGCTCTTGACCGCCGGTAGCCGAATCAGTCACGGTCATTGCTCGGCAACCTCCAGTTCGCGACCGGCGTTTCGGACGAACGTCGCCAGCGCTGTATGGTCTTTTTCGCCGCCCGACCGTTCGACGCCGGAGGCGACATCGACGCCGAACGGCGCGGCCACGCGAACCGCTTCGGCCACGTTGTCCGGTGTCAACCCCCCAGCGAGCACGACGGGCGAGGTCAACTGTTCGACCAACTCGCCGGTCGCCTCCCAGTCGTGGGGTTCACCGGTTCCGCCAGCGCCGTCTTCGGTCGTCGAGTCGACAAGGATGGCGTCGGCTGCCGCATCGAGTTCGAGCGCCCGGTCGGTTTCGGTGTAATCGACCGCCGGAATCAGTTTGACGCCGGTTTCGGCGCGAATGTAGCCCAGGTCGTCGCTGTCGAAAGCGCCGTGCAGTTGGAGCGCATCGGGCTGGATTGCCCGAACGAGCTCGACGGCATGGTCGGCGTCTTCGGGCATACTGACCAGTGTCGCGGTGACAAAGGGTGGAACGGCGGCGACGAGTTCGGCGGCCGTGCTGCGGTCGATATCGCGTGGCGTGTCGACCGAGACATCACAGATAATTCCGACAGCGTCGGCTCCGGCCTCGATTGCAGCTTGAAGATCCGCGGGGTTCGTCAGCCCACAGAGTTTCACGCGGGCCATTAGGCCTCCACATCCGGTTCGGCCGAGTCGGCTGCGGTGGCCCCGCGAAGCGCCTCGAATTTGGCTGTTGCCGCGCCCGAATCGATGGCCTCGGCGGCCGCCTCGACGCCGGCTTCGAGCGAGTCGGCCTCGCCGGCAACGTAGAGTGCCGCACCCGCGTTGGCGAGAATCAGGTCGCGTTTCGGGCCGGTTTCCTCGCCGGTGAGGATCGCTTCGAGGTCGGCGGCGTTGGCCGCGGGACTGCCGCCGGCGACGGCCTCGATTGGGGCTGCGTTGAGCCCGAGATCCTCGGGCGTGAGCGTGTATTCGGTGATGTCGTCGCCGTCGACCTCAGCAACGGTCGTCTCGTCGTGGAGGGCGATTTCGTCCATACCCGAACCGTGGACGACGAGCGCGCGCTCGACGGGCATCTGGGTGAGTGCGCGGGCAATGACGGGAACGAGCTCCGGATCGTAAACGCCGAGCACCTGTGCGTCGGCGGCGGCGGGGTTGGTCAGCGGGCCGAGCACGTTGAACACGGTTCGCATTCCCAACTCCTTTCGCGGGCCGATGACGGCCTTCATCGCCGGATGAAAGACGGTCGCGAGCATGAACCCGATTCCGTTTTCGTCGATTGCGACCTCGACCGCCTCGGGATCGGCGTCGACGTCGACGCCCGCGACCTCGAGCACGTCGGCGCTGCCCGATGACGACGACACCGAGTAGTTACCGTGTTTGGCGATCGAAACGCCCGCACCGGCGGCCACGATTGCGCTCGTTGTCGAGACGTTGATCGTGTCGTAGTCGTCGCCGCCGGTTCCGCAGGTGTCGACCAGCGGCGTTCGTGTCGGCTCGATGGTTCGGGCGGCATCGCGCATTCCCTGCGCGAAGCCGGCGATTTCGGTCTCCGTTTCGCCCTTTGCCCGCAGCGCTGCCAGCAGCGCACCGATCTGCGCTTCGGTTGCCTCTTCGAAAACGAGCCGCGCCGCCTCACGCGCCTCGTCGAGTGTCAGATCCTCGCCGTCAGCCACACGTCGAATATACTCCTGCATTGTTAGTCACCAGTGTATTGGTTCGTCTTGTAATGTACAAGTTTGTACATCGACAAAAGGGTATCGACCGGCAAGAACGGCGTCGACGTGGTGTGGTATCACGCGTGAATTCACCCGCGGGAGCCAGATTCGAAACCTTCAATTACGTTCCGCGAAAACTGTTGAATGCGTCAAAACGCATACCAGCACGGGTTTGTGGTCTAGTCTGGTTATGACACCTCCTTGACATGGAGGAGGCCGGCAGTTCAAATCTGCCCAAACCCATTCTCTCCTTTCTTGCAAGGACGTAGCAGCGCGAATAACGCGGTCACAAGCGGAGTGAGTGGTTCGTGAAAGTGAAATGAGTACTGACAGATTTGACCCAGAGAGCGAACGTAGTGAGCGACCGTGGTTCACAATCTGCCCAAACCCACCTGTTGCTTCTTCACCAACGAGCGACTTTCGTAAGCAGCGCGAGATGCAAAACGAGCACTGACTAATTCGTATCAGGGAACGAAATGAACATACTGGGTGTACTGTCCGCGGTTCATACGCTGGCAGAATCCCCGTGGCTTCGTTTTTGTCGAACGTTGTGGAACTCGCCGCTGCGGTGGTGGCGAGCGGTTCTCCCGCTGTAGTAAACTACCCCACCCTACTCCCTCGGCGCTACGCGCCTCGGTTCTTGAGGGTGTCGTCAGAAGCGGAGCTTCTGACTGCTAACCAGAAATCCCGATTTCTGGTGATGGGGCTTTGATGTGGACTCCCGGCAATCAGTCGCCAGCAATAGGCCGGTGACTCTTGCCGTTCAACATCCCACCATTCACACGCAGGTTTCATCGTATTCTGTCGGTTTCCTCCCCGACCTACTCACTCACTTCGTTCGTTCCTTGAGGTCGGGGGCTCCACCTCGCATTTGCTGAAACCACCTCACAGCGTCCCGATTGATCGCAATGTTTTAACCGGAGAACGGTTGATAGACAAACGAGCCGAGGTAGCCTAGCCTGGCCAAGGCGGTAGATTCGAAATCTACTGTCCATTCGGACACGTGAGTTCAAATCTCACCCTCGGCGTTTTCACGGACACAACCCAGCAAGCGGCGCGTCTCGTCGCGTCGCGACCACGTGTCCGTGAAAACGGTAGTTAAGAGATTTGAACCAGGGAGCGAACGACGCGTTTCAGCGTGTCGCGACTCCGGTGGTGAAAGGCAGACGGAAAGACGATCAACGAGCGCTCCGATCTACCTTTCAGCGTCTCTAACGGCACGCTCACGACTATCCATCAAACAGTGTCGACTCGCTTTCGAGCGGCTGCTGATCGCTGCGGTCGCCACCGCGGAGTCGCCGCCGCCGTTTGTCGAACGCTCGTTCGAGTTTCCCGCGGGTGTTCCGCGAGACGAGATAGCCGTCGACGGCCGACTGGTCGGCTGGATGGGCGGCTTTGATCCAGACATGTTCTCGGCCGCCGCCGGTCAGCTCGTCGGCCCACGCCTCCGCAGCCTGCCGGCTCTCGAAGCGATGCAGAGAACCCTCGCGGTTGACCGCGCGGCCGACCTTGGCGTTGCGCTTTCGCGCCGAGGGTTTGATGTCGACGACGAACACTACCGCGAGGCTACTGGTTTCGGCGATTTATATATACGGGTTACCAGCCGGTCAGTCGTCCGCAACCGGCCGTTCGGGTGGTGCAGCCGCCAACAAGCGGTCGAGCGCGTCGACCATCGCGTCAACGGAGGCGCGAGTGATATCGGAGTCCGAGGCGGCGACGGTCACCGAGTGGTCACCGCGGGTCATCGCCACCTCGACGGTGACGACGGCGTCGGTGCCGCCGGTGATGGCGTCGACGTGGAAGGAATCGAGTTCGGCGTCCGCGGCGGGGCCAAGCGCCTTACGAACCGCTTTGACCGCGGCATCGACCGGGCCCGACCCGGTGCCGGCGGCAACCCGTTCCTCGTCGCCAACGCGGAGTTTGACGCTCGCGGTGGGGACGTCGACGCCGCTGGCAGTCGTCAGCGTGATGAGTTCGACAAACCGGTCGCGTTCGCGACCCTGGACATCTTCGGCAATCGCTAGCAGATCGGCGTCGGTGACGCGTTTGCCGCGGTCGCCGAGCGCCTTGACCCGTTCGACAACAGCCGCGAGTTCGTCTGCAGCCACGTCGACCCCGTGTTCGGTGAGGGCGGCTTCGACACCGGCGCGGCCGGCGTGTTTGCCGAGAACGAGTCGGCGTTCGCGACCCACCGTTTCGGGCGGATAGGGCTCGTACATCGCGCCGTCTTTGAGGGTGCCGTCGGTGTGGATGCCGCTCTCGTGAGTGAACGTGTTCTGGCCGATAACGGCCTTGTTCGGCGCGAGCGGAATGCCCGTATTCTGGCTGACGGTCGTCGCCAACTCGTAGACGGCGGGAAGATGGAGCGTCTCGATTCCGTAGCTGTGCGAGAGCGCGATGGCGACCTCCTCGATGGCGACGTTGCCGGCGCGTTCGCCAATTCCGTTGACCGTGCCGTGGACGAAATCAGCACCCGCCCGCAGGCCCGCGTGGACGTTCGTCATCCCGAAGCCGAGATCGTCGTGGGTGTGAACGCTCGTCGGCCCCAGTTCGGCCAGTTGTGAGACGAGTCCGTAGGTGTGTTCGGGGCTCGCGTGACCGACCGTGTCGGCGTAACAGAAGCGATCGGCACCCGCGTCGTGGCCCGCCTCCGCGAGTTCGACGAGAAAGTCGGGGTCGGCCCGTGAGCCGTCCTCACCGAGGAGTTCGACCCACAGCCCGTGGTCGAGCGCGTATTCGACGAGATCGACTGATTTCTCGACGACGCCCTCGCGGGTCGTTCCGACTTTCGTCTCGATGTGTCGATCCGACGAGGGGACGACGAGCGTAATGCCGTCAACGCCGCAGTCGAGCGCGTGGTCGACGTCGCTTCTGACGCCGCGGGCGAAACTCGTCACCGTTGCGTCGAGACCGAGGTCGGTGACGCGCCGAATGCAGTCGCGTTCGCCCTCGGAGGTGCAGGCGCTGCCCGCCTCGATGACATCGATATCGGCGTTTTCGAGCGCCTGAGCGATTTCGACCTTTTCGTCGGGGGTCAACGAGACGCCGGGGGCCTGTTCGCCGTCGCGGAGCGTGGTATCTAACAGCTGTACGTCGTCTACGGGCAGGTGAGTTGCGTAGTCACTGTCCAACTCATGTGTTATGTTCGAATTCACGACTAAAGATGGGTTACCGTCCGATTTCACAGCCAGCCGGGTTGCCCCGACTTCCTCTATCCTCGCTGGAGTCTGTGTGCTCCATTGTACTGATTGTTCACACATACGGGGAAATAAAGCTGCCGCCTCGCAGGTCGCCGGTGCTGACTCAGCGTTCGTCTCCGTTCTCGGCGACCAGTTCGACCGTGTCGCCGATGACAACGTTGTCGGCCGCGCCCGCCGGCAGTTCGATAATCGTATCGGCGACTGCCCGCCCGAAGCCGACCCACGGCCGGAGCCGTGTTGTCGCCGTTACCTCGCCGTCGACCAGCCAGATCGCATCAATCGAAAACGGGACGAACAGCATGTGTAGGTCGCGTTTCTTCGCATTCTCGAACCGAAACACGAGCGCCGACCCCGATGGAAACGAGCGCCGAAACATCAGCCCGCGGGCCTGCGAAACAAACGAGTCAGCAAACGCGATGTCGGTCGCGAGCGTCGCTGTCGATGC
>OBKM01000078.1_pt1 | contig 42689 bp, 42 predicted proteins | sample 1519691 | NCBI WGS metagenome assembly OBKM01 (sample SAMEA37050418, study PRJEB22526) | metagenome | biome: saline pan; feature: lake; material: water | place: Egypt | collected 2015 | depth 0.5 m
AGTCCGCCCTCCCCGATTTGAACGGGGGGCAAGTCGATCTACAGTCGACTGCTCTACCAGTCTGAGCTAAGGGCGGTCGCATCTGAAAGAAAAGGGGTGTTCGACTTAACGGTTTTGACCTCCGTCCGGCGGCCGTGTCAGACGCGCGTCCGTCGGACGGCGCGCGAAGATTGAAATACTGTCACACACAACTGTCCGACAGGCAATGAGCAAGATAACGTTCCGGGCGGACGACGAGCTCATCCGGCAGCTCGAGGAGTTCGACGCCTCGAAGAGCGAGGTGATGCGGCAGGCGCTCCGGAGCTATCTTGACGAGCGAAGCGAGACGGGTGTAAACGCGTCGAAAACGGGTTCTAACGTCGATTCGAGGGAAGTGGCGTCCGACGGCTCCCTCGATGACCTCATCGCGGACCGCGTCGACGACCTCATCTCGGAGCGGCTGGATCGGTCGTTTACGCCGCGGGAACCCCAGGACGTGAACGTAAACATCACGCTTGATGGCGATTCCGGTGACGTGTCACACGACGCCGGGGAGACGCGTAAGACACCGACGGTCGAGCGTGAAAACGCGTCCGACGAGCCGGAGCACACGTGTAAACAGTGCGGGGAAAACCTGCCGCAGTCTGCCGTTTACTGCTCCAACTGCGGGGAGAAGGCGAGCCACCGAGTGTTCTGCGAGTGCGGGGACGAGCTCCGCTCCGACTGGGGTTTCTGCCCGAGTTGCGGGCGTCGAACCCCCGCTGCGGACGTTCTTCACGACTCGTAAACGCCGAAAACTGGCGTTTCAGCGGCGTAAACGTCCCCGAAGGTGTTTTGTCTTACACTCCGGGGAAGATTTAAGTACCTTCCATATGTGCATACAGCTGCGTAAGACGGCGCGTCTTACACGCGGCGGGGATCGGGTGTATACCCGGTTTCGAACGCCCTGTCGGTGTAAACGTGGATGGCGTGTGCAACGTCGTCTTACTCACAAACCAGAGGGAAACAATATGGAGCGTGTGACACTACGAATCCCGAAACAGCAGATAGATGAGGTCGAACGCATGGTCGATACGGGTCAGTTCCCGAACCGGAGCGAGGCGATCCGGGCCGCCGTGCGGGAAATGATAAACGAGCAGGAGGCGGAGACGACCGACGAGAACCGCCCCTGGGCGAGGGTGTAGACGATGCAGGATATCGTCAACTCGGCGCTTGAAAACGCCGAAGCCGAGCAGCGGGAGATGGACGCCTCGACGGACGGCGACGAGTTCGGGGACCCCCGGATCGTCATCGTCGGCGCGGGCGGCGCGGGCAACAACACGGTAAATCGGCTGTACAACATCGGTGTCGAGGGTGCCGAGACGATCGCCATAAACACCGACAAACAACACCTGAAGATGATCGAAGCCGACACGAAGATCCTCGTCGGCAAGTCCCTGACGAACGGGCTCGGGGCGGGCGGCGACCCCTCGATGGGCGAGCGCGCAACGGAGATGGCCCAGGGGACAATAAAGGAGGTTCTCGGCGAGGCCGACCTCGTCTTCGTCACCGCGGGTATGGGTGGCGGCACCGGGACCGGCGCCGCGCCGGTCGTCTCGAAGATCGCCAAAGAGCAGGGCGCGATCGTCGTGGGCATGGTCTCGACGCCGTTCAACGTCGAGCGCGCGCGGACGGTCAAAGCCGAGGAAGGGCTCGAAAAGCTCCGCAACGAGGCCGATTCGATCATCGTCCTCGACAACAACCGGCTGCTCGATTACGTCCCGAACCTGCCGATCGGCAAGGCCTTTTCCGTGATGGATCAGATCATCGCGGAGACGGTCAAGGGGATCTCGGAGACGATCACCCAGCCGTCGTTGATCAACCTCGATTACGCCGACATGACCTCGATAATGAACCAAGGCGGGGTCGCGGTCATGCTCGTCGGCGAGACACAGGACAAAAACAAGACGAAGGAGGTCGTCAACGACGCGATGAACCACCCGCTTCTCGACGTCGACTACCGCGGCGCTTCGGGTGGGTTGGTCCACATCACCGGCGGCCCGGATCTCACGCTGAAGGAGGCCGAGGGGATCGCCCAGAACATCACGGAACGGCTCGAAGCCTCCGCGAACGTCATCTGGGGCGCCCGGATCGAGGAGGAGTACAAGGGCAAGGTCCGCGTCATGGCGATCATGACCGGCGTGCAGTCGGCCCAGATCCTCGGCCCGACGACCCAAAAACAGGCCGACGCCTCCCGGCAGGCGATCGAGGGCGTCGACGACGAGCAGTTCTCCTCGGAGAGCTCGGGAAGCAACCAGTTCGGTACCGGCGAGACCGACGGCGGTCGGTCCGAAACCGAACAGAACAACGGCATTGACGTTATCCGATAGGTAAGATAGCGTATCTTTCTTGCCCCGCTGACGTAGGCGGTTTTTTCTGAAAGCTGTTGTTTGAGTGTTCTTACAAGTAGCGTGTAAACGGCGTGTATGACGCCCGGCTGACGGCGGTTACTCGTCCGGCAGTTCGCCGCCGACGGCGTCGACCAGCTCGCATTTCCGACAGACCTCGTTTTGCGTCGGGGCACCGCAGCGGTCACACTCCCCGCGCGGGCCGTCCCCGTCGCCGCGATACGCGTCGGCCGCCAGTCGCGCGAGCTCCTCGTAGCCGGACAGTATCGAGTGACGAGTACCGGGGTGTCCGTCCTCGAGTTCGTGGAGCAGCTCCCGGATCTCGCCGCGATAGGCCTCCTCGGCGTGGGGGCACTCGGCCATGTGGACCGGCAGATCGGCCAGGTGTGCGTAGAGGGCGACCTCCTTTTCCGGGATATCGCGGAGGGGTTTCGCGCGGGGGACGAAGGGTGCGTCGTCGGTCTCCCGCTCCTCGAAGCGTCCGAGGGAGGCGTCGAAGTGTTTCGCGATCCCTTTGATGTCCCCCGACAGCAGGTTCATCATCGCGGTTTGGGCCTCGTCGTCGAGGTTGTGGCCGGTCAGGAGCTTGTCGGCGCCGTACGCCTCGGCGTACCGCGAGAGCGCGTCGCGGCGGAAGACGCCGCAGTACGCACAGGGGGCCATCCCCTCGGGGTCGTCCGCGGCGACCGAGTCCATCTCGACGTCGTACTCGTCGGCGTAGCTGACGACCTCGTGGGGGATATCGAGCGCCGCCGCGAGTTCGAGACACGCCTCGACGGAAGCGTCGCGGTACCCCTCGATCCCCTCGTGGATCGTGAGCGCGACGAGTTCGATGCGGCGGTCAGCGGCGAACGTCTCGTGAAGTAAGTGTGTGAGGACGACGCTGTCCTTGCCGCCGGAGAGACCGACGAGCCACGTGTCCGGGTCTTCGGGGGTCGCGGACGCCGGGACGAGGCCGTCCTCCCGGATCCGACGCTTGACACGCGATTCGACCGACGCGCGGAAGTGGCTGTCACAGAGGTGGAGGCCGGAGTAGGCGGCGTGCATGACGGCGTCCGAGCCGCATTTGTCGCACTCCATCGGCCGGGTGTTGCCGGGTCGGGTGCATACGGGTTTCGGCTCCTCGGTAACCCGTTATCGTAGGGTTGTCGGCGGGAGACGTGCGTCGTTCGGGAGCGCCGCCGCTCGGCTGTCGTGCGTCGAAACGAAGAACGCGGTGCGTTACCGGAGATCCGGGACGAGCGCGGCCTCTACTTCCTCGCCGTCGTAGCGTTTCAGCAGTCCGCCGTCGGCGCGGATATCGTCTGTCGGCTCGGCTGTCGGCATCATCGGGACCATCGGATCGATCTCGTCTCGGGGCATCTGTTCTCTCCGAGAACCTTCATGGTCTTAAATCTTAATGATTGTTAGTAGGAGTAGGGGCAGGCGGGACCCAAACCCTTATGTTCGAAATCGGCACAGACGCACCCAACGCATGGTCGAAGCGTTCGCCGTCGCCTCCGGGAAGGGCGGCACGGGGAAGACGACGAGCACGATGGCGCTCGGGATGGCACTCTCGGAGCGTTACGACGTGACCGTCGTCGACGCCGACACCGGGATGGCGAACCTGCTGTTTCACGCGGGGTTGGCCGACGTGGATACGACGCTCCACGACGTGCTCATCGAGGGGGGTGCCCCCGTCGAGGCGGCGACGTACGACCGGTTCGGGATGTCCGTCGTCCCCTGCGGTACGTCGCTTGCGGCCTTCGAGGAGGCCGATCCCGAACGGCTCCGGGGAGCCGTCGCCGAGTTGGCGACAGACACCGACGTGTTGCTCCTCGATTCGCCCGCGACCCTGGGCTCGAAGAGCGCGGTCCTCCCGATCGTGTTGGCCGACCGCGTCGTCGTCGTGCTCAACCCGACCGTCCCCGCGATCTCGGACGGACTGAAGGTACAGGAGTACGCGCTGTCGTACGGCTCCGACGTCGCCGGAACGATGTTCAACCGCGTCCGTGGCGACGTGACGGGCGTCCGGCGGAAGGCCGAGCGGTACTTCGAGGGGCCGACGCTCGCGACGGTCCCGGAGAGCGACGCCGTCCAGGCCGCCCGTTCGGCCGGGGTGCCGCTGCTCGCCCACGCGCCGGAGAGCCCGGCCGCCGAGGCGTTCCGGTCGGCCGCCGATCGGATATCGCCGAACGACGGCGACTCGGCCGCCGTCGCGGAGCGGTTCCGAACCGCCGTGATCCCGGACCCGCCATGATCCCGGACGGGGAGTTGCTCCGGTCGCGGGTCGTCGCCGATCTCTCGCCGGCGCTCGGGGATGCCCTCGAACGCGAACTCGACGGCTACGCGCTGTTGTCACCGAGGGACGCGCTACTCGATGCGGATGACGAGCGTGGCGTCATCACGTTCGAAGCCGGGATCGCCGCCCTCGCCTACCACACGGGGACCGATCGCGGCGGACCGACCGCACTCGCCGATATCGGCCCGCCGCCGTACCGGTTCGAACTGTACGCGCTCGACGCCGAGGAGCTCGATATCCCCCACCGGAGCGAGTCACTCCGGATCCCACCGGGGGCGGCGGCCGAACGGCTGGCGGACGATCCCGAACTCGCGTCGCGGGTGCGCGAGGCCGCGACCGACGATTCCGAAGAGCGGGCGGGGATCGACGCCGTCGAGGCGTTCCTCGAGGACGAGGCGGCGGTCGAAGACATCCGCGAAACGGCCCGCGAGACCGCCCGCGAGCGGGCCGACGAGTGGGGTTTTTCCGACGCCGTCGGGAACTGAGCCCCGGTCGTTTCTTGTTCGGACGGGCCCTTCCGGGCGTATGGACGTGACGGTAGCGGCCTGCCAGATGGCGATCGAGGACCTCGATGTGTCCGCGAACCGTCGGACCGTCGAGTCGCGGCTCGCGGCGCTTCCCGAGGAGGTCGATCTCGCCTGTTTCCCGGAGTACGCGCTGACCGGCTTCGTCCCGGACGATCGTATCGCGGACGCGGCGATCCACCGGAACGGGGAGGCGGTTGCCCGGATCCGGGAAGCCGCGTCCCGGGCGGGCTGTGATGTGCTCGTCGGGTTTCTCGAACGGGCCGAGCCCTCGGGGGAGCTGTACAACGCCGCCGCGTACCTCGGGTCCGAGGGATCGACGACGGTGTACCGGAAGCGACACTTGTGGGCCGGGGAGGTCGACTACCTCTCCGCCGGCGATCGGTTGGTCACCGTCGAGACGCCGCTCGGCACGGCCGGGATCGCGACCTGTTATGACCTCAACTTCGTCGCCGACAGCGCGGCCTTCACCGATCGGGGCGTTGATGCGCTGTTGGTCGCCGGCGCGTGGCCCGAGGCCCACGGCGACAACTGGCGGTTTTTGCTCCGCGCCCGGGCCCTCGACGGCGTCCGATGGGCCGTCGGGGTCGGACGGACCGGGTGGCGTGAGGTACCGGACGCGCCGGACGCCGAGTACGCCGGGCGATCGCTTCTCGCCCGTCCCGACGGATCGATCCGGGCGGCGCTCGACACCGCCGAACGGGACCTCGTCGTCGAACTCGACACCGCGGCGGTGAAGCGTCACCGCGAACTGATCGGGATCTACGAGGGACAGGGGTGAGCGGTCACGGAGCGACGAGACGCTCCCGCAGCGCTTCCGACACGTCGTCGATGGCCGCCCGCCCCGCGTCGAGATACTCGTACAGGCTGAGGAAGGCGTGGATCTGGTCGCCGTAGTGCAGCCGGGTCGTTTCGACGCCGGCCGCGTCGAGCCGGTCGGCGTAGGCGATCCCCTCGTCGACGAGCGGGTCGTAGCCGGCCGTCAGCACGACCGACGGCGGGAGCCCGGAAAGGTCGCGGGCCTGGAGGGGGTAGACGTACCGATTACCGACATCCGCCGGGCGGTGGTACTGCTCGAGATACCACTCGACGCTGTCCATCTCGAGGAAGTAGCCGGTCCCGTTCGTGTCGTAGGAGTCGAACCACCGGACACCGGGGGCGTTGACCGCCGGGTAGACGAGTAGCTGGCCGGCGATGTCGGGGCCGTCCCGATCCCGGGCAGCGAGGGCGACGGCCGCCACGAGATTGCCGCCGGCGCTGTCGCCGCCGACCGCGACCCGATCGGGGTCGCCGCCGAGGTCCGCCGCGTGGGTCGCCGCCCACTCCGTCGCGCCATAACAGTCCTCGAATCCGGCGGGAAAGGGGTGTTCGGGCGCGCGGCGGTAGTCGACGGAGACGACGACCGCCCCGGCGCGGTTCGTCAGCCGCCGGCAGAGGCCGTCGTAGGCGTCGATCGAGCCGCGGACCCAGCCGCCGCCGTGGAAGAAGACGAGAACCGGGACCGAACCGTCGGCGTCGGGGGCGTACACCCGAAGCGGGATCGGGCCGTCCGGGCCCTGGATCCCGATATCGGCGACCTCGTGGACGGCCTCGGGGTCGTCGACGGCGAACAGCTCGTCCAGCAGCCGCCTGCCGGTTTCGACCGACAGCGTCGACGACGGCGGGGCGATCCCGGCGTCGAACCGTTCGAGCAACGCGGCGGCCTGTGGGTCGAGCCCGTCGTCTCGCGTGTGGGTTCCGCCCGTGTCGTCGTCTCCAGTGGGCATACACGAGTGAGGTGGTGGCGGCTCATAGTTTCCGGGGGCGGCGCGTTTGCGCCGGGCGGACGGCTCAACCCAGAAGGGTCGTCGCCGTGTCGACGAGTTCGTCCTCGTCGAACGGCTTCGTGACGTACTCGTCGGCGCCGGCGCGGACGGCCTCCTTCATTTTTTCGGCCTGCTCGACGCTCGTACACATCATCACCTTCGTTCCGTCAGCCGCCGTCGACTTTATTTTCCCCGTCGCCTCGACGCCGTCCATCTCGGGCATCATGATGTCCATCGTGACGAGGTCGGGGGACTCGGCCTCGAACAGCTCGACCGCCTCGCGGCCGTTCTCGGCCTCGCCGACGATCTCGAAGCGGTCGCCGAGCGCGCCGGAGATTATCGTTCGTTGCAGCGACGAGTCGTCGACGACCAGTACTTTCGGTGCCATTGGGATCTGCCGGTGTTATCCGCCGATACTCACGACGAAAGTAAAACACCGAGGGCGATATCGGGAGCCGATACGGGGCGGCAGATTCTTTCTTTCCGCGACCTTTCGGTGGCGTATGGAGTCGACCCCTCGGGTCGTCGGCCGGCTCGAACGGAACTTGATGAGCCTCGGCGTCTACGTCGAGCGCCACGCCAGCGGATCCGACGCCCTCCACGTGGAGTACGAGACCGCCGCGCCGGGGCTGACGACGAACGACATCGGCAACGTCTGCTCGGAGCTGCGGGACGCCTACCGGGACGGGTGGGAACCGCGCGACTGTGAGTTTTGGGCATTTCACACCGACGGCGGGTTCCACGGGCGGTGGTCGGTTCGCGCGGGGTGGTTTCGGGCGCTCGACCGGGGGGACATCTCGGAGACGGACTTCTCGACGCTCGTCCTCTCGACGAGGGAACCCGCCGCGGAGCCGCCCGCGGAGGTCCCGGCGTTCGGGGAGGGTGTGCCCGGTGGCGCCGACGGGGGTTGAATCGGGAGTACTCCCGCAGCCGCGTGAACGGGTCGATGGGTGCCTCGGCGGGGTCGCCGGCGTCGTATTCGGCGTTGCCCCCGTCGGTCGTCCGTCGTCGGGGGCGGTGTCGACCGTCGAGCGTTTTCGCGACGGCCGTGTTCGTCCCCGTCGTCGGTGACTACTGACACGGTATGTTTGACTCGGGTATCGATCCGCCGGGGGGCGAAACGCAACCAGTAAACGCTCCGAACGACAAACCCGATCGTGGCAGGTCCACTTCGATTCCGGCGGTCGAACGAAACGTGGACGCGTGATCGCGTCCGCGAGCAGCTCCTCGCCCCGCTTGAGGCCAGCTTCGGCGCGACGGTCGAGGAGCCGTGGTTCCCCGTCGGCGACGACCGCTACGACGCCGTCCGGATCGATATCGAGAACGGCGACCTCGCCCTCTTCGCGTTCCGGCCCGGCCGGGCGTACTGGCTGGGCAACACCGAGACGCCCGAGGTGCTCTGGCGCACCGACAAGGAAACCTTCGACGAGGCCCCCTACGCCGTCACACGGTGGGCAGAACGGGAGCTCACCGCCAGACTGGAGGTGACGGATCCGTGGCTCGCCGAGTTCGAGTACCTCACCTGGTTTTTCCTCCCGGTGTTCTTCTCGAAGGACGGCCGGAACACGACCCGGCGGTTCTTCGCCGAGGACGCCGCCGGCTTCCCCGACGCGAGCCGGGAGGCCGGCCTCGGGTTCTATGAGTCGCTGTTCACGACGGGGACGCTCGACGACCACCGGTACACGATGGCCTCGAAGCTCGGCACCTCGCCCGGCTACGACCTCACGCGCATGCGGGCGACGATGTCGGAGTTCACCGTCGCGAGGATCCTCGCCGAGGCCGGCCTCGGGTTCGTCCCGGAGGTCGAGCAGGCCAGCGGCCACGCGTTGGATTTCGCCGTCGGCGACCAGCTGATCGAGGTGACGCGCCCGGAGCCGCCGGCCCGGCGCTCCCACGCCGACCACCCCGTCGCAGCGGTGAAGGAGACGGGCGGCGCGAAGCGTTCGGACCAGTTGGCGAAACACCCGAACGCGGCCCTCTGTATCGACTGCACGTCGTTTACCGACGCGGAGTGGTCGGCGGTAAAAGGGGAACGGCCGGCGGTCGGACACCGACCGACGCTCGTGTTTCGGGCCCGGCCGAACGGCCACGTCGAGGGGTATCTGCACGGCGTCTTGCCGTTCGACCTCGGCGACGCCGTCGAGTTCGTCTGACCGATGGGACATTTATAAATCGGACGCGGCGAACCCGTCCGCGAGTCGGAACCGCTAACAGCGAGCCTCACACAACCCGAGACAATGAAACTCCCCGAGACGCAGCTCGCGCTGCTGGAGGCGGCGAGCGCGAGCGACGCGAGGACGGTTGCACAGCTCGCCGACGAGCTCGACGCGGACCCGGCCGCGGTCACGCGGGCGGCGTTCGAACTCGCCGACGCGGGGCTTCTCACGGTCGAGGAGCGCGTCGACTCGGAGCTGAGCGTGACCGAGGAGGGCGAACGCTACCGCGACGCGGGGCTGCCGGAGCTTCGGCTCAGGGCCGCCGCCGCCGCGGCGGGCGCCGACGACGAGCCAGTCGAGATGGGACGGCTCGTCGGCGAGGCGGACCTCGACGGCCAGGAGGTCGACATCGCGCTGTCGAACCTCGCCCGCAAGGGGTACGGCGAGATCGAGGGCGGTACGGTCACGCTCGGCGAGGACCCGGACGAGGACCCCGAGGCGACGGCGCTCGACGCGATCGCCGCCGGGGAGGCGGACGCGGTCGGCGACGACACCCTCGACCGGCTCGAGACGCGGGGGCTCGTCGAGCGGGCCGAGACGACGAGCCGCGCCGTCACGCTCACCGACGACGGCGTGACGGCGCTCATGGAGGGCATCGAGCGGGCCGAGACGGTCGGCGCGGTCACGCCCGAGCTTCTGACCTCCGGGGAGTTCGAGAGCGCCGAGTTCACCGAGTACAACGTCGAGGCCGACGCGGAGACGGTCCACGGCGGCAAGGAACACATCCTCAGACGGACCGCAAACCGCGTCAAGGACGTCCTCGTCGGGATGGGCTTTCGGGAGATGGAGGGCCCACACGCCGACGCCGACTTCTGGATCAACGACTGCCTGTTCATGCCGCAGGACCATCCGGCCCGGACCCACTGGGACCGGTTCGCCCTCGACGTACCGCCGATGGAGGCGCTGCCGGAGGAGCTCGTGGGACGCGTCGAGGACGCCCACAGAAACGGCGTCGGCAGCGACGGCGACGGCTATCACTCCCCGTGGGACGAGGAGTTCGCCCGCGCCGTTGCGCTGCGGGGCCACACCACGTCCCTGTCGATGCGGTATCTCTCCGGGCACGCGGGTGCGGAACTCGAACCGCCAGAACGGTACTTCAGCGTCGAGAAGGTCTACCGCAACGACACGCTCGATCCGACCCACCTGCTCGAGTTCTTCCAGATCGAGGGGTGGGTGATGGCCGAGGAGCTCTCCGTGCGGGACTTGATGGGTACCTTCACCGAGTTCTACGAGCAGTTCGGGATCACCGATATCGAGTTCAAACCCCATTACAACCCCTACACGGAGCCGAGCTTCGAGCTGTTCGGCCGACACCCCGAGACCGACGAGCTTATCGAGATCGGCAACTCCGGGCTCTTCCGCGAGGAGGTGCTCTCGCCGCTTGGCGTCGATTGTGACGTGATGGCGTGGGGGCTCGCGCTCGAACGGCTGCTCATGTTGATGTACGGCTTCGAGGACATCCGCGACGTCCACGGAACGCTGTGTGATCTCGAGTTGCTGCGGAACGTGGAGGTGGTGTACTGATGCCCGTCGTCGACGTCGACCCCGACGAGCTCCGGGCGCTCGCGGGCGCGGACGGGAAATCGGACGCGGAGCTGAAATCGGACCTCTTCGCGCTCGGGCTCGAGTTCGAGGGCGAAAGCGACGACGGGGACTTCCAGCTTGAGTTCGCCCCGGACCGGCTCGATCGGCTCTCCGTCGAGGGGATCGCCCGGTCGCTGCGCTACCAGTACGGCCACGATCGCGGGGTCTACGTCCCCGAGGTGAACGACGCCGAGTGGGCGATCGAGGTCGAGGAGTCGGTGCCCGAAGGTCGCCCGTACGTCACTGGGGCGATCGTTCGCGGGCTAGATCTCGACGGGAGCCGCCTCGAGTCGTTGATCCAACTGCAGGAGAAGCTCCACGCGACGATGGGGCGCGGCCGGGCGAAGGGCGCGATCGGCGTCCACGACCTGGCGATGCTGAAGGGCAGCGGTGCCGGGGACGGCGGCCCGGACTCGACGAAGACGATCACGTACCGGGGCGTCGAGCCGGACGGCGACCGCTTCGTCCCGCTGGACGACGACGCGGACCGAACCCCCGCGGCGGTGCTCGAAACCCATCCGACCGGCGAGACGTACGCCGATCTCGTCGCGGGGATGGAGCGTTACCCCGCGATCTACGACGAGATCGGCCTCTTTTCGTTCCCGCCGGTCATAAACGGCAAGCGGACCGAGGTCGACGAGGGGTCGCGGGACCTGCTCGTCGAGATGACGGGCACCGACCAGTGGACGATAGACCGGATGCTCGCGATCGTCTGTTACGCTCTCGACGCCCGCGGCGGCCGGATCGAGGCGGTCGACGTCCGGTACGACGACCGCGAGCTCGCCCGCCCGGATCTCTCGACGACGAGGAAACGCGTCGCCCACGACCGCATCGAGCGGACCCTCGGCCTCGATCTCCCCGGGACGGAGATCGTCGACCTGCTCGAACGGGCGGGGCTCGACGCCGAGCCGGCCGACGGAGCCGGGGAGCGAAACAGGGGCGAACGGGCCGACGAGGCGGGGACGACCGCCCCGAACGCCCCCGATCTGGAGGCGGTCCCGAGCCGGACGGAGGGACCCGACACCGCCGGCGGGCGGACGGGGCGCCGGAACGAGCCGGCCGGCGGTCTCGACGCCGAGGGCGATCTCGTCTACGAGGTCGAGATCCCGCCGTACCGCGTCGACGTGTTGCATCCGGCCGACATCGTCGACGACGTCGGGCGCGCCTACGGGTTCAACGAGCTGGAACCGACGTATCCCGACGTCTCGACCGTCGGCGGCCGCCACGCGACCTCGCGGCTCGAGGACGCCGCCCGCGACGCTCTCGTCGGGCTCGGCTTCGAGGACCTGTTGAACTTCCACATGACGAACGGGACGGAGCTTTTCGAGCGGATGGGGCTGTCGCCCGACGACGACGCCCTCGGGGCGGCGCCGCCGGCGACGATCACCGAACCGTACAGCGAGGCCTACACCGTGTTGCGGACGTGGGCGTTGCCCTCGCTTCTGATGGTGCTCGAAAACAACACCCACCGGTCGTACCCCCAGGACCTCGCCGAGATCGGCCTCGTCGCCGCCGCCGATCCCGACGAACCGACCGGGGTCGCCGAGCACCGCTCCGTCGCCGGGGTCGTCGCCCGAACGGACGCCTCCTACGAGGACGCGAAGGCCCGCCTACAGACGATCGCCCGCACGTTCGGGCGGACGCTGGAGACGCCGCCGACGGAGCACCCCTCCTTCATCGACGGGCGGACGGCCGAGATCCGCCTCGACGGCGAGGCGCTCGGCGTCGTCGGCGAGTTGCACCCCTCAGTGCTCGTCGAACACGATCTCGAAGTGCCGGTGTCGGCCTTCGAGTTCCGGCTGGAGGGGCTCCGGTAGGGTGTGCGAGGGGGCCGGGGAGTCGGGACGGGGTCAACGCGACGCCCGGCGGTCGGCGTCGATCCGGGCCCGGAGCCGGTTGGCGAGCGTCTCGACGCCGACGACCAAGACGAGGATGACGACGATCGCGGCCATCACGCGGGTGTAGTTTCGCGCCCGGAACGCCATGATGAGCGGGAAGCCGATGCCGCCCGCCCCGACGATCCCGAGGACCGAGCTCTTGCGGGCGTTTATCTCCAGGTAGAACAGCGTCCAGGCGACGTATGCGGTCGTGACCTGCGGGAGCCGCGCGGCGGCCGTCGTCGCGAGGGTGCCGCCGCCGGCGGAGCGGACGGCCTCGACGAGCGTTCCGTCGATCTCCTCCATCTCGTCCGCGAACAGCCGGCCGAGGTCGCCGACCGTCCCGACGGCGATCGCGAGCGTCCCGGCGACGGGGCCGAGCCCAGCCAGGAGGACGAACAACAGCGCGTACACCATGCTCGGGACGGCCCGGACGGCGCCCAACGCGAGCCGCATCGACGCGTGGACCGGCCGCGGCGTGACGTTGCTCGCGGCGAGGGTCCCACAGAGCAACGCGAGCGGCAGCCCGATCGCGGTACCGACCCCGGCGATGGCGAGCGTTTCGAGGGCGGCCGGCACGAGCGTCGGCGCGTCCCCCTGTAGCTGTGCCCAAAGCGCCCGCGGGGCGAGCATCTGTCCGAACAGAACGTCCCGGAGGTTCGACCGGTGGGCGTACAGATACGAGGGCTCGAATCCGAGCCACCGCCCCGCCAGGACGACCGCGAGAACGGCCGAAACGCCGGCGAGGATCCGAACGCGGGTCCGTCGACGCCAGCTCGTCTGGACGCGTTCGAACTCCTCCTCGACCGTCTCAGAGGTCACGGTACACCTCCGCGAGCCGCTCGGGTTGGACCCGGTCGGCGGGCTCGTTCAACACGAGCTCGCCGCCGGCGAGGCCCAGATACCGGTCGGCGACCGACTCGGCCAGCCGCGGCTGGTGGAGGCTGACGAGGCCGACGAGGCCCCGGTCGCGGACCGCCTCGACGAGCCGTTCGAGGACCCGTTCGCCGGTCGCGGGATCGAGGCTGGCGACGGGCTCGTCGGCGAGCAACACGGCTGGCTCCTGTTGGAGCGCCCGGGCGATACCGACGCGCTGTTTCTCGCCGCCCGAGAGCCCGGAAACCGGGCGTTCCGCGTAGCCGCCGAGGCCGACGTCGTGGAGGCGTTCGATCGCGGCGCGCTTCTCCGCCGGCGAGTGCCACCCGAGCAGTTCGCGCCAGGCGGGGACGCGCCCCAACGAGCCGTCGAGGACGTTCGACAGCGCGGACTTCCTCGCCACGAGCGCCCCCTCCTGAAACACCATCGCCACGTCGGTCGGCGCGGCCGCCTCGCCGTCGAGGGCGATCGTTCCCGTATCGGGGCGCTCGAGGCCGTCGATACAGCGCAGAAGCGTCGTCTTGCCGGCCCCCGACCGCCCGACGAGGACGGCCAACTCGCCGGTGCGGAGTTCGACGGAGACGTCCGCGAGCGCGGTGTCGTCCCCGTAGCGCTTCGTCACTCCCGAGACGGTGAGCATCCGTCAGGCGTCGTCGTCCTCGAGGTCGGCGATATCGACACCCATCGTCCGCGCGACGTTTCGGACCGGGTCGTACGTGCCCGGCTCGACCTCGCCGAACCGGTCGATGCGGTGGTCCTCCAGGGCCGACTCGGGGGTGTTGACGAGCCGTTCGGTGAGCCGTTCGCGGACCGACTCCGGGGTCTCCGGCTTGGCGACGATCGGGTCGAACGGGATCGGGTCGCTCTCTGCGATCTTGACGATCCCGTCGTCGTCGGGGTGTTGGAAGTCGCCGTAGGCGGCGGCGTCGACGTGGCCGGCTTCGAGCGCGTCGAGGGAGGCGCCGTGGCCGAACGCCCAGTCGATATCGAAGTCGCCGGGGGCGGTCTCGACGTCGCCGGCGTCGAGACCCGCCTGTGAGAGCATATATCGGGGGAACAGTCCGCCGCTCGTCGAGAGCGGATCGACCATCGCCACGGTCGCGCCGGCGAGATCCGACAGCGTCTCGATCCCGGTGTCCGCCCGGGTCGCGACGTACGTGTGGTAGGCGTCGCTGCCGTGCGACCAGTTTATCGCCAACGGGTGGACGCCCTCCTCCGCGGCGAGGGCGTAGATGATCGGCGAGAGGTTCGCCATCTCCGTGTGTCCCGCCACGACGCTCTCGACGACCGCGCTGTAGCTCGTCGTCGGCGTCGCCTCGACGGTGACGTCGAACCCGTCCGCTAGCCATCCGAACACACCTTCGTACTCCGCGGCGAGCTCCTCGGCGTCCTGAAACGGCGGGAGGCCGAACTCGACGTGGCCGTCAGCCCACGTCCCGATCTCGTCCGCCTCGTCGGTGTCGACCCCGCGGCCGGCACAGCCGGCAAGCCCGGCCGCCGCGGCGCCGCCGATCGCCGTGAGATACGTTCGTCGTTGCATACCCTCCTCTCGTCACCACGAGGGCATAACACTCTCGAATATTTCCTCCGGCCCGGTCTACCGCCGCCCGCCGTGGCCGGGGTAGTCACGTTCGAACCGCGCTTCGATCTCATCGGTCGGGAGTTCGATCACCGTCGGCCGGCCGTGCGGGCAGGCGTAGGGGTTCTCACAGCCGTCGAGCGCCCCGAGCAGGCCGCGTATCGTGCCTTCCCGGAGCGAGGTGTTGCCCGTTATCGACGGGTGACACGCGAGATCGCCGAGGGCGTCGTCGACGACCGACTCGACGGTCCCCTCGGGGTCGCCGTCGACGAACTCCCGGAGCAGGTCGCGGGCGACCTCGGGCGCGTCATCGGTGTGATCGGCCAGGAAGGCCGGCAGCGTCATCACCGAGAGCGTCCGGTCGTCGACGGCGCGAAGCCGAAAGCCCAGCCGCGAGAGCGCTTCGCCGTACTCGTCGGCGATCGCCGCCTCGCGGGCGGTGACAGTGATTTCGACCGGGTCGGCGAGCGTCTGGGTCGTCACGTCCCCGGCGAAGCGCTCCCGTAAGCGCTCGTAGTGGACCCGTTCGTCGGCGGCGTGTTGATCGATCAGGACGAGGCCGTCGTCGCTCTCGGCGACGAGGTACGTGTCGTCGAACTGCCCGAGCACGCGGAGCGACGGCAGCCGCTCGAAGGCCTCCGGCGTACCGGCGGTCTCCGCCCCGTCGAGGGTCCGCTGTGTCGTCGGGTCCGGGCGCGGATCGGGGGCGGTCGGCGGATCGTCGCGACCGGAACCGCCCCGTCGCCCGGGGCGTGCGTCGGTGCCGGAGCGGTCGTCCGATCGGGCCGGCGCCGGATCGTTCGACCGCGTCGACTCCGACCCATCGGGTGTCGCTCCCGTGTCGGGGGATGTCGGTTCCGGCCCATGGGTCGTCGGGGTCGCCCCCGACCCGCCTGCCGACGTGGCCGAGTTCGGCGCCTCGCCCGCCCGGGAGCGGTCCGCGCCACCCGACACTGCCTCCGCGTCGTCGCGGTCGGGGTCGGCGGACCGGGCCGCGGGTGCGATGTCGGTCTGTTCGGGGGCGGACCGGCCCCGCGGCGCGCGGGATCGGAGCAGCCCCGCGGCCGAAAGCGCCGACTCGACCGCGTCGGTGACGGCGCTTTTGACCGCCGCCTCGTCGGCGAAGAGCACCTCCAGCTTCCGGGGGTGAACGTTCACGTCGACGCCGCCGGGCGGGAGTTCGAGATCGACGACGGCGAACGGGTACCGGTCCGGGGCGAGTTGGTCGCCGTAGGCGTCGACGACCGCCTCCCGGACGGCGCCCGCGGTCACGTACCGGCCGTCGACGAGCGTCGTCACGTACTCCCGTCCGGCCCGGTTCGTTTCGGGGTGGCTCACGAGCCCCTCGACGCCGGCCAGCGGGCCGTCGCCGCCGTCGGACTCGACCGAGGTCATCGCCTCCGCGACGTCCCGGCCGTAGGCCGCGAGCACCGCGCTCTTGCGGTCGCCGTCGCCGGGCGTCGCGAACGTCTCGCGGCCGTCGCGGGACAGCGAGATCGCGACGTCGGGGCGGGCCAGCGCGTAGCCGGTGACGATCCGGGCGACGTGGTCGAACTCCGTGGCCTCGGTCTTGAGGTACTTCCGGCGGGCGGGCACGTTCCCGAAGAGTTCGGTCACCTCGACGGTCGTCCCCTCCGGGCAGCCCGCCGGGCCACAGGCGACGAACTCGCCGTTCTCGACGACGAGTTCGGTCCCTCTCGATCCGCCCCTCGGTTTCGTCTCGATCCGGAGCCGGGCGACGGAGCCGATCGCGTGCAGCGCCTCGCCGCGGAAGCCGAGCGTCCCGATCGCGTCGAGTTCGTCGACGCTCCGTAGCTTGCTCGTCGTGTGCTCCTCGATCGCCAGCCGGGCGTCTGTCTCGTCCATCCCGACGCCGTCGTCGGCGACGACGATCCGGTCGGTGCCGCCGGCCTCGACGGCGACGTCGATCCGGTTCGCGTCGGCGTCGAGGGCGTTTTCGAGGAGCTCCTTGACGACGGAGGCGGGGCGTTCGACGACCTCTCCGGCCGCGATCCGATCCCGCGTTTCGTCGTCGAGCTCCCGTATGTCCGGTGTCACGGGTCGTCTGCCGGACAGTGTGTCGGCCGGCGGGTAACCGTTTCGCTCATCCGTCGTCGAGGCGGCGCTGCCACTCGCGGACGCGGTTCATCAGCTCGACCGGCGGCGTTTCGGCGATCGACAGCTCCGCGAGCTCCTCGACGACGGCCGCGGCCTCCGGGTCGGCCGTCGGTCCGTCGTCGGTCACGTCGGGATCCGCGGCCTCCGCGTCGGTTGGGTCCGCGTCCGGCTCTCCATCCGCACCCCGGAACTCGCCGTCCGAGAGGTCGAACACCGCCTGGACCGATCCCGCCGTTCCGCCGGCCTCCGTCCCGCCGCCCTTCGCCTCGATCGCTCGCTCCTCGCGGAGCCGCCGGAGGACGTCGCCGGCGCGGTCGACGACCGGGGTCGGGACGCCGGCCAGGTCGGCGACGTGGACGCCGTAGGACCGGTCCGTCGGCCCCGGTTCGATCGTCCGCAGGAAGGTAACGCCGTCGTCCGTGTCCGTCCCCGCCGCGTCGGGGTCGCCGGCGACGGCGACGTGGACGTTCTCGACGCGGGGCAGCTCGTCGGCCAGCGCCGTCAGCTCGTGGTAATGCGTCGCAAACAGGGTGAACGCGCCGACCTCGTTGTGCAGGTACTCCGTCGCGGCCCAGGCGATGGAGATGCCGTCGTACGTCGCCGTCCCGCGGCCGACCTCGTCGAGGACGACGAGCGACTCCTCCGTCGCCGAATGGAGGATGTTCGACAGCTCCTCCATCTCGACCATGAACGTCGAGCGCCCGCCCGCGAGCTCGTCGAGCGCGCCGACGCGGGTGTAGATCCCGTCGACGACCCCGACGCGGGCGGCGTCGGCGGGGACGAACGAACCGATCTGTGCCAGAAGCGTCACGAGCGCCGCCTGCCGCATGTACGTCGATTTCCCGGACATGTTCGGGCCGGTGACGAGCAGAAACCGGCGCTCGCGGTCGAGATACAGATCGTTCGGGACGAACTCCGTCTCGGTCTCGACGACCGGGTGACGGCCGGCTTCGACGTCGAGGACGCGCTCGTCGGTCAGCGTCGGCCGCGTCCACCCCCGGCGCGCGGCGTGGGTCGCGAGCGAACAGTAGACGTCGAGTTCGGCGAGCGCGCGCCCGACCGACCCCAGGAGTTCCGCCCGGTCGGCGACCGACGCCCGGAGCCGACAGAAGGCCTCGTACTCCCGTTCGCCGCGTTCGTCCTCCAGCCGGAAGACCTCCCGTTCGCGCTCGCGGAGCTCCTCGAAGACGTACCGTTCGGCGTTCTTCAGCGTCTTGATCCCCTCGTAGCGCTCTGGGACGTCGTCGGCCTCGGATTTGGGGATCTGGACGTAGTAGCCGTCCGTCTTGTTCCGGCCGACGGTGACCCGCGAGAAGCCGTGGCGGCGCTTCTCGCGCTCCTCGAGCGTCTCGAAGAACTCGACTGCGGCCTCGTGTTTGGCGACGAGGTCGTCGAGGTCGTCGTCGTAGCCGCGCTCGATCAGCCCGCCCTCGTGGAGCGTCTTCGGTGGGTCGTCGGCCAACGCCCCGAGTTCCGAACGGAGGTCGGCGATCGCAGCCCGGTCGAGGCCTTCGAACAACCCGGCGACCGGGGAGTCGGCGAGCTCCGGCGACCCCTCGATCCGCGCCGTGAGGTCGGGCACTGCGGCGAGCGTCTCCCGGACGCGAAGCAGGGCGTCGGCGTCGGCGCTCCCCGAAACCGCCCGTGAGGCGGCGCGTTCGACGTCGTAAACCCCCGATAGCGTTTCGGCGATCCCCTCGCGAACGAGGGCGTCGCCGACGAGCGCGTCGACGGCTCGCTGGCGGCGTTCGAGCGTCCGGGTCCGGCGGAGGGGGCCGAGGAGCCACTCCTTCAGAAGCCGCCCGCCGGCGCTCGTTTCGGTGTGGTCGATCGTCCCGAACAGCGTCCGCCCGCCGGGGGTCATCGGCTCCGTTACCTCGAGGTTCCGCTGTGTCGTCGCGTCGACGGCGACGTGATCGTCGGGCTCGTAGGCCCCGATCCGGGTGACGGAAGCGAGCGCGCCGACGCCGGTCGCCTCGATGTAATCGAGCGCCGCCCCGGCCGCCGCGGCCGCGACCTCGGAGAGCCCGACCGTCTCCGCCGCGTCCCCGAACTGTTCCGTGAGCCGGTGTGTCGCCCGTCCCGGCGCGAACGCCTCCGTCGCGTGCAGCGTCAGCCGGGTGTCGAGCTCCGACCGGATCGCCCCGAGCACGTCGTCATCGCCCCGGACGGTTGGGCCGGGCAACACCTCGACGGGGTCGAACCGGTACAGCTCCGAGAGCGTCCGGTCGGCCGCCCCGGGGCCGGACAGCGTCGTCGCCCGGAATCGCCCGGTCGTGACATCACAGACCGCGAGGCCGTACGCCTCGCCGTCGGCGACGACGCTCGCGAGATACTGCGCGTCGGCATCGTCGGTTTCGAGCAGGGTGCCGGGGGTAACGACCCGGACCACCTCGCGGACGATCTCCCCGTCGTCGTCGCGCTGGTCGGCGACCGCAACCCGGTAGCCACGCTCGGCGAGCGCCTTCAGGTACGGCGTCAGCTCGTCGACCGGGACGCCAGCCATCGCGTGGGCCTCGCCGCCGGCGGATCGCTCGGAAACCTTCAGATCGAGCTCCTCGCCGACCAACTCGGCGTCCTCGCCGAAGAACTCGTAGAAATCGCCCAGCTGCATCGCCAGCAGGTCGGCCCCGCTTTCGGCCTTCAGCTCGAAGAACTCCCCGACGATACCCGAACTCATTGTCGTATCCGGGGGTGGCGGCGGGTAAAACGTGACGGGTCCGCGCCGGCGCTCACAGCTCCTCGATGAACTCGATGGACTCGCCGTCGGGGCCGTGGACGAACGCGATCCGCAGATCGCCGAACGTCGACGGGGGCATGAAGACATCCGTCCCGGCCGCCTCCGACTCGGCGACGGCGGCCTCGACATCGGGGACGACGAAGCCGAAATGGAGGATCCCGGTCGGGAGGTCCTCGACGAGGCCGTCGATCTCGTAGGGCGGTTTCTCGAAGCAGTAGATCCGCTTGTCGGCGACGGAGACGGCGGCGTACTCGTTGCCCTCGCCCGCGTCCCCGGATTCGAGCAACTCGCCGCCGAGGACGTCACGGTAGAACGTGACGGCGGCGTCGAGGTCGTCGGTCTTGATCGCGACGTGGAAAAAGCGTTCGAGATCCATGGCGTGGGAAACGACGGGTACGCCCTAAATCGTTCGGGGACTCACGTCGATCCGGCCGCCGACTCCTCGCCCGGCGACGGGTCGTCGTCCGGTGACCGCTCGCCGCCCTCGTCGGACGCCCTCCGGGCGTTGGCGACGACGAGCGCGACGAACAACAGCGCGCCGACGCCCCGGAGCGCGAGATCGAGCGTCGGGGTCAGAAGCGTCACGCCGACGCCGGCGATCGCAACGATGCCCTCGGCGGAGAGCAACAGCATGCCGGGGACCGAGAGCAACACGGCGCTGACGCCGAAGCCGATCCGGGCGGGGCGTGAGACGTGTGTCCGGTAGTAGCCGATGATCGCGATCGCGAGTCCGTAGACGCCGACGAAGACCGCGACGACGGGGACGAGCACCTCGGGGACGAAGAAGCCGAGATCGGCGACGTCGGCCCAGCCGGCGAGGGTCAACTCGCCCGCTTGCGGGTCCCAATCGCGGATCAGGAGGATCCCCGGCGCGAAGACGAACGCGAAGGGGACGAGGATCTTGTTCAGCGACAGCAGGAACGCCTGCACGCACGTCCGTATCGGGTCCGACTTCGAGATCCCCGCGGCGGCGAAGGCGGCCACGCCGACGGGCGGCGTCACGTCGGCCATGAGGCCGAGATACAACACGAACAGGTGCGTCGCGAGCACCGCGATGCCGAACGTATCCAGCGTCGGCCCGAGCAGGACGATGATGACGATGTACATCACCGTCGTCGGCATCCCCATCCCGACGATGACCGCCGAGATCCCGGCCAACACGAGCAACAACACGAGCGAGCCGCCGCTGACGGTCAGTATGAGGCTCCGGAGGCTCCCGGCCAGCCCGGTAATGCCGATGATGCCCGGGATGATGCCGGCCGCGGCGACGGCGACGACGACGACCGTCGCGGTACGGGCGCCGTTGTCCATCGACTTCACGAAGAAGGAGCCGAACAGGCCGGCCCGCGTCGTGGCGAACTCGCGTCCCAATCGACCGTCGACGAACGAGGCGCTCCGGGCCACGGTGTCGTCCAGTTCCAGAAGCGGCGCGTCGGCCCGGGGGCGAGCCAGGAGCGCGACGACGCCGACGCCGACGAGGATCGGGACGAGCGAGGAGAGCCCCGCCCGGAAGGCGGCGAGGAGGTCGAACGGTTCCGTCGGGGCGCCGGTCAACGCGCCGACGGGCGTGGCCCCGAACAGGTACAGCGACGCGACGACGGCGGTGAAAAGCGCCGCGACGGTGCCGACGAGATACGGCCCGGTCTCCCGGTTGTAGGCGGCGACGATCGCGATCAACGCGACGGTCGCGGTGATCGTGAGCCACCCCGCGCGGCCGATCGAGAGCCGGGCGACGACGATGTAGTACAGGAGGAGCCCGAGCGGGACGAGATAGAACCACCCGTGTTTCATGTGTGGCCCGAGATCGAGCAGCTCGGAGCGCGGGAGCCCGCCGATGCCGTGTTTGGCCGCCTCGAAGTGGACCATAAACCACATGCCGAAGAAGAACATGAGCGCCGGCAGCGTCGCCGCGATGATCACGTCCCGGAACGGGGTACCCGTGAACTCGACGATGAGAAAGGCCGCCGCACCCATCACCGGCGGCAGGATCTGGCCGCCGGAGGAGACCGACGACTCGACCGCCCCGGCGAATTCGGAGGAGTACCCCGACCGCTTCATCAGCGGGATCGTCAACGCGCCCGTCGTGACGGTGTTCGCGACCGACGACCCCGAGAGCATCCCCATGAAGCCCGAGGAGACGACGCTGGCTTTCGCCGGGCCGCCCTTTCGCGTCCCCGTCAGCGAGTACGCGAGGTCGATGAACCACTTTCCGGCCCCGGACATCTCGAGGAACGCGCCGAAGAGGATGAAGATGTAGATGAACCGGACGCTGACGGAGACGGGCGTTCCGAGGATCCCCTCGACGGTGTACCAGAGGTTCTGGACGATCTGGTCCCACCGGAGCTCGCTCGTCGCGAGGATCCCGACCCCCGGCGCGTCACGCGGGATGAGCGAGCCGTAGCGGCCATAGAGGATGAAGACCGAAACGAGGCCCATGAGCAACACGCCGAGCGCCCGGCGGGTCGCCTCCAACACGAGGAGGATCGCGAGCACGCCCATGATGTACGCGACGGGACGGGTGGCGAGCGGCCCGACGGCGATCGGTTCGAGCGCCGGGTACAGCTCCGGCAGCGGGGCCGCCCCCCGGAGGCCGCGGATCCGGACGACGTTCCGTATCTCGTCGAAATGCAGAAAGTAGTACAGCGTCGGCAAAAGCGCGAGGCCGATGAGGACGAGGTCGGCCGGCGTCACGCGGTCCCGATCCGGGTCGAGGAGGAACCACCGGACGGCGTCCCGGACCCGATCGAGGCCGCGTGTCAGCGGGTTGTCGCCGAGGCGGTCCCGGGCCGCACGCGGGACGTACCCCAGAAGCCGGGCGATCCGTCCGTCGCCGCTCGTCGTAGGGTACATGAGGAAGGCGAGAACGAGGGCGAACGTGACGTGGATCGCCCGCACCTGGAGGTTCTGCAGCGAGGCGAGCCGGTAGGTTCCGACCGTCGGGACCGTCACCTGGAAGGTAAAGCCCCGGGCGGCGAGCCACATCTGATACGCCGAAAAGAGGATGCCGACGGTCGCGACGGCGACGACGGCCGGGCCGCGGAGCGTTCGTTTGTTGTCGATCTCCTCGACGAGTTCGTCGGGGTCGGCGTCGGGCACCGAATCGTCGTCCGGCCGACCGTCGGTGGGGTCAGATGGCATGGATGAGTCGGGGCGTGGTGTCGATCCGGAGCCGGACCGTCCCGTTATCCGCAAGCGCCGCGAGGTCGTGGCGTTCGCCGTCGACGACGAGGTCGTGGTCCGCGACCGGACCGGTAGAGACGGAGAGGTGTTCGTACCGCCTTTCAGGCGGGTAGTATACGTATCTATCGCCGGCGACCTCGACCTCGGCCGTCGACGGGAGGCCGGCGCCGAAGGAGCTAAACAGCATCCTGTCGTCGACGAGCGCGCCGTCCGAGACCCGGTAGACGTCGGTCACGAGCGTCCGCTCGACGCTGTGGGTGTACTCGATCGCGACCTCGTCGCCCTCCTCGAGCTGAAACGTCGCCAGCTCCGTGCCATCGGCGTCGCTGACGACGAGCGTCGTGGTGTCGAAAACGGCGGGTGTGCCGGCGACCACGATGGCGACGAGACAGAGCGAAAGCGCCGCCAGGGCCGCCGGTCGGGCGGTCACACTACTCGAAGTAGCGGGCCGCGCCCTCGTGGAGGTCGATCGACATCCCGTCCTGTGCGGACTCGGCGTTTATGAACTCGGATTTTATCGTGAGCCGGTCGGTGTTGTCGAAGATGGCCGCGGTGATCTCCTCGACGATGTCGGCGTCGAACGCCGCGCTCGTCGCGATCATCGCCTGCACCGAGACGGTGTCGACGTCCTCGTCGATGCCGTCGTAGGTGCCGGCCGGGATGGTGTCGTCGGCGAACCAGGAGGCGTCCTCGCGGGCCGCGGCCCGGGCGTCGTCGGAGAGATCGAGGATCTCGATATCCGTCGTCGTCGCGAGCTCCTCGACGGCGCCGACGGGCCAGCCGCCGACGACGAAGGCCGCCTCGATGTCGCCGTCGCGGATCTGGTCGGCCGCCTGCGTGAAGTCCGTGTTCTGCTCGTCGAAGTCATCGGGCGTGAGCCCGGCGACCGATTCGAGTATCTGCAGGGCGTTGACCTGGGTACCACTGCCGAGGTCGCCGGTGTTGACGCGCTCGCCGTCGAGGTCCGACAGCGACTCGATCCCCGCGTCGGGGCGGGTGATGATGTGGATCGTCTCGGGGTACAGCGTCGCGACGCCCTCCAGGTTCTCGATCGGGCTCCCCTCGAACGCCTCCAGGCCGGTGCCGTTCTTTGCGAAAAAGGCGATGTCGTTTTGGATCAACGCGAAGTCGGCGTCGCCGCTGCCGAGCGAGCCGACGTTCTCGACGCTCGCGCCCGTCGAGGAGACCTGGAGGTTGAACTCCGTGACGTCCTCGACGATCGTCTCGAACTCCCCGGAGAGCGGGAAGTACGTCCCGCCGGTGCCGCCCGCGTGCCAGTTGACGATGTCGGCGGGTTCGTCGCCGTCCCCGTTCCCGTCACCGTTGCCGTCGTCGACGCCCGCGCCGGCACATCCGGCGAGGCCGACGATCCCGGCGGCTCCGATCCCTTTGAGTACGTGGCGACGGTCGATGTCTGATCGATCTACCATGTCTATATATACGGACGTACCCCTTATAAACTCTTGTGACAAAGAGCAATCCGTTTATTTAAAACCGCGTTTTTACACAAGAGTTGCTTCATTCGGCCGAACCGCGGTTTTTTGTGCATTTATCCGCAGCTATGCTGCACAAAAGGCTCCGCGCCGTTCGGACCCGTCCGATACCGATAGCCGGGCCGATCGTTTATAAACCGGGGCGTTTATCAACCGTCGTCGTCGTCCCGGGACACGGCGTCGAGCGTGTCGAGCGCCGCGTCGATGGTGGTCGAACAGAGGAGCGCGGACTGCGTGTCGGTCGACAGGTCGGGGTCACCGAGGGGGGCGACGACCGGGACCGAACCCGTGGCGCCGTCGCCGTCGCCGAGGACCGCACAACCGGCGTCGGCGAACGCGTCGACGGTGGCGAAGGGACACTCGATACCCACCCGGAGGTCGGGGCGCGCGTCACGGGCGTCGAGCAGCGCCCGCGCCGGGCCGGGCGGTCGGCCGAAACGGGCACGACCCGACGGGCTGGCGTCGGCGAGGCCGGCGACATCGACGGGCGATTCGGCGTACTCCGTCGCGGCGACGACGGCGCCCGTGCGCGCTGTGGGCTCGTCCAGTTCGGCGAGCCGGTCCGCGGCCTCGTAGGCGGTGTCGATCGCCGCGTTCCGGGAGGCCTCGTTCCGGATGTCGACGAGGTGGTGGACGGCACCCGGGCCCTCGCCGGCGGCGTGGTGGTACCGGACCGCCGCCTCCATGAACGCGACACCGCGTTCGACCGCGTCCGAAAGCGCCTCACCCCGGGCGAGCCGGGTCGCGATCGCCGCCGAGAGCGTACAGCCGGAGCCGTGCGTCGCGTCGGTGTCGATCCGGGGGTGTCGCATCGTCTCCGAACCGGCGTCGGTGTGGAACACGTCCATCACCGTCGAGCCGGGGATGTGGCCGCCCTTTATGAGGGCGGCGTCGGCACCCATCGCCAGAATCGCCCCCGCGGCGGCGCGGGCGCTTTCCTCGTCGGTCGGTTCGATATCGGTCAGAACGGCCGCCTCGTCGGCGTTCGGCGTCACGAGCGTCGCCTCCGCGATCAGGGTTTCGTAGGCGGATTCGGCGGCCTCGCTCAGCAGGCGGTCGCCGGTGGCCGCGACCATCACGGGATCGACGACGACCGGAGCGTCGAACTCGGCGGCGTAGTCGGCGACACGCTCGACGACCGCCTCGGTGCCTAACATACCGGTCTTGACCGCCCGGACGTCGAAGTCGTCGCGGACGGCGTCGATCTGGGCGGCGATCTCCCCGACCGGGAGGCCGTGGCTCGACTCGACGGCGGTCGTGTTCTGGGCCGTCACCGCGGTTATCGCCGTCGTGCCGAACCCGCCCGTCGCCTCGATCGTCTTGAGGTCGGCCTGGATGCCGGCGCCGCCGCCGGAGTCGCTGCCGGCGATCGACAGCACGACCGGCGTTTCGGTCGGTGCGGCGCTGCGTGGGTCGTCCATACAGGGCGATACAATCGAGGATTATAAACCAGTTGTGCCACGCCGGACGCGGTGTGTCGGGTCGAAGGCCCGATCGCTCGGCGGGCTCACTCCTCGGCCGTCGGGACCGGCCCCGTTCCGACGACATCCCGGACGGCCCCCTCGAAGGCCTGTTTGGTGTCGAAGTACACCTCGTCGGTCTCCTCGAGGATCGACGACAGCTCGCGGGGACCGTCGGGAGTTCGGACGACGGTGTCGCCCTCGCGGCGGACGACATCGCTCTTGCCGATGGCGTAGTGGAGCCGTGAGGCCACCCGAGTGACCGGCGCGCCCTCGACGGGCTCGCCGTCGCCGAGCGGGACGGCCGGCTCCTCCGTCTCGTCGTCGGTGTCGCTCATACCGGTTTGTTCTCACCGTTCCGTTCTAATCCTTACGGAGGACGCCGGCGAGGGGCGCTATCGATCCGCTGCCCTCGCGACGAGCGCCTCGGCCGTCGGGCCGAACTGCGCGGCGAAGGAGACGTCGGCGTCGGTGAGCGCGCCGCTCAGAACCGCGGCGGTCCCGTAGACGCCGAGGACGACCACCGGGAGAACGACCGCGACGGCGATCGGGGGCAACAGGACGACGACGGCGCCGCCGGCGAGCGCCGCCGGGACGGCCGAGAGAAACAGTTTCCCCAGGCTGGCCGTGAGAGGGTGGATCCCCCGGACGAGATACACCTCCGAGATCGCCGCGACGCCGGCGACGACGAGCGCCGTTGCGGTGCCGATCGCCGCGCCGGTGATCCCGAGCCGTGGCACGAGGAGGGCGCTGCCGACGGCGTTGATCCCGAGCAACAGCGACGTGTTCACGAAGACGAGCCGGGAGTAGCCGAGCCCCTGCAACAGCGCCCCGTCGGGGCCGCCACAGGTGACGTTGACGAGGTAGCCGGCCGCGAGGATCACGACCGCCAGGCTCGCCGCCGTGTACTGTGGGGTGAAGATGAGAGAGAGGTACGCGCTCGCGCCGAGCGACAGCGTGAGCGCGAGCGGCAGCGTCAGCCCCGCCACCCACCGGGTCGCCGTGCGGTACTGCCGGAGGACGCTCTCGTCGTTCTCCCTGACTTCCGCGATGAGCGGCTTGAAGACGGGTGAGACGGCGGTGAAGACGATGAGCAGGTTCGCGGCGAGCATGTAGCCGACGCGGTAGATCCCGACGCCCTCGGCGGAGCCCAGCAGGCCGATGATGAAGTAGTCGATCTGTCCCAAAATAACGTATATGAGCCCGGCGACGGCGAGGGGCGCAGCGTAGGAGAGCATCGGCCGCGGGGCGGCGGCCGTCACCGGCCCCCGGAGCAGCTCCGGGGCGTTCCGGGCCAAAAGCACGGCGCCGACACAGACCGCGACGAACAGGCCGACGACGTAGCCCGCGACGATCCCGATGAGCCCGAAGCCGGCCAACAGCAGCCCCGCGGTCGTCAACAGCCGGACCGTCGGCCGGACGAAATCGCGCATGTACACCCGGTATTTCAGCCGCTTGATGGCGTTGAAACTCGCCAGAAGGACGTTGTACACCGCCAAGAGCGGCAGCGTCACCGCGAGCAACAGCAGGGCAAAGGCCAACGCGGGCTCGCCGAACAGGTCGGCGATCAGGAACCGCGTTCCGACGAGCACGGCCGCGACGAGCGTCGAGGCGACCAACACGATCGCGCCCGCGGTGTAGACGACGCCGCGGGCGCTGGCCTCGTCGCCGGCGTCGAGGTGCTGTGGGACGAAGTAATCGACCGCCTTCGGGAGCCCGAGCCCCGCGAGCGTCTGGATGAGCAACACGAGCGAGACGGCGATGATGAACAGGCCGTAGACGCCCGGGCTGACGAGCCGGGTCATGACCGCGACGATGAGAAAGCCGAACGTCTTCTTTATGACGTCCCCGGCGAAGGTGATAGAGCCCTGTTTCGCGAGGACGGCCGTCCGCTCGTCGTCCTCCGACGTGGGGGGCTCCGGGTCAGTCATGGGACCCCCACGGGATCGGGAGCCGACAGCCGCGGTGATCGGTCGATCGAGCCACGTTAGACGACCGTCGTGATGACGACGTCGTACCCCTCGACGGCCGCCGCGGCCGGGCCGATATCGGGGTACTGGATCTCGAAGGGTTGCTCCCCGACGGACAGCTCCCGGAGCCGCTCGAACGTCGTGTCCAGCGGCCCGTCGTCGGCGTCGAAGAACCGACCCCGCACCTCGACGTGTTGGAGCCCCGCCTCGTCGATCCGGACCGTTCCCTCGATCGAGACCGTCTCCTCGTCGGTCCCCGGGTCGGCGCGGACGAGTTCGTGATCGACGATCGTCGCCCGTTCGTCCGGCGTCGCCTCGGGGTCGTCCGGCGTCCCGTTCGCCGGCCCGGTGTCGCTGCATCCGGCGAGGGCGGGGGCGAGAACGAGCGCGGAGAGCAACCGGCGTCTATGCATGTCGGGCCATCCGTACCCCGGCTACAGAGTGAACGGTGATAAATGGCGCCGTCGGCCCGGCCCACAGCATTGATACCGGCCGGCGCGAAACGTCGTCGTATGTACCGCTGGGGCCACGTCGGCGCGGCGCTGTTTCTGTACGGTCCCGTCGGGGCGGCGTTGACGCGGCTCGGCGAGCCGGGGCTGGCGGGACTCGGCGCCGCCGTCGCCGTGGGGTGTGCAACCGTCCCCGACGCCGACGAGTTACTCCCCATCGACCACCGCGGGCCGACCCACACGGTCTGGTTCGTCGTCGCGGGGGCGGCCGTCGCCGGCGTCTTCGGCGCGCTCGGTGGTGCGACAGTGGGTCGACCGGGGGCAGTGGCGGCGACCGCCGGCGTCGCCGCCGGCCTCTCGCTCGGCTCGCACGTGCTCGCCGACAGCATCACCCCGATGGGGATCCGGCCGTTCTACCCGCTGTCGGCGTGGCACCACAGCTTCGACATCACGCCGGCGGCGAACCCGCGCGCGAACACGGCCATACTCGGCGCCGGTGTCGGGTTCGCACTGGCCTGTCAGGCGCTCGCGGTCGGCCTCCCCTGATCGCGGGACGCACACGACGACACCGTCACACGGACCGAAACGGCTTAGTATCCGCCCGCGTTACCACCAAGTTGTATGACCGAGTTTAACGGCTTCAGTGACGTGGGCGAGGCGGAAGTGACGCGCGCTATCGGGAGCGAGTGGTCCGAGGAGTTCATGGACTTCAGCGAGTCCGAGGTCATCATCATCGGGGGCGGTCCCTCGGGGCTGATGGCGGCGAAGGAGCTCTCCGAGCGCGGTGTAAAGACGATGGTCGTCGAGAAGAACAACTACCTCGGCGGCGGTTTCTGGCTGGGCGGGTTCCTGATGAACAAGGTGACCGTCCGCGACCCGGCCCAGAGCGTGCTGGACGAGCTCGACGTCGACTACACGGACACCGACGAGGCGGAGGGCCTCTACGTCGCGAACGGGCCGGAGGCCTGTTCGGGTCTTATAAAGGCCGCCTGTGACGCCGGCGCCAAGGTCCAGAACATGACGGAGTTCACCGACATCGTCATCCGCGACGGCCACCGCGTCGGCGGGATCGTCATGAACTGGACGCCGGTCCACGCCCTGCCGCGGGAGATCACCTGCGTCGATCCGATCGCGGTCGAGTCCGATCTCGTCATCGACGCGACCGGCCACGACGCCGTCGCCGTCTCGAAGCTCCAGGAGCGCGGCGTCCTCGACGCGCCGGGTATCGAACACGCCGAGGAGCACAACACGGGGATGGACGACACCGACGAGGGCCAGTACGGCGCGCCCGGCCACGATTCCCCCGGCCACGACTCGATGTGGGTCGCCGAAAGCGAGGACGCGGTCGTCGAACACACCGGAGTGGTCCACGACGGGCTGATCGCGACCGGCATGGCGACGGCGACGACGCACGGGCTACCGCGGATGGGGCCGACGTTCGGCGCCATGCTCCTGTCCGGCAAGCGCGCCGCCCAGGCGGCGATCGACGAGCTCGGCGTCGACGGCCCCGAGGTCGAGATGTCGACGACGCCCGAGCCCGCGGACGACTAACCGTCGGGGGCACGAGCGCTTTTTTTCCGAACGCGGCCGCTCGATAGCCCGACGAAGCCGAGCGCGAACCGATCGTATCGCCGTTCGACCGTCCGATCGGCGAGCGCCGCCCGGGAGGCTGCGACGCGACGCGAGAGGAGCCCGTCGGATCCAACGAAAGGGGCCGAAAGCGCGTCGCGAAGGCCGCCCGTCGGCGATCCGGCCGCGACGAACGCCCTGAAAAGGGGGTTGAGGGGCCGACCCCGCGGGTCGTCGCTCGCGGTCGCGTCGAGGAGGGCGACACGGCCGCCGGGGGCGACGAGCCCACACCACCGCTCGACGGTCGCCGCGGGGTCCGGGAGGAGCCCGCAGACGAACGTCGCGAGGACGGCGTCGGCCGCCCGAACCGGCGGGGCGGTCGCGTCGGCGCGGACGACGGAGACGTTGTCGTACCCGGCGGCGCGCTCGCGAGCGCGAGAGAGCAGCTGCTCGGTGATATCGACCCCGACGACCCGGCCCCCCGGACCGACCCGCTCCCGGAGGTGTGGCAGGTTCGCGCCGGTCCCACAGCCCATCTCGACGACAGTATCACCCGGCGAGGCGGCTCGGGCGGCGGCGGCCCGTCGCCACCGGTCGACCCCCGGCGCGGTCGCGATCCGGTCGTACAGAGCCGCCCACCGGCCGTAGAACGCCGCGACGGGGGCAGCGTCGGTCATCCCGTGACGTGTCGGACGGCGTCGACGACGGAGGGCGCGTCCGGCCCGAGCAGATAGCAGACGGGCTCGATCCCGAACCCGCCGGTCTGGTACAGCACGTCGGCGTCGGGCGTTTCGGCGACGGTCGCGGCGACCGCGGCGTCGAGATCGGCGTCGGCGTCGAACGGCGCGGTCGCGTAGCCGGCCGATTCGAGCGCCTCGATCGTGTCGGGATCGTACCGGACGTTGAGCGCGGCGCGGGCCCCGGAGCCGGCCGCCCTCGCGGCGAGCAAAAGCGAGGCGACGTGCTCGGAGACGCCGAACTCCGGTTCGCCGGGAACGGTTGCCCGCCCTTTTATATCGAGGATCCGCCCCGGGACGCCGGCGACGTCCTCGATCGTCGTCGCCTCGGGGAGCGCCTCGACGAGGTTCGAGCCGACCGCGGGGATGTGTGCGGCGAACCCGCTCGTGTTTTCGAGCGCCCTGACGCCGCGGCGGACCGACGAGCGGACCCGTTCGGTCGCCCGGAACTCCCCGTCGGGGTCGTGGATGTTCAGCGGGCCGTCGTGGTCCGCGATCGGCGGGTACTCGGCCTCGTGGAGGCGGGCGAGCACCCCGCCGCGTTCGAGCCGCCGTATCAGTACCTCCGTCTCGACGAGCGCCTGCGCGCGGCTCACGTCGCCCGTCGACAGCCCTTCGGCGAGCCGCCCGACGAGCTCGATCACCGCCTCGTCGGCGGCGATCCCGTCGTTTGTCTCGACCTCGCCGTGGGCGTACTTCGAGACCGCGCTCTGGCTGATGCCGAGCAGGTCGGCGACCTCGCTCTGCGTTCGGCCTCTGTCTCGGAGCTCGGCCGCGAGCATCGACCGGAACGTCGGGAGGAACTCCTCGACGACGATCTCCTCGAGGAACCTCATCGGTCCAGTTGCGTCCCGCTGAACTCCTCGTCGGACTGGATGCGGGAGGCCTGCGGGCCGGCCTGATCCTGGTACTTCGAGCCGCGGTCGCTGCCGTAGGGCTCCGAGGCGGGCGTCTTCAGCTCGGTAAAGATGACCTGGGAGATCCGCATATCGGGCTGGAGAGCGACGGGGGCCGTCCCGAGGTTCGACAGTTCGAGGGTGATCTGACCGCGATACCCCGGATCGACGATGCCGGCGGTCGCGTGGATGACGACCGCGAGCCGCCCGAGCGAGGACCGGCCCTGGACGGTGCCGAGCAGGTCCGGCGGGATCTCGACGCGCTCTCTCGTCGTCCCGAGGACGAAGTCGCCGGGGTGGAGGATGAACTCCTCGTCCGCCTCGACGTGTGTCTCCTCGACGTACTCGTCGACTTCCTGTTCGCTGTTCGGGTGGATACAGGGGATGTTCGTGCGCTTGAACTCCAGGAACTCCCGGCCGAGCCGGAGGTCGACGCTCGCCGGCTGGATCTGTAGCTCCGGGTCGGCGAGCGGTTCGACGACGAGGTCGCCGTCGCTCAGCCGCCGCCGGATGTCCACGTCGGAGAGGATCATACCCCATCTCGCGTCGGCGGGAACCTAAACCCATCCGGAACGTTCACGCCCGTCGGCCGTCGTAGGGGAAACCGACGCATGTTTACGGCCGACGAGGTGGCCGGGATCGTCGACCTGTTCGGGGCGCTGCCGCCCGAGAGGGCCCGGACCGCGCTGTCCGAGCTCGCCTACCGTCGCGGCGGCGAGCCCCCCGAGGGCGCCGTCGATGACGCGTGCTCGGCGTTCGTGCTCGTGAGCGTCGAGCGGGACGGCGAACGGCTCGTCGTCCCGGGGCCGGCGGCGTTTCCGACGCTGCCGGACGGCGCCGAGGACCTCCCGCACATCCTCGACGCGGAGCGGCGGTCGGTCGACCGCGAGGCGGTCGAACGGGCGGCCGTCTCCCGGCTTCGCGCCGAAGCGGCCTGTGCGGCCACGCTCGGCGACGACGACCGGGCGGCCGCGCTCGTCGAGATCAGCTACGACATCGAGGCGTGGGGCGGACGGGAACTCGGCGGCGTCAGGGCGCTGCTCGGCGCGGAGGGGTGACCCCGAGGAGACATACAAACTGTTAACGGTCGAGTTCCTACCCGCTGTATGGATTGGGAGCGGCTCGTCGATCACGAGCCGACCGAGGAGATCGGCGGGGACCGGGAGGCGGCGGTCCTCGTGCCGGTCGTCACGCGCCCCGAAGGGGCGTACCTGCTGTTCACGAAGCGCGCGGAGGACCTCGTCGAGCATCCCGGGCAGATGAGCTTCCCCGGCGGGGGCCGGGAGCCGGAGGACGGGACGCTCGAGGCGACGGCGAGGCGGGAGGCCTTCGAGGAGGTCGGCCTCGACCCCGACGACGCCGAGATCGTCGGCCGGCTCGACGACATCCCGACGGTGTCGAACTACTCCGTGCGGCCGTTCGTCGCGCGGATCCCCGACCGGGAGTACACCCCCGACGAACGGGAGGTCGCGGAGATCGCCGTGCTGCCGATCACGGGGCTCACCGACCCGGACAACTACGAATCCGAGCGCCGGGATCATCCCTACTACGGCGACATCCGGATCCACTACTTCCGGGTCGGCGGCTACACCGTCTGGGGGGCGACCGGTCGGATGTTGGTGCAGTTTCTCGAACTCGCGACGGAGTGGCGGATGCCGCCTGAGGCCGACCGGGTCGTCGACCCGGACGCCGAGTATCCGGTCTGAGGCTCAGAGGAGATAGAAGGAGGCGAACACGCCGAGGACGACGAAAAGCAGCGTCACCCCGATCGGGTTCGTGGCGTACCGCAGCGGCGTGTCGTAGACGAACCGCTCGGCGCGCGTCTGCGGCGGGCGCGTCGCCCGGACCGGGCCGGACGCGAGCAGCGACGGACGAACCGGCGCGTCGGCGGAGCGGGCCCGCAACGACTCGGGGTCGAGCGTCCCCGCGACCTCGAACGATCCCGGATCGTAGCCGGCCGCAAGCAGCGCGCCGGCACAGGGTTTACACAGGATGTACGGCCGATCGTCGCCGGCGTAGGCGGCGAGGGAGGAGGCGTCGTCGGAGACCAACTGGCACCGCTCACAGACGTGTTGTCGCTCCGATCGCATCGTCGCGACCGCCGGCGGGGCGTCGGGACGCGGAAACATCGCGGCGGCGTCGCCGAGGTCGCCGTAGGCGGGGTCGTCGCCGTGAAGCGTCGCGTGACAGGGGCGACACAGCGTCACGAGCCGATCGAGATCCTCGAACGACGGCGAGCCGAGCGCGGCGGTGTCGTGGACTTCGAGTTCCTGCTCGGGGTCGCGGCCGCGGCGCTCGTAGCCGCACCGCTGACACGTTCGGTCGTCGCGATCTATGGCCTCATCCCGCAGGGCATCCCACCGCGCGCCGCTCCCGTCCCGGGTCCGGCGTTTCCGCGCTCGCGGTTCGAGATCCGGGCTCATGGCTCCGGCGGCGCCCCCGTCCAGCCGTTCATGTCACCGTAGAAGTTCAACATCGCGAACTTCAGCTTCTCCGGGTCGATGTCGATGTGTTCGCCGCGCTCCTCGGGCGGGAAGCTGGGGTAGACGCTGTACTCCCCGAGCTCCGGGCGTTTCGAGCCGGTGTAGCGCTCGTCGACGAGGACGCGCGCGCCGAAATCCGTCGGCGAGCGGACGACCCGGCCGAGCGCCTGCCGGGTCTTGCGGACCGTCGGGATCTCGACGGCGTACCGCCAGCCGGCGTCGCCGTCGCCGTCCCCGAAGGCGCCCTCGTAGGCCCGCTGGACGGCCTCCATCCGGTCGTCGAGGTGCGGGTACGGGACGCCGACGACGATCACGCTCCGGGCGTCGTCGTCGTCGAAGCTGACCCCCTCGGCGAGGGTGCCCCAAAGGGAGGTGAAAAGCACCGCGTCCTCGGCGTCGACGAACTCCCGTCTGAGCTCCTCGGCGCGGGTCCCCGGCTCGTCGAGAAACGGCGTCGATTCGCCGGAAAAGCGGTGGTAGTAGCGCTCGGCCTCCGCGTAGCTCGGGAAGAACGCGAGCGTGTTTCCGGGCGTGAAACGGACGGTGTCCTCGACGACATCGCCCACGGCGCGCTGGACGCCGGGATCGTCGCGCTTGCTCGCGAACAGCGCCGGCGTCTCGACGGCGTACGTGCGGCGGCGCGACTCGGGGAACTGCTCGCCGTAGGCCATCGAGCGGGGGTCCTCAAGGCCGAGGACGTCCTCGGTGACGTCGAACGGGCGGAGGGTCGCGCTCATCAGGATCGTGGCGTGGAGCTCCTCGAACAGCGGCTCGGTGACCTGTCGGGGAAGGCAGGTGTACAGCTCGGCCCGCCCGACGACGCCGGTCTCGGTCCGTCGGACGCCGGCGACCGGGTGTTGGCCCGGCTCGACGCCAGACGCCATCCAGCGCTCGATGAACGACGAGGCGGTGAGCGTCGGACACTCCTTTCGGGTCGTCGTCTCGCCCTCCTTGTACTCGCGTTCGTACCGGCGGTCGAGTTCCTCCCCCAGAGCGAGCGCCGCGTCGAGGTCCGCCTCGAACCCCTGGCCCGTGTACGTCCGCAGGAAGGCGACCGAGAGGTCGTCGCGGCCGGTCTCGTTGTCGATTGTCACGTCGGTCCACGCCTCGCCGACCGACTCGCGGTCGCCGAACCCGAACGACGACTCGTAGGTGTCGACGAGCGCATCGCGGAACGCGCCGATGACGTTCGCCGCGGGGTCGGCGCGGGCGTCGTCGACGCCCTCCAGTTCGTCGAGCGCGCCGTCGAGGGTCCGCTCGGCGAGCGTCCGGGTCGCGTGGTCGCGGGCGGCGTCGGCGACGTTGTGGGCCTCGTCGAAGATGACGACGATGTCCTCGGGGTCGCGGCCGATCCACCGGAAGAACTGCTCGCGGATGTTTGGATCGAGCAGGTGGTGGTAGTTACAGATCACCAGGTCGACCCCCTCCATCCCCTCTTTCAGGAGCTCGTAGCCGCAGAGGTCCCGGTCGTGGGCGTACTCGTAGATCTCGTCGGGCGTCCTGACGTCCTCGTAGAGCCACCCGTAGAACGCATCCGTGTCCGCGGTGAGGTTGTTGTAGTAGCGCTCGCAGACGTTGCCCTCCTCGCGGATCGCTTCGAGGCCGGTCTCGACGTCTTCGAGCTCGTCGAGCACCGTCCCGCGGGCCTCGGCGGCCGTCTCGTCCCCGTCGCGGCTCGCCTCGAGCAGCTCCGACTCCCGCTCGTCGAGTTCGGCGGCGTCCTCCTCCTTGTCGACGAGCTCGCGGGTCGTATCCCGGAGGGCCTGACACTCCTCGTAGCCGACATCGATGTGACACATCGAGGCCTTGCCCCGGAAGACGACCGCCCGGAGCGGCTCCGCCTCGGCGATCGCGCGGGCCTCCTCGATGAACTGTCTGGTCTGTTGGTGGACGTTCGTGGTGATGACGACTGTCTTGCCCGCCGCGCTCCCGTACTCGAGGGCCGGCGCGAGCGAGGCCAGCGTCTTCCCCGTCCCGCAGGCGCCCTCGAAGAGCACGTCCTGTTCCTCGACGAGGGATTCCCGGATCTCGCCCATCGCCTCCGTCTGGTGGTCGTAAGGCTCCTCGTAGGGGAAATACCGGCGTCCGTCGTCCGACTTCGACACGCTGTCCCGTTGGTCGCGTTCGAATAAAAGGGTTCGGCGGCCGCGGCGGAACTGGTCGGCGTGTTTGCCGAAGGGTTGGCGGGCAACAGGATCGAATCCACGCGCCGTATATACGGGGTGTGTTTGACGGGCGACGCGTTCGGACGCGGTTCCGGTCGGTTGTGTTTGAACCTGTCAGTTCCGAGGGGAGCCGCGTGCTGCGTAGAGGACGCGACGTTTTTGCGCCGAGTGGTTCGCCGGAGGCGCAAAACCGTCGATAAAGGGCGGACGGCTCGGCCTCCGGCCTCGCCGTCCCTTCGCCTCGCTCGCGCGGATGCGACTGCTGTATTGATCCGCTCTGTTCAGCACGACGCGCGAAACGTATCATCAGTTGAGGGTTTCAACGGAGCCAAAGCTTTTATACTGACAGTCAAACCGCGACAGCAAGCGCTCTCGCTGAGGAGCTGTTCGCGTTTTGTTTGACCCATCGGGACGGTGATGTTTTATCAACAAGCGGGGACGACACTCACGATACTATGCTTTATAACGCCGTGGCGGACCTCACTGTCGAAATCGACGCGTACGATCTGCACCGGCGGGAAAGGGACACCTCAAGCGGATTCAGCCGGGCAACGACCGTCGTCTCGTTGCACGGCAACGGCGAGACCGGGAGTGGCGAAGACGTCACCTACGACAACGGCGATCACGATGCGCTGCAGGGGATGTCGCGGGAGTTCCCGATAACGGGGACGTACACGGTCGACGAGTTCTCCAGTCAGGTTGCGGAACTGGAGTTGTTTCTCGGGGCGGAGCCGGATCAGTCCGTGTTCCGGAACTATCGCCGGTGGGCGTTCGAGAGTGCCGCGCTCGATCTCGCGCTGAAACAGGCGGAGACGACGCTCGCCGACGAACTCGGCCGTGAGTACCGGCCGGTCCGGTTCGTCGTCAGCACGCGATTGGGCGACCCGCCGACGGGCGAGCGTATCCTGGAGTGGCTTGACCGCGATCCGGGGCTCGAATTCAAGCTTGACCCGACATCCGAGTGGGGTCCCGACGTGGTTTCGCGGCTGGCTGATACGGACGCCGTACGCGTGCTCGATCTCAAGGGGCAGTACCACGGGACGACCGTCGACCAGCCCGCGGATCCAGCGCTCTACGAACGGATCATCGACGGGTTCCCCGAAGCGCTCATCGAGGATCCAGCACTGGAGGGGGAGACACGGCCGCTCTTCGAGGGGCACGAGGAACGCGTGACGTGGGACTACCCGATCCGGAGCGTCGAGACCGTCGAAAACCTGCCGTGGGAGCCGGACTGGCTCAACATCAAGCCGTCGCGGTTCGGGTCAGTCCGGGCGCTCTTCGATACGCTCGATTACTGCGAGGGGAACGGGATACGGATGTTCGGCGGCGGGCAGTTCGAACTCGGTGTCGGGCGCGAGCATCTCCACGCGATCGCGTCGCTTTTCTATCCCGACGCACCGAACGACGTCGCACCGTCGGGGTACAACGACCCGGAGCCAAGCGATGACCTGCCGTCGAGTCCACTGGACCCGCCGGTCGAGCCACGCGGGATCGAGTGGGGGTAACCGAAGCTTCGGGCGAAAACCCACGAAAGCACCGGCAAACGCATCGGGGATCCGCCACGACCAACCCGCGGACGGCGCCGAGGCTCAGGACCGATCGCGGAGCTCCGCGCGGAGGTCCTCGAGCTCCATGTCCTTCATCGACAACAGGACGAGCATGTGGTAGACGATGTCGGCCGCCTCGTGGGCCATCTCGTCGGTGTCGTCGTCTTTCGCCGCCAGAATGAGTTCCGTCGTCTCCTCGCCGAGCTTTTCGAGGACGGCGTTGTCGCCCTTTTCATGGGTGAAAAGCGAGGCGGTATAGGAGTTCTCGGGGAGCTCCGCTTTGCGGGACTCGATCACCGCGAAGAGCTCGTCGAGAACCGCCGGCTCCGGGACCGTCTCGGTGTCGGTATCGTCGCTCACGCGTCCATCATCTCCCGGATGTCCCCGAGACCATCGTACTCGGCGATCGGTTCGCGGCCGGCGTCGAACACCGACGGATCGATCTCGATGTCGGCGTTCGTCCGCGCCGCGAGGGCGAGCGAGTCGCTCGGCCGGGCGTCGACGACGACCGACTGTCTGGGCGTCTCGAAGTGGAGGTCGGCGATGTAGGTGCCCTCGTCGATGGTCGCGACGACGACGCGGTCGACACGGCCGCCGAGCTCCTCCGTCACGTCCAGAAGTAGGTCGTGGGTGAGCGGGCGACCGATGTCCGTCGCGTCGAGCCCGCGTGCGATGCTCGCGGCCTCCTCGAAGCCGACGAAGATCGGCAACACGTCCGTATCGCCCTCGACGCCGAGCGTTACGACGGCGACGACCCCGGAAGGGGATTCGGCGACGCGGACGCCCTCGATGTGTGCGTCCATACCGGCCGGAAGCGACGGACGAATAAAAACCCAGGCGGTCGGGGCGGGTCGCCGGTGGACGGATAGCTCCAGGATGGGGTCCGAAAGCGGCGGCGGAGGGGCGACAGCGCGACGTCGATCGAACGGCCGGCGGCTCACTCGAAGAAGGCCAGCCCGTGGAGCCGGGAGTCGTCGGTCAGCTCCGGGTGGAAGGAGGTCGCGAGGACGTTGTCCTGTCTGACGGCGACGGGTCGGCCGTCGACGGAGGCGAGCGTCTCGACGCCGCCGCCGACCTCGTCGATCGTCGGCGCACGGATGAACACCGCCGGGAACGGCGCGTCGAGGCCGGTCACGTCGAGTGCGGCCTCGAAGCTGTCCTTCTGTCGCCCGAAGGCGTTTCTGTCGACGCTCACGTCGAGGAGATCGAGCGTCCTCACGCGATCGTCCTTCGCGTCCGAGCTGGCGACGATGAGGCCGGCACAGGTCGCAAGCAGCGGTTTTCCGGCGGCGGCGAAGGCGCGGATCTCCTCGTCGATCCCCTCCTCCGCGAGCAGCCGCGAGATGGTCGTCGACTCCCCGCCCGGCAGGAGGAGGAGATCGCAGTCGGGGACGACACCCGACGATCGGATCGTCTCGACGCGGCAGGGCTCGCCGTGCCGTTCGGCGGCGCGTTCGATCGCCGCGGCGTGTTCGGCGACATCGCCCTGGACCGCGACGACACCCGCTTTGAGCATACGCGGTATTGGACAGTGAACGGAAAAAAGTCCTCGATACGGGCGGGTTTGTCGACCGCGGGCCCGTCGGTGGAGATTTGTCGATGCGGTACCGAACGCCCGTATGCTCGCCGTCCTCTCGGATACGCACAGCCGCGACGACGCCCGGCTCACGGGGAGAACCGCCGAGGCGGTCGACGCCGCGGAAGCGATCGTCCACGCCGGGGATTTCATGACCGCGTCGGTGCTCGACGATTTCGAGTCGTACGGCCCCGTTCACGGCGTCTCGGGCAACAACGACGGTCCCGAAGTGTGCGAGCGCGTCCCGACCGAGCGGGTTCTCGAATGGCGCGGGCTCAGGCTGGCGGTCGTCCACGGCCACGAGCACACGGGGACGGCGCTGTCGATGTTCGGGCGGCAGTCGAACGCCGATCTCGTCGTCGTCGGCCACTCACACGAACCGACGTTCCGGGAGGAGGGTGTCGTCCCGGTGCTCAACCCCGGCAGCCACGCCGACCCGCGCTGGAACCGACCGGGTCACGCCGAGCTGGAGTGGGACGACGACGAGGGGGTCGCCCGCGGACGGCTCGTCGAGCCCTCCGGGACGGTCTTCAAGCGGTTCGTCGTGGGGCCGCGGGGCGTCTGAGGGGCGGATCGTCGGAGAAGCGTTCGGCGGTGGACCGATGCCCGAAACGGTTTTGCCCCGGGGACGTTACCTCCGTGTATGACCGCACCCGCCCAGACGGCCCACACGGTCGACGCCGCGCGACCGCTGTTTTTGGGCGTCGATCCCGTTCTCGTCGGGATCATTCTGGTGCTTTTGCTCATCGTCTTCGCGGTGTTTCTGTTCGTACGGAAGACGCTTCTCAACTTCTCGAAGGGGATGCGCGACGGGCGGCGCAAATAGCCCCGTTACTCCTGGATGTCGATCGCCGGGCGGGAGGGCTCGGCGTTCCCCGCAACGTCGTCCGGTGCGTCCTCGGCGGCGAGGACACGGACCTCGGCGTCGAACTCCCGCTCGATCAGCCAGGCCGCCGATTCGAGCGCCTCGAACTCCGTGTCGGGGTCGAGGGTCGGCTGGAGGGCCTCGCGGTCGTCCTGTAGCTCCTGACCGTAGGCGGCCGCGTCGTCGCCGTGTCGTTTTATCGACGCCCGCCGCATCAGCTCGCCGATGACGTTCGGCGCGTCGCTGTCGATGGCGACGTGCAACGCCTCGTGTTTCCACTCCGGGGTGACGACGATGTCGATCCGCTCGGGCTCTTCGATCCCGGCGACCTCGACGATCTGGCGGACGTCCTCACGGGTGTTCTCGACGAGGCGACGGCGCTTCCCGACGGCCTCGCGGTCGGCGTCCGACTCGGGCCAGGCGGCGTGGGTCACGAAGCCGTCGTTGCCGAGCGTCTCCCACAGCTCCTCACAGAGGTGCGGGGCGACGGGCGCGAGCAGCCGGACGGAGACCGACAGGGCACGCTCGAACGTCGGGCCGTGGACCGCGGCGTACTCGCGGTACTGTCTGAGCGTCCCGACGAGCGACTGTGCCTCCCGGACGGCGGTGTTGAACACCAACTCGTCGTACTCCGCCGTCGCGACGGCGATCGCGGCCGCCGTCTCGCTCCCGACGTAGCCGGCGATCGGCCCCGCCTCGGCCGTCGTCTCGATCTCGCCACCGGCGTAGGCGTCGACGAGCTCCTTCAGCCGCGCGAGGAAGTTGTAGGCGGACTGGGCGCCCTTGTCGGACCAATCGAAGTCCCGTTCGGGCTGGGCGGCCTGCATCATGAACAGTCGCGCGGTGTCGGCCCCGTACTCCGAGACGATCTCCTCCGGGGAGACGACGTTGCCCTTCGATTTCGACATCTTCTCGCCGTCCAGCTGGACCATCCCCTGTGCGAGGAGGTTCTCGAAGGGCTCGCGGTGGTCGAGCCCCTCGTTGTCGGCCAGCACCTTCGTGAAGAACCGCGAGTACAACAGGTGCATCACGGCGTGTTCGATCCCGCCGACGTACTGGTCGACCGGCATCCAGTCGTTGGCCCGGTCGAGGTCGAACGGCGCATCGGCGAGGTCCGGCGAGACGTACCGCAACGGGTACCACGACGAATCGACGAACGTGTCCATCGTGTCGGTCTCGCGTTCGGCGTCGCCGCCGCACGCCGGGCACGTCGTCGCCTTCCACTCGTCGGCGGCGTCGAGGGGGTTGCCGGTCGTGTTGATGAACTCCGGGAGCTCGACGGGGAGCTCCTCGTCGGGGACGGGGACTGCCCCGCAGTCGGGGCAGTGGACGATCGGGATCGGCGTCCCCCAGTAGCGCTGTCTGGAGATCCCCCAATCCCGGAGCTGATACTGGGTCGCCGCCTCGGCGGTGTCGATGTCGGCGGTGAGCCGCTCCCGGGCGGTCTCGCTGTCGAGGCCGTCGTACTCACCGGAGTTCACGAGCACGCCGTCGTCGGTGAACGCCGACGACTCGACGTCGGGCGGGGTCGGCTCGGCGTCGTCGTCCGGTTCGGGGGCGATGACCGGCCGGATCTCGATGTCCTTTTTTTTCGCGAAGGCGTGGTCGCGCTCGTCGTGGGCCGGGACGGCCATCAGCGCGCCGGTTCCGACCTCCGAGAGGACGAAATCGGCGACGTAAACCGGTATCTCCTCGCCCGTCATCGGGTTGGTTGCCGTCAGCCCGGTCGCGACGCCGTTCGGCTCGTCGCCGTCCGAGTCGGCTTCCTCTTCGATGAACCGTCGGACGTCGGGGTCGGTTTCGGCGAGGGTCTCGCTCACGGGGTGGTCCGGCGCGAGCGCGAAGAAGGTCGCACCGAAGACCGTGTCGATACGGGTCGTAAACGCCTCGATATCGCCGTACTCCCGTGCGTCGGCAGCGCGTCCGTTCGGGTCGTCTTCCGGCCCGTGTACCGCGAAGGAGACCTCCGTTCCGTGCTGTCTGCCGATCCAGTTGCGCTGCATCTGCCTGACCGAGTTCGGCCACCCCTCCAGATCGTCGATGTAGTCGACCAGTTCGTCGGCGTACTCCGTGATCGAGAGGAACCACTGTTCGAGTTCGCGCGTCTCGACGGGGTGGTCACAGCGCCAACAGAGCTCCGCGTCGCCCTCGACCTGCTCGTCGGCCAACACCGTCTCACAGTCCGGACACCAGTTGACCTCGGCGTCGCGGCGCTCGGCGAGCCCCTCCTCCAGAAACCGCGTGAACAGCCACTGGTTCCACTTGTAGTACTCGGGCGTACACGTCGTGATCTCCCGATCCCAGTCGTAGCCGAAGCCCATCGACTCCATCTG
>OBKM01000079.1_pt1 | contig 42675 bp, 52 predicted proteins | sample 1519691 | NCBI WGS metagenome assembly OBKM01 (sample SAMEA37050418, study PRJEB22526) | metagenome | biome: saline pan; feature: lake; material: water | place: Egypt | collected 2015 | depth 0.5 m
GCCGTGAGCAAATCTTCGATTTGCGAGTGAGTTCGAATCCCAGTCCCACCGCATTTTCCGGCGACCCACACCGCGAGCACCTCTTCGCTAGCGATTGGTATCCGCACTCGCACATGCGCGTCCTTGTCGGGCCTCCGTTCTGACCGTGCCGCGACCAGTAGTTAAAATCGAACCACAGCGTCGACGATTCCGACCGTCTGTCCGAGACCAACCAGCCCAATCCCGCCGAGCGTGACCGCTGTCGACCCACCGACCAGTCCTCCGACAGCGACGACCGCACCGACCGCGGCAACCGCGGCACCGCCGAGGTAGGGCATTTTCGCCGTCGACAGCAGCCGGCCGGTGTAGGCCAAACCAACAACCGGCAGCATCATCCATCCGACCAGACTCGTTGCGAGCAACGGGGTCGATTCGAGCACAAAGCCGCCAATGCCAGCGAACGTGAGCCCGAGGCCAACGACCATCACGGCACGCCAGCCGGCGAGTGCGCCCGACTCCATTTCGGCCCAACCGGTGAGTAAGAAGAACGTAATGAATGCGGCCATCACCAGATGCGCAATAAACATCGAGCGGCTGGCCACGATTCCCTGCTCGGCCAGCGCGACGAACAGCCATGCCAGGGGAACCAACAACCCGGGACCCGCTTCGCGGATGGGGCGGAACATAACCGTCGGTTGTGGCGGCAGTCTCAAGAAACCACTCCGTGTTGGGCCGCTGTGACCGGCACACCCCGCCAACCGGTTCAACCGAGTGCACCGCCCTACTTTTGCGATCCGAAATCTAATACGAGCTATGACCGCAACGTCCGATGAGACGACGACAACCGAACCGATTATACTCTACTCCGACTACGTCTGCCCGTTTTGTTATTTCGGCCGTGAGTCGCTCGCGCGGTATCAGGCCAGCGGCGGGGAACCGCTCGAAATCGAGTGGCGGCCATTCGATCTCAGACGCGACAAACGCACCGCTGACGGCGAAATCGACCACGCGGTCGACGACGGCAAGGACGGCGCCTATTTCAAGCAGGCCAAAGCCTCTGTACGGCGACTCCAGGCGCAGTATGACGTCGAGATGGAACTCGATCTCGCGACTGACATCGATTCGCTTCCGGCGCAACTGGTGAGTTATGACGTGGTCGAACGGTATCCCTACGAGACGTGGCTCGCGTTCGATGAATCGGTGTTTGAGGCGCTTTGGGTCGACGGCCGAGACATCGGTGAGACAACAGTGCTCCGCGAACTCGCCACCGGCGCCGACATCGATCCCGACGAAGTTAGTGCGGCACTCGACAGCGACGCCCAGCGCGAGAAACTCGACGAGGCGTTCGCGGCGGCCCAGCGTGCGGGCATCACGGCCGTCCCGACGTTCGGGTACGATGGGCATGCCGCCCGCGGGGCGGTGCCGCCCGAACAGTTCAGACGACTCGTTGAGGAATCTTGAACCGTCGCAATCGGGGGGCAGCCGTATCGTCCAACGGGTACGCTTATTACGCCGCTGGCGTGAGCCCCGGTATGGCAATCACCGAGGGCGATACGGTCGTTATCGAGTACGTTGGGTCGTTCGACGATGGCACTGTTTTTGACACCTCGCGGTACGCTGTCGCCAAAGAACATGGACTCGTTGCAGCTCAAGAAGCGGACGAAAGCGACTACTCGTCGCTTTCGTTCCGTGTTGGCGATGGCGAGGTAATCGAGGGGCTCGAATCAGGGATCATTGGCTGTGAATCCGGCAAAAAAACGACACTCACGATTCCACCCGAGGAGGCCTACGGCGAGTTCGACGAGGAACGGGTTCGCGAGTACGACCCCGAGGTGTTCGAGGGAATGGTCGGCAATCCACCAGCGGTCGGGATGCACGTCCACGCACAAAACGGACTCCACGGCGATGTGACGGCGGTTCGTGAGGACGCGGTCGTCGTCGACTTTAATCACGAACTCGCAGGGAAAACGCTCACCTTCGAAATTGAGATACTCGATGTGTGGTAAGCTTTGCGCCTGACAGAACCCACTCGCCTCAGTTAGTTTTCTGCAGAGACAGGCGGTTCGTCGCGTTCGGCATATTTGTCTTCGAACTCCTGGATGAGTTGTCCCATCTTGGCATACCAATCGTTCAACATCCGCTGCATACTGCCGCGGATCGCTGTCACATCGGCGGGCTTGTACACGTGATAGTAACCACCCTGTTCGTAGTTGATCTGTTCTTTCGCGATCAGTCCGGCGCTCAACAGCCGTTGAACCGCCCGGTACACCGTCGAACGCTCGCGCTCAACTCGCTCGGCGAGGTCATCGACAGTCAGGGGCTGTTCGGCCGAGACGAGAAGCTCAAAACAGTCCCTGTCGAGCGCTTTAAGCCCGTGAAAACACTCGAGTAAGCCCTCACACTCCATATCCGACTGCAACATCTCGGCGAGTGATTTGCTCATACCATGCGGTAGCGGTGCGATGAGTAAATAAGTTTGTAGAAACCGTACAAGACGGTCTTACCAGTCTCAGTGTGTCTGTTTCGTCGCTCATTCCACGAGACCGTTGCTTGCGAGAGATGGGAAGACAGGAACGCTAGATACGACCGACGTTTTCGACAGCAACGCTTTCAACGCCCTCGACGCCAGAAAAGGCCTCTTCGACGACCTCCGTTCCACCGGCTCCGTCGGCGACGAGCACGGTTGGCAACAGCGCAACGAGACCGAATGCGACGTTGTCGCGTTCGAAGCCGTTGATCTGCGCACCTTCGGGCAACGAAACCTCGAGTTTCTCTTGGAGATCATCAAGGTCGATGTCGGGGCTGGTTGGCATGACCTTCATTTTGGCAGCGACCTTCCCCATGGTTATGGCCCCATGAAACTGCACTCGGGACACTCATAGAGGTTGCTCTGCTTGCGGCACTTCGCACAGCGATGGATATCGGTGCCACACTCCGGACAGCTGAAAGAGGCAGCGTTCATTCCTGAGACGTTAATCCCACAGGAGACACACTGTCGAGCTGTTTTCTGTGTCGACTCGCTCATACTCGTATCCACCGCCGCGCGGCTTTTAACGGTTGTCTTTCACCGATCGACAAACGCACCGGCGGCGCCGGCATCCCCAACAACCAAGCGGCCGCTCAGAACATAAGCGGGCCGATTAGCACGCCCATCAGATGCACCCGTCGTGCACCGAACCGCGTCGGCACCAACCCAATGACCGCGGCGACAACGAAAACCAACACGCCGAATGCGCCGGTCAACGCAAACGAGAGCCCCGCAAGAAAAATCAACAACACAACAGACATTCGCGTATATTCCGTGTTGCCGACGGTGCGGAGATAGGCGTCGCCGACGAGAATGACTAACAGAAATCCACAGGCTGCACCGACGAGGACTGCCGGAAGCAACACGGCGAGTTCGAGCGGCACCTGTGTTCGATCAATCGCGACCATCACACCCGTTCGCGGCGTTCCAAGCGCGATCAACGCAAACAGGGCAAAAACCGTATTCGCCGTATTGGCCCCGCTCGTGGTGACAATGAAGCCCCGGTCGACATCTCGGTTCGGAACGGCGGGAAGCGCCAGAACCGACGCGATCGCCGCCGAAATACCGGGCAGATAGCCGACGATCGCCCCGGCAACTGATCCCGCGCCTGCGGTGAATGCGAGATCCGTCCGCTTCATCGTGAGCCGTGCGTCCGCTTGTGGCGGAACGCCGTCACCACCCATCGCATCGAGGAGTATCGGCGCACCGAACAACCCGGTGAGAAGCGGTGTTAACATACTCCCCGACCCAAGTGGCGCTTCGAAACTCACGTCAAGTGTAACCCAGCCCAACCCAGCTGCGAGCAGAAACGAGAACAGCCCGCCGACGGCAGCCACAGGAGACGACTCGGTAACGACGAGAAAAACGACGACCCCGCCGAGCACGATCCAGAGATTCGCGCGGATCGTCGGATAGCTCCGAAGCATGAACCACGTAATCGGAACGGCCAATGGAACCGCAATTACGACCGCAAGCGCACTCCCGACCGCTGAGAGCCGAAGGGCTTCGCGCCCCCGACCGGCAAGCACGAGCCGATGACCCGGCAGGGCGGCGATTGCCATTGCGGCATCGGGAACGCCAAGCGCCAACGCCGGGACGATATCGAGAAACGTGTGGACGACGCCTGCGGTGAGCATTGCCACGCCGACAAGGAGCGGTGGGGCCGGAATCGATGGGGCGGCTGCGGCCAACAAGAGGGCAAAATTGTTGGCGTGAAGACCCGGTATGAGTCCACTGAGCGTCCCGAGTGCAACGCCGCCGCCCGCAAACAACAGAAACGAGAGCGTGAGTGAAACGCCGGTTCCACCGCCGAGGGCGAGAAGTGCTGTCGGCACACAGTCCACACAGCCGACCGCTCTCGACGCCATTGACCCGCGCTGGCGACCCGTTCGGATTTAAACCTGTGGGCGAGCCGAGCCGATTCGCCCCAGTGACCGAAAGCCGACAATGTCGGTTTCACTCCGCGCGTCGACTCACATTGCGTTCGCCGCGTAGTGGGAGAAACAAGTCGATGGTGCGAACCGACTGCTGGTGCTCGGCGAGAAATCAGCAAAAAATCGAGCGCTGTGTGGGCGCGTGCGTTAGCCGAAGAGGTTGCCGAGGCCCTCGCCGTCGGCTTCCTCGTCCTCATCGTCGTCTTCTTCGGCTGCGTCGGCCTCGTCGGCTTCCGCGTCGTCAGCCTCGTCATCGTCGTCGTCGGCGGCCGTCTCGGCCGCACCGGCTGCTGCGCCGCCCGCGGCGGGCACGGCAGCGGCCGTCTCGATGGCTTCCTCGATGTCGACATCCTCGAGTGCGGCGACAAGCGCCTTCACACGGGATTCTTCGACATCGACGCCCGCTGCGTCGAGAACTGCGGTGATGTTGTCTTCGTTGAGCTCTTCGCCGGTCTCGTTCAGGATGAGTGCTGCGTAAACGTATTCCATTGGTGTAATCTCCAGGTGGGGTTAGAAGAGGGTTCCGAGCGCGTCGCCGTCGTCGTCATCGTCGTCGGCGTCCGTCTCTGCCTCTTCAGTGGTGTCTTCGTCTGGCTGTTCGTCTGCTGCGTCGTCGGCGTTGGCTTCCTCCGCGTCAGCTTCGTCCGCATCGGCTTCGTCCGCGATGTCGCGGAGTTCTTCAGGGAGTGCCTCTGGGTCGTCGATCTGTGCGACCAGGGCACGAACCTGTCCGTCGGCCTTGCCGATGAGGTCGCCCAGCACGTCCGGGCTCTCGACGGCACCGGCAAGCGCGACGGATTTCGCGTTGGCGGTTGCCTGTGCGATGAGTGCGGGCGCGGTTTGAACCGTTGGGTAGACGGCGTTGATCGAGAGATTTCGACCCGCCGCCGCGGCCGCCTGAATGTCCGCGCGGTACTCATCGACATCGATGGCGAGTTCGTCGGGCGAAAACAGAACGCCCTCCGAGTACACCTGTTTGAGGTCGAGTCCGACCTCTTTGGGCTCGATTCCGAGTTCACCGAGCACGCCAACGAGTTGCTGGTCGACGACGCCGCCCTCCTCAAGGACGACGCTGTCCGAAAGCACCTTGATCGAGCCTTCTTGGATGCGTGCGTCCGCACCGACCTGTTGGAGTTCGCCAACGAACGGGCCGGGATCGACACCGGTGTCGCCCTCGGGGATGACGATGTCGTTCGGTGCGACCTCGCCCGCGTTGATCGGCGCGGGCGTTTTCGAGGCTTCGAGCTGTTTGAACAGCCCGAACGGGTTATCGTTGGTTCCGATCAGCGCAACCTGTCCGGCGACGAACTCGGTGAGCTGTTCGACGCCCTCGTCGACCTCATTGAGCGCGCGCGTGACGAGCGTGTTTCGGCTCATACGGACGGCCGCACTGCCGTGAAGGTCACGGCGCATCGCCTGAAGCTGTCGGCTCGGAATGCCTTCGACGCCGACGATTCCAACCGATTCGTATGAATCAATGAAGGCGACGAGTTCGTCGACCTCGTCTTGTTTCCACTGTGGAATCGTCTCGGCTTGGCGGACGGATTCGCTTTGGCTCATCAGGCAGTCACCTCAACGGCGGGCCCCATCGTCGTCTTGACGTAGACCGAGTCAAGATTGAGGGGCCCTTTCTCGAGGTTCGATTCGAGCCGCCGGATGATGACGTCGATGTTGTCGGCGATCGCGTCGGCCGACATGTCGTCGGCACCGACGCGTGTGTGGAACGTCCGGCGGTCGCGAGAGCGAACCTGCACGGTGTTTTTCATCCGGTTGACTGTCTCGACGACGTCGTCGTCGGGCTGCAGGGGCGTCGGCATTTTCCCTCGTGGACCGAGAACGGTTCCGAGATAGCGGCCGATGTCCTGCATTTGGTTGGCCTCGGCGACGAAGAAGTCGGTCTCGTCGGCGAGATCTTTTGCGGCGTCCGTATCGTCGCCGAGTTCTTCGAGGTCGTCTCCCGAGAGAACCTTGTCGGCAACGTTTTGCGCCTGCAGGGCTGTTTCACCCTCCGCAAACACAACAATCTGTGTTTCCTGGCCGGTTCCGGACGGGAGCACAATGCTCTCGTCGATGCGTTTCGATGGATCGTTGAGGTCTAGATCGCGCAGGTTCACGGCGAGGTCGACGGTCTCCCGGAAATTCCGAGGCGGCGACTCGTCGAGCGCGCGCGAAACTGCTTGTACTATCGTATCGTCTGCCATTATTCACCTCCGTAGTACGCAGGATATGCTCCTACGGGTAGTGACACAGGCTACGCCTGTCTCATCGGAAAGTGGCGGATGGGCGTTAAAAGCCCGTCGAACCCGATTCGACCGCCTGTGGGTGGTTCACACACGTTTTGCCATACTCGTCGCCGACAACTGCCTCACCGAGTCCTAGGTAGGCTAAACATTTACTAACTGCGCACGCAATCAGTCGGCATGACGTACGAAAATCTCGATAGAAAACTCATTAACGCACTGTTGGGCAACGGCCGCGAGAGTCTTCGCAGTCTCGGCGAGGATCTCGATGTCTCTGTCACCACGGTTTCGAACCACCTGAAGGATTTGGAGGCTGAAGGCGTTATCAACGGCTATACACCGATTCTGGATTACGGCAAACTCGGCTACGATGTGACAACCGTGATGCATCTCAAAGTCGAGGGGAGCGCGCTACCCGAACTCACCGACCGCCTTCGTGCGGAAAAACAGATGATCAGCGTCTACGAGACGACCGGTGATTACGACATCATCGCCATCGGGAAGTTCAGAAACACCGATGAGATGAACGACCAGATCAAGGCGTTGTTGAGCGATGTCGATATTCGCGAGTCGAACACGAGCGTCGTGCTCAACACAGTGAACGAACACGAACAGTTCGAACTGGATCTCACCGAGTAAGCACACGGTTCGGTCGCGAACCGAATACACTACCGGATTGCCGACACCCGATCCGTGTCGCTCGCGACTCAGCCGTAGACCCGGTACACCGCGTCAGCCAACTGGTTGACGCGGACGGCGTGTTCGTGTGACTCCTCGCGGATGCCGTTGCAGACGTACGAAAACGTCAAATCGGCCTCGGGGTCGACCCACGCGACGATGCTGCCGAGGCCGACGTGGCCGAACGTCGCGGGCGACGAAAGCGTCCCGAACAGATCCGACACGCTTCCGCCACGCCAAAAGCCCATTGCATAGCGCATCGGCCGCGACAGCGTCCCGTCGTCGGCCGTTTCGGTCTGTAACTCTGTCGCCCGTTCGACGGTTTGTTCCTCCAGCAGTCGCGTGCCCTCCAGTTCGCCCCCGTTGGCCATGCAAGCGAAAAATCGACCCATATCGCGGGCCGTGCTGATTCCGTTGGCCGCAGGAATCACCGCCTGCAACACGTTCGGATCGTTGCCGAGGCCCGCAGCGGCCGCCGGTGAGAGGTCGACGAGGCCTTCTGCGGGGTCGGCCGCGCGGTCGAACACGTCGAATCCGGTGATCGTCGCCACCGACTTGGGATCTCCATCGCGGACGCCGATGGACGTCTCCGTCATTCCGAGCGGTTCGAACACGTTCTCGCGGGCGTAGGTTTCGATGGGCGTGCCGGTGAGCTGTCGGACGAGTTCGCCGACCAGCCAGCCGAAAGTAACGGTGTGGTAGGCGGGGACGGTGCCCGGCGGGTCGCTGAGTTCCTGTGTTTCCATTGTTTCGACGATCCGATCCCAATCGCCCCACGCACTCGGGTCGGCGTCGAGTTCGCTCGTCGGCATGCCGGTCTGGTGGCTGAGCACGTGACGGATGGTGACCGCGTTTTTTGCGTCGTCGCCGCGGGCAAACGCCGGCCAGTGGTCGACGACCGGATCGTCGTACGCGAGTGCTCCCTGATCGAATAGTTGGTGCAGACAGCACGCCGACATCGATTTCGTACACGACCAGATGAGGTGCTTCGTCTCGGGCGTTGTCGGCTCGCCGTCGCGACCGGCTGTCCCGCCAGCGAGGTCGAGCACTCGCTCCGTTCCGTCGTAGACGACGAGTTGCGCCCCGTGGTGGAGCCCAACGTCGAGATGGCGGTCGAACAGTGCGCGAATGCCGGCAGCTCCTTTCGTGTTTGTTACAGAATCCATACTGATTGTTCATCATAGATCTGTATAACTGTTCGTGCCTGCTTGCCGACACGTTTTGCGGTGTCGGTTCAGAACGACCCTTACGACGCATGGGCTCGCTGCCGTGACGGCCGCACCCAACAGTCCCACTCCAGACACGCACCCGCAACCCATACACTCAAGCGGGAACGATCCAACAGGTGAAACATGTATGCGGTCGTCGGCTGCAGCAACTGTGGGGCACTCTGGCTGCTGTCGGATCCCGACAGCGCACAAACGGCGAAATGTCAACGCTGCGGAAAAACCCATCGGACACACAAACTCAAGCGGTTTTTCGAGTCCGACGATCGCACCGCGGCCCGCGAGGCCCGCGCCGCACTACTCGCGAAAAAACACGGCGATGCCGAGGCGTTCGCCGAGGTCGACCACGTTGCCGACCTCGAAGCCCAACTCGACAAGAGCGCAGTCGACGACGCGGAGTATCTCGCCGGCGTTGGTCTCGACCCCGACCGGGTGGCTGCCGCGGGCGACGTGTCGGGCGGCCGTTCGCGCTCGCGCGATGAAATCGTCCGAGCGGCCGTCGACAGCGCCGACCGCGAGGACGACATCGTCGCGTATGCGGTCGACCACGGCGTTCCGGCCGACGCCGCCCGCTCGCTTCTCGAGAAACTCCGCCAGCGCGGCGAGGTGTCGGAGTCCGGCGGTCGGTACCGGTTGTTGTGAGCTGAACGCACCGAAATCAGTAGTTTCGGCCGAGCGTGTTACCGGCCGAGCGACTCGTGGGCGCTCGACAGATGTCGCGACCCGAGCGCCGCGAGCAACGAGAGTTCGCCGGCGAGCGCGGCGACGGCGATGGCCTCGGCGAGCGCATCCGCGTTGGAACCGGCAGGGTCGCCGCCGCCACGCACGCCGAGAATGTCGAGCGCCTCGGATTGGGTGGGGAGTTTCGTGCCACCACCGACGGTTCCCACTTCGAGGCTCGCAAGCGAGACCGAACAGTACAGATCGCCGTCATCGGTGACCTCGGCGGTCGTGATCGCGTTGGCTCCCTCGACGACCTGGGCTTCGTCCTGGCCGGTTGCGAGAAACATCGCGGCGACCGCGTTGGCGACGTGGGCGTTGAAGCCGAGCGCCCCCGCCTTTGCCGACCCGATCAGGTTTTTGCGGACGTTGATTTCGGCGATCGCGTCGGGCGTCGTGTGCAAAGCATCGGCGACGACCGCGCGGTCGACAACGACATCGGCGGTGACCGACCGGCCACGCCCCTCGACCGCATTGATCGCGGCGGGTTTTTTGTCCGTACAGAGGTTGCCCGACAGCGCGACGAGCGAGGCCGTCGTCTCCTGTTCGACCCGGTCGCAGGCGGCTTTGGTGGCGATGGTCACCATATTCATCCCCATCGCGTCCTTGGTATCGAAGCGAAACCGCAGATAGGCGTTGTTGCCGACGACGTAGGGCGTGACTCCCTGGAGTTCACCGTGGTTGGTCGTTGCTTCGGCGGCCTCCCGGAGCGCGGACTCGTTGTCGCGCACCCACTCGACGAGCGCAAGCGCTTCGGCCACGTCGGCGACGCGGAAGACGGGCGCGCGGGTCATGCCCGCCTTCGTCACGCGAGCGGTTGCGCCGCCAGCGCGGTTGATCACCGAACAGCCGCGGTTGATCGAGGCCACCAACGCGCCCTCAGTCGTTGCCAGTGGCAGATACCGCTCGCCGGTGAGCGCGCCACCGTTGATTTCGACCGGCCCGACGACGCCAACCGGAATCTGAACCGCCCCGATCATGTTCTCGATGTTCGGTTCGGCAGCCGAGGCCGGAAACGCATACTCACCAATGGTTTCGCAGTTCGCGTGCGACTGGGTTTCGACGAGGTGACGGCGAGCGGCCACAGCCGTGTCGCTGTCGGCGTGATTTTCGAGTTCGTGTAAGCGGAGGTCGCCGTCAGCAACCCGGTCTGTGAGTTCGGTTACGTCGGCGTCTGCGGCGTCATCGGTCATGGTAGTTCCTGTTGGGGGCGGTTGCTAATGATTGTCGGTCTGTCGATGTCACTGGGTGTTGGTGTCGGCACCGGTTGCTTTCGGTTCGGACACACCTCTTTGTCCCCACTACCGGTGGGCAACCGTCGACCGAAGGAACGCCAACTGGTGGTCGACAACGGTGTCGAAGTCGTCGGCCAACACGCTCAGGTGATCGGTAGGGAGTTCGATGTAGGTCGACGATGCGATCGCGTCGGCCGCTGCCTCGGGGCCCGCCGCCGGCACAATCCGGTCGTCGCGGCCGCCTATTGCGAGCGTCGGACATCGAATCTCGTCGACGCTCGCAATCGGTCGGTAGCGCGGGAGATCGAGAAAAACACGGGCAGGAACCGTGTTTTGCCAGTTCGATTCGCGGTCAACCAGATCGAAGACGGCCCGCTTGGCACCCGGTTCGGTGATTACGCCGAAGCCGTCGGGGTCGTCGACGATCCGAACCTCGCGACCGAAACCAACCCGCCGGCCGAGTCGGTCGCGAACGCCGCTGGCGACGGATTTCACGAGGGTTTTCGGCGCGCGAATCAGCCGTTTGAGTTCGCTTCGACCGTCGACAAACGGAACGGTTGCGATCACACCGGCAACCCGGAAGTTCGCGGCGGCAACCGAAAGCACGTGGCCGCCCGACAGCGAGAATCCCCAGAGAACGAGTCGGTTGCTGTCGACGTCGTCGGTGGCGACCATCGCCTCGATGGCCGCCTCGTAGTCCGCACACTGCGCTGTTGGACTGACGAGCCCGCGCGGTTCGCCGCCGCTGTCACCGTGATAGCGAAAGTCGAAGACGAAGGCGGCGTAGCCCGCCTCCGCAAACCGCTCGGCAATCGCCGGCAACCCGAACGATTGCCACAAACCGAGACCATGGGCCATGACGACGATGGGCGGATTGTCGGGTCTGGCGGGCAGATACAGGGTGCCGACACAGGACGCATCGCCGCTCTCGAAGTGGATCGTCCGGGTCGAATACGACTCCCGAGTCGGTCGGCGAAGCGACTGCTGGCTTCGGTTTTTTGGCTTGCGGCGACCGCTTGGTGGGTCGGAGACAGGATCGCTCATTCGGCTGTCTCCCGGTCGACGTTATCGACCTGTTCGTCGACGTCCAAACCGATATCCGTGCCATGGGTGTCTTCGGTGGCGCTCATATGTCCGACTACAACGGCTGGGGGTTAAACCGTTGCCGGCGGGACGTAATCGGCACCGAAGACGACGACCGGCACGGATTTGTGGCCGCCGCCTGAACACACGGCCATGCCGAATGGATTGCTGTTGAACCGGTCGTCGCTTCCCGAGCGATCCAATCTTCCTCGCTGGCTCGCGCCCGTTCCACAGGCTATCGAGAACCTCGGCCTTCGACTCGTCTGGGTTGTTGTCGCTATCAACCTCGCGGGAACGGCGTTCGGGTTTTGGTACTACCAACCACAGCTGTCCGAGACGCCGGTCGTGATGTGGATTTTCGTGCCAGACAGTCCGCTGGCGACGCTGTTTATCGCCGGTGCGTTCGCGCTGTGGGCGATGGGCAAGGCGAGTGACACCCTGACTGCGCTGGCGTTTTTCGGCAACATCAAACTCGGGCTGTGGACGCCGTGGGTGCTCGTCGTGTTCGCCGAAGACTTTCTCGCCTTCACGCCGCCCGCGATGTACGCCTTCTTGCTGGTGAGCCACCTTGCAATGGTCGTCCAGGCGTTCGTGCTCCACCGCATCACCGACTTTCCGGTTCGCGCGGTCGCCATCGCGCTCGCGTGGTACACGATCGATCTCACTGTCGACTACTTCATTCCGATCATCGGCGACCCACACCACACGGCGATTCCGATCGACGGTGAGACGACGGTTGCGGCGGGCGCAACGGCGTTCCAACTCGCTGCGTGGGCGGCGGTTGTGTTGACGATCGCCGCGCTTTTTTTCGCGTTGGCGACGCGGATTCGGATTCTGCAGGCGGGTGACCAATTGGAACCCGCCTGAGCTTCGCCGTCAGGGCTCGACGACGCGACAGAGACTCACGACATCGTGAAGATCGTCGACGATGTACGTTGGCGTCGGTTCGGGGTCGTGGTTTCGTCGATGCGGTCGGCGAATGAACGCCGAGTCGACGCCGGCGGCGTCCGCGGCCGCGATATCCGAATCGTTGTCGCCGACGAACAACACCGAATCGGCACCGAGCGATTCGATTGCCCGCTTGAGATAGTGCGGGTTGGGTTTTCGGAGGCGGAGACTGTCGATCGTCGGTTCGCGGCCGAGTGCAACCGAGAAGCCGTCGAAATCGAAGTACTCAACCAGAAAGTCGACGGTTGCTTGCTGGTTCGAACTCACAATTCCCATCGGGACCGACAGCGATTCGAGCGCGCCGAGATCCTCGTACGGGGTTTTGCGCCCCGACCGTGCCTCGTTTTGTTGTTTTTCGCTCATCACCTGATCGCGGAGCTGCCAAAACCGGTCGGGGTCGAGATCGTAGGTCGCACAGACGGACTGCACCTCTTGGGGTTTCGCACCGATCACCATCGATTTGACGTGATCGGCATCGGGCGACTCGATGCCGGCCGCATCGAATGCCTGCCATGCGGCCTCGTGGAGGACGGTGTAGGCGGTTCGCGAGACCAACACCCCGTCGTTGTCGAAACAGACGGCATCGTACATACGAACGGCGACGAGCCGAACGGGCAAAACGCTGTTCACAGCGGTCGGCCGCGAGACCACGCCGACGCTCTGCACGACGGATTTTACCGGCCCGCGGCCCATCGAGTGGTATGGACACCTCGAACGAGTCGAGTCGGCTCTGCGTTGTCGGTGCGGGGCTGGCCGGGGCGGCTGTCACCTACCGCCTGCGCAACGAACCGGTCGAAGTAACGCTGCTCGAAAAAAGCCGTGGGGTCGGCGGTCGGGCGGCCACCCGGCGTCGCGATGGCTGTCGGTACGACCACGGCGCGAACTACATCAAAGACAGCGACGATCGGACGACACCACTCCTCGAATCGCTCGGCAGCGACGGACTGGTCGATATCGACGAGCCGGTGTGGACGTTCGACGCGACCGACAAAATCAACGAAAGCGACCGACAAGAATCACACAAATGGACGTGGAAGGCCGGAATCACCCAGTTTGCCAAACGGCTGCTCGCCGAGACGGAGGCGGTGGTCAGAAAATCGACGCGAGCCGAGGCGCTTGCCTACGACGACTCGGCGAGCCACTGGACGCTCACAGATACCGACGGCGACGATCACGGCCCGTTCGATGCGGTGGTGCTAACGCCACCAGCACCCCAGACCGCCGAGTTGCTGTCGGCGACACGGATTCCCGGCGGGAGCGAGGCGGTTGAGGCGGCCGCCGACGCGGTCGGTGCGGTTCCGTACCGAACAATTCGGTCGATTATGCTCCATTATCCGTTCGACCTCGATCGGCCGTACTACGCACTGGTGAATCCCGACCGCGAACACGACATCGGCTGGTTGGCGCGCGAATCCTGCAAACCCGGCCACGTTCCCGACGGCGAGGAACTTCTGATCGTCCAGATGGCTCCAGGCTGGTCGACCACCCACTACGACGAGCCACTCGATTCGGTCGCCACCGACGTTGCTGCCATGGTGGGCGACCTGCTCGGCGACGACCGCCTCGCCGACCCGGATTGGGTCGACGATCAGGGCTGGCGGTATGCGCTCCCCGACGCTGCCGTCGATGCCGACGCGTTGTCATCGCTTGCCCAGTACGACCTCCACGTTGCTGGCGACTGGGTGGTCGGCGAGGGACGGGCCCACGAGGCGTTCTGGAACGGCGTCGAACTCGGTGAGCGCCTCACAGACACGCCAGCCACGCGGTGAACGCCTGACAAACATCCCCTTCGAGTAGTGAACGCCCCAACCGTCCGAAAACCCAACAAGAACGTAAAAATTAGCTCGTTCGCCGACACATATATATGATCGTTCTCCTATGCTGTGGTTATGCGGAACGATAGCACGCACACCGTCGATCGGCGAACATACCTCAAACTCACTGGCGCGGCCGGCGGCGCGATGGCCTTCGCGGGTTGTCTCGATGGTGAGGAAATCGAAGACCTCACCGAAATCACCGTCACACTTTCACAGTTCCCCGATACGATCGATCCGCTCGACCACATCACCGGCGACTACTTCGATGTCCTCGATCACATCTACGAACCACTGTTCGACTTCGAGCCCGGCGAGGGAATTTTCCCGCGTGTCGTCGAAGAAACCGAGATCATCGAAGGCGAGGGTGTCACCGAACTCACCCTCCGCGACGACGTTGTCTTCCACAACGGCGACGAGTTAACGGCCGAAGACGTCGCCTGGACGATCAACCGAACCGTCGACCCGAGTATCGGCGTCCCGAGCCCGATCGGCACGTTCGGGCTGGGCTCGATCGAGGGCGCTGAGGCCGTCGACGACACGACCGTTGCGGTGAGTTACGGCGCTGCACCCGGACTCGCTGAGTTCGAGTTCGGAAACTACGCCCGCGCGATTCCCCGCGACTGGGCCATTGAGAACCACTCGGCCGACGAGGAGGGCGAAGCGATTTCCGGCGCAGATCCCGAAGATTTCAACGGAACCGGCCCGTATGAGGTCGTTGACTTCACCTCGGGCGAAGAAATCGTGCTTGAGCGCTTCGACGACTACTGGGGCGAAGCACCGCCGTTCGAAACGGTCGTCTTCAACGCCGACGGTCAGTCTAGTGGTCGCGCCGCTGCGCTCGAAACCGGCGAAACAGACGTGACGATCAACATTCTCCCGGAGGATGTCTCGACCATCCGCGACGCCGATGGCGTCGACGTTCGTAACGTAACGAGTTTCCGGACGGTGTTCTGTCCGATGAAAAACACGGTCGAACCGTTCGACAGCCTCGAGTTCCGCCAGGCAATGAACTACGCCGTCGACAACGAGGGGATCGTCGACAGCATTCTCTCGGGGTTCGGCGAAGCGCGTGGTCAACCCGTTTCGCCGGGTATCAACGGCTTCAACCCCGACATCGAACCGTACCCTCAGGACATCGAATTGGCAGAAGAACTCGTCGACGACAGCGGCTATGCGGGCGCGGAGATCGAACTCACTGCCCCACAGGGTCGGTATCTCAACGATGCCGACGTTGCCGAGACCGTGGCCGACCAGATCGACCAGCTCGACAACGTGAGCTGTGAGGCCAACATCGTCGACTTCGGTGTGGTGTCGGATGCCAACCAGGCGGGTGTCGACCCCGACGAGTTCGAGATTCCGTTCTACATGATCGGCTGGGGCGTCATCACCGGCGACACCGACTACGGCGTTCAGGGCTTCTTTACGATCCCCGACAACCCCAATCGGACGTTCGACGACGAGGAGCTGAGCGAGGCAATCCTCGACAGCCAGCAGATCATCGACCCCGAAGAACGAACTCAACAGCTTCAGGCGGTCAACCAACTGGCTCATGAGAAGGCTCCGTTCATCTACCTCCACACCCAAGAGAGCATCTACGGCGTCAACGACCAAATCCAGTGGACGCCGCGCGAGGACGAGTCGGTGTTCCTCTGGGGCATGGACGTCTAAGCCGACTCCTCAGAGACGCCGTGTCGCCCCGTCTCGGTTATCCGCACCGCGGTCTACAGATCCACCAATGAACCCACCCGCATGACGGTAGGAAAGTTCCTCGCCCAGCGGCTGTTCTTTGGCGTTTTCGTCGTCTGGGGCGTCATCACAATCATGTTCGGATTGCGTGCGGTTGCACCGGGTGATCCCGCAACACTCATGCTCGCCGAGGGCGCGAGTGACGACCTGATTCGCCGGGTTCGTGAGGCCGAAGGGCTCAATGAACCGATGTACGTCCAGTATTTCGACTACGTCTCAGGCATTGTTCGCGGCGATTTCGGCTTTTCGTGGCAGTCAAGCCGCGAGGTCGAACTCATGGTCATCGAGCGGATTCCCGCCACGCTCGAGCTGGCGGTCGCGGCCACCATCGTCGCGCTCGTGATCGCGATTCCGCTCGGCGTGATTTCGGCGACCCGCCGGAACGAACCCGCCGACTACGGCGCAACCGGGTTTTCGCTGCTCGGAATCAGCACGCCGAACTTCTGGTTGGGACTCATGTTGATTCTGGTGTTCGGCGTCTGGATCGGTATTTTGCCGACGGGCCGGCGGCCTGTTGGCTTCGTTGAGGCGCTTGTCGTGTTGACCCAAACCGGTTCACCGAACGACCTCCTCACCTGGCTCCGGTACATCACGCTGCCGGCGATCACGCTTGGAACCTACTTTACCGCGCTCATCACCCGGCTCACGCGCAGCGGGATGATCGACGAACTCGGCAAGCCGTATGTGACTGCGAGTCAGGCCAAGGGACTGCCGAACGTTCTCATTCGGTACAAACACGTCCTGCGAAACACGATGATTCCCATCGTCACGGTTGTCGGTCTGCAGGTCGGAACCCTGATGGGCGGTGCCGTGATCACCGAAACGGTGTTCAACTGGCCCGGACTCGGCCTGCGATTGATCGACGCGCTCGGCACACGTGACTGGCCGCTGATGCAGGGCATCATCGTATTCATCGCCATCGCCTTCGTCGCGATCAACATCGTCGTCGACGCGCTCTACAGCGCACTGGATCCACGGGTGGGTGCCGAATGATCTCCGACCGTATTCGATCGAACCTCACCAACGAGTTCCGCAAGAGCCTGTTGCCGAAAATCGGCCTCGTGATCCTTATCATCATCCTGATTGCCGCGGTGTTCGCGCCCGTGTTGGCAACACATGACCCAACCCGGACGGGCTACTTCAACGATGACGGGCAGCCGTATCCGCCGACCGGCACCAGCTACGATACCGAAATCTCACAGGACGGCGAGTTTGTCGGAATTACTGTCGAATCGACTGAGGAACACGTCCTCGGAACCAACACGGTCGGACAGGATGTCTACTCGCGGGCGTTGTACGGCGCACGCGTTTCGCTCCTGGTCGGCATTCTTGGGGTGTTGCTTGCGCTGGCCATCGGCGTTCCCTTTGGGTTGGTCGCGGGGTACTACGGCGGCCGGGTCGACAACGGGTTGATGCGGGTAGCCGATGTGATGCTCGCATTTCCCGCACTCGTGTTGGCACTGGCGCTCATCGGCGTTTTCGGCGAGTCGCCGGTGTTGATTCCGGATCCGCTCGTCGTGTTGTTTTCGGCGCAGAGCGAACTCACACTCCCGCTTGTTAAAACCCAAATCGGGTTACCGAGTTTCCTCGTCGCGATCGACTTTCTCGAGGGAATGCCCGGCGCGATTCCGATTCCGGGAACGGTCACAGTCGTTTCTGCGCTCGTCACATGGGTCTGGTTTGCTCGCGTTGCCCGCGGGGAGGCGCTCTCGTTGCGGAGCGAGGAGTACGTCAAAGCGGCAAAAAGCTTCGGCGCGAGCAACCGGCGCATTCTTCGTCAACACATTCTCCCCAACAGCCTCACACCGATCATCGTGTTGGCAACGATTCAGGTTGCGGTGATTATTCTGTTGGAGGCGTCGCTCGCGTATCTCGGCTTCTCGGGAACAACGCTTTCGTGGGGATTCGAAATCGAGCGAGGACAGAGCGTCCTGCGGCGACGGCCGTGGATTTCGGTCGTTCCGGGTGTCGGGATTATGCTTGCAGTCATCGGGGTCAACTTACTTGGCGACTGGTTCCGTGACGCGCTTGATCCGAACATCGACAGCAGCAACAGAGGGCTCTAACATGACCGACAATATCCTCCGCATCACCGGACTGACGACGCGGTTTTTCACCAGCGAAGGACAGATCAACGCCGTTTCCGATCTCAACCTGACAATCGAAGAGGGCGAAATCGTCGGCATCGTCGGCGAGAGCGGGAGCGGCAAGAGCGTCACCGCGCTCTCGATAATGGATCTCGTTGAGTCGCCCGGCGAGGTCACCGCCGGAACGGTGGAGTTCCGCGACCACGACCTCGCAAAACAGGTGCGCGAGGAGTCGCCCGAAGCGGTCGACGGCGAGTTTGTCGACCTGCGGGCAGTCACCGAGTCAGTTCGAACTGGACTCCGCGGAACGTCGTTCAGTATGATCTTTCAGGATCCCGAAAGCAGTTTTAATCCGAGTTTAACCGTCGGCGAACAGCTCGCCGAGGCCGTCGAGGTACAACAACGCGCCAGCGCCCGACCGCGTTCGACACGCGCGCGAACCGCCGGCGACGACTACTCGTTCGGGAACTACCTTCTCTCGATGGCGTTGCCCTCGAAACGATACGTGAGTGAGGCGAGTCGAGACCGTGCGGTCGAACTGCTAGAGCAGGTCGGGATTCCGGATCCCGCACGGCGTGCCGAGGAGTATCCCCACGAGTTTTCGGGCGGCATGCTCCAGCGGGCGATGATCGCCCAAGCGCTTGCGGGCGAACCCGATATCCTCATCGCCGATGAGCCAACGACAGCACTCGATGTGACGATTCAGGCGCAGATTCTCGATCTGCTCGCGGAGATTCAACGCGAAACGGGGATGACGATTCTGTTGATTACACACGACCTCGGTGTGATTGCGCGAATGTGCGACCGCGTTGCGGTTATGTACGCGGGCGAAATCGTTGAGCGCGGCTCGCTCACGCATGTGTTCGACGATCCTGTTCATCCCTACACCAAGGGCCTGCTCGGTAGCATTCCGACGCTCGAATCCGACACAACTACCCGACTCCAACCGATCGCGGGCAATGTGCCGAGTCTCCGTGATGAGGAGTTGCCGACCGGCTGTACCTTTGCCGATCGCTGCCCCAAGGCAATGGAGGCCTGTCTCGATGCACCGCCCGAATTTGTCGTCGACGGCTCGGAAACTCACACGACCCGGTGTTATCTCGCTGACCGCGAGTACGCCGAGGAAACGGCGCTCGAATCGGCCACCGCTGACTCGATGGGTGACGCACAATGAGCGATACCAACCCCCCGCACGCCGATGGATCACCGGCTGTTGTCGACCACGGATCGGTCGGGGAGGGGTCGACCGACTCGTCAGAAAGTCCACTCGTCTCGGTGTCGGGACTCACAAAATACTTCGGCACCGACACGGGCATTTTTGACCGACTGTTCGGCACCCAAGAGCCACCGGTTCGGGCGGTCGACGGGCTTTCGTTCGATATTCGGCGTGGCGAAACGCTCGGATTGGTCGGCGAATCTGGCTGTGGCAAATCGACGGCCGGTGAAACGCTTCTTCGGCTGCAAGCGCCGACGAGCGGCGAAGTTACCTTCGACGGCCAGTCGGTGTACGATCTCTCTGGCAGCGACCTCACCGCGTTTCGCCGGTCGACAGCGATCGTGTTTCAGGATCCGTTTTCCAGTCTCGATCCACGGATGGAGATCGGCGAAATCGTTCGCCAACCGCTCGATATTCACGAAATCGGCGAGCCGGAAGAGCGAAACGAACGGGTTGGTGAACTGCTCGATCGCGTCGGACTGTCGGCCGATCAGTTCGATCGGTACCCACACGAGTTTTCGGGCGGCCAGCGCCAGCGCATCGGCATTGCCCGTGCGCTGGCGCTCGACCCCGAGTTCGTCGTCCTCGATGAGCCAACAAGCGCGCTTGACGTCTCGGTGCAGGCACAGGTGCTCAATCTGCTGTCTGATCTGCAAACCGAGTTCGACCTCACGTTTCTGTTGATCAGCCACGATCTATCGGTTATTCGCCAGGTGTGCGATCGCGTTGCGGTCATGTATCTCGGCGAACTCATCGAAATTGGCCCCGCCGCAACAGTGTTCAATGAGCCCAGACATCCCTACACACAGGCTCTCTTGGAAAGCGTTCCGCGGGCAACAAGCAGTGAGGCCGACCGCGAGATTACGACCATCTCGGGCGACGTGCCGTCGCCGCGAAACCCGCCGAGTGGCTGTCGGTTCCGCACGCGCTGTCCGGCCGTGATTCCGCCACCTGACATCGACCTCGACCAGGCCGCCTACCGGGAAATTCAGACCGTCCGTGAACGAATCGCCAACCGGGCGTTCACCGCAGAGAATCCGGATGCCAGCCCCGACGAGGTCGCAGCGACGTTCTATGATCGGGCGATCGATCACGACCTGCCAGACCCCCACCGAGACCGACTCGAACGCGCGTTTGTCGCGGTCGCCAACGACGAGTTCGAGCGGGCCACGGCCATGTTGGCCGACCACTACGAGAGCGTGTGTGAACGCGAGTCGCCAGCGCTGGGAAGCGGCCATCACGCCGCTGCGTGCCATCTGCTTGATGAGTGAGCGGTCTGTGTGGGGAGACACCAACTCAGGTGTCCACGGCTCAGCAGACGAGCCACCACCTGCCATGGCTCCACTAGTTGGCATACAGCGAGCCCGAGACACGCCGTGTGTTACGTGATCAGGCGGCGAACAGCGGCGAAAAGACGGGTGAGAATTCCGGCGCGAGATCGAGGTTCGGCGAGGTTCCAGTCGGCCTTTTCGGCCGCCTCTGTGACGCGAACATACTCCCACTCGAACAGGGTTGATACTCGCATATCCGCATCGCTCGCGCCAACGTAGACGTACCGCGACGCCGCGGTCGTCTCGCAGATCTCTTCAAGTACAAACCATTTGTCGCGACCGTCCATGTCGAAATCCTGTCGCAACCCGTAGTCCTCGACGACTCGTGCAATCCGCTCGGTGTCGTGATCGACGATTCCGATCGATCGAGCCCAGGTTTGTGCGTCTTTGAACACGGCTTTGGGGTCGTCGAGTCGGTCGAAAGCTGAAAGCGAGAACGCGAGTGTTGTTCCAGCGGTGTCGGAATCGACATCGTCGTTCATGTGATTGCCCGGTGGCGACTGTTCGCGTTCCCCGGGTTTGAATCTTCCACCGCGGAGCACTGAGCAGAAAGTCCAGGTGCGAGAATCGAACCCGATGGCGAGACTCGCTTCGCTCGTCTCGCATGATTCGATCTCTTCAGACGGGCTTGCAACTCCTCGCGTAAGTGCTCGGAGCAGAAAGTCCAGGTGCGAGAATCGAACCCGCGTCTCAGCCTCCACAAGGCTGAAGGATGGTCCACTACCCCAACCCGGACACGCATCCAAGCGTACTCTACTCGGAAAGAAATACGTTACGACTCGGGGGTTCCGCGGGGAACCGTCTCATGGAGTGTCGTCTCCTTTTGGCCCCGTGGCGGCACTAACCGGCAGTAACACACGCCAACTCCGCCGAACGTGACGCTTTTGCCGCTCGCGGATCGATTGTTCGATTGTTGTGGCCATCACGGACAAAATATACGTCAAAAATCACCGGCAACTCGCCTCGCAACTCGACACGAGCTTTCCGAAGAGCGCGTTTGCGGGCGCAACACTCGATATGCTGTTTACCGGCGACAGCCTCGCGAAACTCGACAGTACGACCCGCGACCGCGTGCTCGACTTTGCCGAGGACTTTCTCGACTGCGACTGCAAATCACACCCGTACTGCGGCTGTGCCGAACGGAAGTTCATCGGCTACTTGCTGGAGCTTCGCGCCCAAGGGCTCGATCCCGACGACATCGTCCACGTCATGGGTGATGACTACATGCTCTACGCGTACTCCGGTGACATTCTCTCATTTCTCGATCAGGCCGTGAGAACGCTCGAAGCTGCTGAAGCGCTGGCCGACACAGAAAACAGCGGTCGGGGCGACGAACTCGCCGCGGTAAAGCGCGAGCTTACTGGCTAAGGGCCGTCAGCCCAGCCGAAACGTCGGTTCATCCCGGTGGTCGCGTTCCTCGTCGAGTTCTTCGAGCTGAATAATCTCCTCCTCGTCGCTTTTTTTCTCCAACTGCTCGTGGAGATGAGTGATGTACGCCTTGTGCTCGTCGAGTTGCTCGCGGAGGTGTTCGGCTTCGAGTTCGAGCCGTTCGTGTTCGCGAATGAAGCTCTTTGGAACCTCGACTTTCGGCGGGAACTGATCGGTTTGCTCGCGTTGGGCGGCAGCCGCCTCCGAGACGACCTCGACCTGGCCGTCGTACGCGACGAGCGTATCGACGTAGTCGCGAAATACGGCAGACAGCGAAATGTCGCGTTCTTCGGCAATCTCCCGCAACGCCTCGAAGGAATCCTCGTTGACACGAAACGAGATTGTCTTGTTTTTGTTACCCATTGGAATCGCCGTTGGTACCATTCGAACGGCTCGCTACTTAATGATTTGTCAGACGGTTGTGTGTCTTCGAATCGCGGGCTGAGCGACGATTGGCTCGCCATGCTTCGCTGTGTCTCGTTGCGCTCAGTCAAAAATCAGAACAACAACAGGCACGAAGCGCAACCGTGGGCGCTTGTTGTGTCTTATCGGCTCGATTCCTATGGGCTCGGCTCGACAGCGGATGGTGAATCGAGTTCGTCGTCGGCCTCGAGACTTTCGAGCGCCGTGATCACGGTTTGGGTGGACGCTGAGATATCCTCGCCGTACTGCTCTCGTGCCATTCGGGCGTACTCGTTTGTCTCGTCGTCAAACCGATCGATTCGATCGAGTGTCCGCTCTGCGGTTTCGACGACCCACTGATCGCGGGTCGTCGCATCGACCTCGGTGATCGATTCGGGGCGAACTGAGACGTTGATGTCGCCTTCGTCTGTCTCGTAGGTTCGCGGTTTGCCGACGACCGCAACGTAGGCGGGCGCGTCGAGGTCGCGGAGCGCGCTTGCGGCCTCCGGCTGGTACTGGCCGGCGTACACGAAGAACGTACCCGTCGGGTCAACGATTCTGCCGCGCCACCACTCGCTGTCCTCGCCGACATCGTCTTTTTCCGTCAACGTCCCGATGAAAAAGACCCGATTGGCCCGTTCGCCGGTCGGCAAGAGGAGGTACACAGGCGCGCGTTCGTCATCGGATTCTTTGAACGTGTAGCTGGCGTCGTTGAACTCGTCGGCGAAGACGCGCCGGGCGACTTCGCGACTGATTGATTGGCTGTTTGATTGACTCATATCAGATCGACCTCGCTTTGATCAGCACCTGTTCGTACTCCGCGGGCCCGTCGAGTTCGCCGAACTCGTCGGCCAACACGTACCGGCCGAGCGTCGGGCCGGTGACGCTGTAGTATCGTCCCACGATGTCGGCGCGGATTTCGTCGGCGACGACCGTCGTGTCGAGAGCGTCTTTCGCCATTGTTTTCGCCGATTCGAGGTCGATTCCGGTCAACTCCTCGGTGGCTTCGCGGTTGAAAATCACGTCGTGGACAGCGGTACCGTCGTCGATAACGGCCTTGATTCGAAGGTCGAACTCGCCGTCGACCTCGCCGTGTTCGGCACACCGACCGTTTTGCAGCACGCGAGTGCAGCCCTCTTCGGGACACCGTTTGATCAGCCCGCTGCCCGACTGGACATCGACCAGCGCGCCCTCGACCGTGTCGCTGTTGTCGCCGACCTCGATCTCGTCGTCGATTTCGGTTATCGTGGTCGTTCGGTTGAGTTTGACCGAGTACCGCCCCTCGTACTCGTCGGTGACGACGTTCGAGAGCCGGTAGCTTGCCCCTTCTTCGAGTTCTTCGAGTTCGCTCGTCGCAAAGGAGACGAACTTGATTGTCCCGGATTCGTCGCCAAACAGGCCGACCTGCGAGATCGACTCGCTTCGAGGCTCCCAGAGGTCGACCAGTTTGACGCGGAGGTCAACCCACTGTTCGTCCTGATTAATATCGTTGACGAGAACCTGTTCGGTGCCGCCGCGGCTGATCTCGTCGCGCTCGATACCGGCCTCGGCCAGGAGGCTGTTGGTGACGCTCCGCTTGGCCTCGCTGACGGGGACTTTATACTCCGAAACCAACGTTTCGAGTTTGGTTTCGATCTCGTCCTCGGAGACCTCCAGATGGTCGGAGAACTGTGCTGCAATTTCGGCTGCGTGTGTCTGCAACTCTGTCATAGTGGTACTGTCTCCGCGGTATTTTCAATGGGAGACATGCGTTCGTTGGTTCGCGATCGTATAAAAGATATGGGGAGGGGAAGGTGAAAGTAAAACCGCGTGACTCCGGTGTTGTATAGAGTTTGCCGGCCGCCACCGTGTTCGTGGTACCCTGGATCCGGATGGCAACGAACCTATAATCGGGGCCGTCCAACGGTGGCCATGGACGAGCGACTCGAACGGTTCGTGCGCGACCGACTTCGACGCGCTGGCCGGCAGTACGAGCGCACCCGCCAAGCCTATGCCTCCGGGAAGAACGACCCTGCGAACCCGGGCGACGAGCCCGACTCGGATGGTGATAACGAGGATTCGCCCGCAGTCAACGTACCGATCGACGAGTCTGGCCGGGCGAAACTCGTCTGCCGGCGATACGCTGAAAAACGCGCCGTCGACCTCGACGGTGAAAACCGACCGATCTGCTTTGAGGCTGATCATCCCGACTGTGTCGGCTGTGTCGAAGACCTCCACGACGATCGAATCGAAACGTGGTGAAACGGCATCGAAACGTGGTGAACGCGTACGTCCTGGGCGAGATCGTACCCGGACAACCCGCAGACGGCGCAGCCTATTGGTTAGTTCGAGCGCCGAATCCGGACTGAACCGTCGGCGGTGACACTAACCAACAGCTCGCGCCTGACGTTTCGGCCAGAGACCGCCGCCGGTTCGGCCTCGCTGACGACGTTCATCAGCTCCGGAGCGGTGTAGTTGACCTTGACACCTGCGTCGTCACACGCGTCATACACCTGTTTTGGAACATCGTACAGATCCGTACCGGGGTCGATGGTGACGCGAACCGGTGCGGCCAACGCCTCGGCAAAGGCGACCGTTTCAGTGGCTTTCTCGATGTTTTCACGCGCGCTGGCTTCGATGTTGGAGATGTTTGCTCGCGAAGTCCCAAGCAACTTGGCGATATCCAGTTGTCGAACATCGCGCTCGCGAAGCGCCAGCACCTCCGCTTGGCGGCGCGTGAGAACGTTTTTTTCGGCATTGAATCCGGCTTCAGCAAGCAGTGTGGCGACATCAACACCAACCGTTTCGATCGCGTCGTTCTCGCCAGCAATCTTGTCCTCGCCGGAATCACTCATTGATGGGTGTTGGAGGGCGGATCGCAAAAAGCTACAGACTTCGGTTCACGGCGTGAAGCGACCTACCCGCCCCAGAAGTTCTCACGACTTCCGAGGCGGTCGCGGTCGGGTCGGGTCGGTCGTTCGGGCTCCTCAACGTCGTCGTCAGCGGCTGTGTCGTCGCCGGCCTCGTCCTCGTCGTCACCGTCGGCTTCCGCGTCTTCGGGATCCAGCGGGAGTCGCTCGACAACCGTTTTCGCGCGGGCGTGGTTCGACAGCACGCGATCGATTCGGACGATTGCCCGAGCGTCGGGCAACAGGCCGTCAATAAACACGATGAATCCGTCCTCGGTGCGCCCGACACCCGCGCCACTCTCGTGGATATCGGTGACCTCGACAGTGACCTCTTCACCGGGTTTGACTGGCTGTTGCTTGAGTTCGCGAATCGGCATATCGTAGTGTTGACACCACTCGGCACCGCTGCGGTCGCCGTAGTGTTGACACCCCATCCCGTTGATTCGCTCCGAAAAGCTCGGGCACTCATCCGCCAGTGGACAGTTCGGCATGGCTACCGGTTGTGGGGGGGTCGTCTAAACGCTTCCGCTGGGGCCGGCGACCACAACCTGAAACATGCGATTCATGACCGCCCAGTTCCTACCGACGTCATGAACCGGTACGCCCCCGAGTTGGCTTTAGTGAGCGGCGGGCTGCTCGCCATCTCGCTGGGCGGTTTTGTGGTGTTCGCGCTCGGCGAGTTCTACTCGGCCATTGTCGCCGGCGCGGTCGTCGCCTACCCGTTTGCGGCCTACGCAATCCACACCAGTCGCGATCCAACGAGTGTGTTACCGCCGCGACTCGTCATCGGCGTGGCCACGCTCGCCGCGTGTGTCGTTCTCGTCGACGTGTTTCGGGTGTTTTCACCGATGAGTCAAACCGCGTTGTTCGGCCTGTTTCTCGCCTTGGTCGTGTGGCTGCCCGTTGGGGCCTACGGCGTTCGGTATGAGGCAGTTCCAGCCTCGTTCCCGGCGAGACCGGTTGCCGCGGTAATGACGCTTGTGGCGCTCGGCATTCTCCTCGCCGGCGTGGCCGTCGCGCCAGTGTATGCGAGCGCGAACAGTCTTCTCATCTTTCTCGCGGGTGCGTTGTTTGCGGACGCACAAATCGGAGTGGGTCGGCGTCGACGACGACACCTCCCGCTTGCGGGGCTGGCCGTCGCGAGCGCACTCGTCATCACCGGCGTTTTCGCCGGTGGCCCGCTCGACCCGTGGGTGTTCGGTGCGGTTGTCGTCGCATTCGGCCCACTCGTGTTCTACGGGCTGACCGCCGAGTTCACAGGCTCGTAGCCGTCGATGAATCATGAGGTGGATTTTGTTGGCCGGTGAATCGTGAGGTGGTTTTGGTTGTGCCGATGACGACAACAGACACGGTTGCCCCGGAGGACGGGGGTTATATACGCTCGGCGGCGACGCACAGCCAATGACGACCGATCACATCACCGCGCTCGTCTGCACGCTGTGTGGCGAACGCTACGATCCGTCGGAGCTACGCTACACCTGCGAGCACCACGAGGGGGTCGCCGGTGTTCTCGAAGTCGAGTACGACGAGGACGTGATTCTCGACCGGTTTTCGGCCGACCTCGATGGCGACATTCCGAACCAGTGGAAGTACGCACCGTTTCTCCCAGTCGACGACGAGTGCGACCCAGTGACGCTCGGCGAGGGGGGCACCGACCTGCTGGACGCACCGCAGTTGAGCGAGCACCTCGGCGTCGACGTGCTCGTCAAAGACGACGGGCGCAACCCAACGGGCTGTCTCAAAGACCGTGCCAGTTCGGTCGGGCTCACACACGCGAAACAGTTGGGCGAGGACACGGTCACCTGCGCGTCGACCGGGAATGCGGCTGCCTCGCTGGCCGGCTACGCTGCCCGCGGTGGACTCGAGTGCCGGATTTTCGTTCCCGCCAGCGCACCCGAGGAGAAACTCGTCCAGCCTCAACTGTACGGCGCGGACGTGCTGGCGGTCGACGGCACGTACGACGAGGCCTACGACCTCAGTCTCGCAGTCAGCGACGCGTACGGCTGGTACAACCGCAACGCTGCGATCAACCCGTTTCTCATCGAGGGGAAACGAACCGTGGGCTTCGAACTCGCCGAACAGGCAGCTGTCCGCGGCGTCGTTCCCGACTGGCTCGTCTTTTCGATGGGAGACGGCTGCACCATCGCCGGCGCGTGGAAGGGGTTTCGCGAGTTTTACGAACTCGATTTCGTCGACGACGTTCCGAAAATGCTCGGTGTTCAAGCCGAGGGTGCCGCCGCAATCCACGACGTGTTTCACGAGGGCGAATCGATTGACGAGGCCGACACGCTCGCCGACAGCATCTCGGTGGGGCGGCCGCGAAACACGGTCAAAGCCTGTCGCGCGCTCGACGACAGCGGTGGCACCGCGGTGACGGTCGCTGACGACGACATTCTCGATGGCATGCGGCTGCTCGGCTCGACCGAGGGACTGTACGCCGAACCCGCCGGAGCCGCCCCCGTTGCCGGTGTCAAACGGGCGGTCGCGGAGGGAATTATCGACCACGGCGAGACGGTCGTCATCGTCTCGACCGGCATGGGATTGAAAGACACCGCGGGCGCGGCACGAGCGACCGACGGTGCCACCGAAATTTCGCCGTCGGTCGCGGCGGTTGAGAGAATATACTGAGTTTCGGCGGTCGAGGCGGTGTACTGCGTTCGCAACCCGAATCGCTCAGAGAAACTCACGCACGTCGGCGTACCACATGTCGTGGGAGTCGACCGCGCCGATTCGGTCGGCGATATCGACCGCCAGCGCGTGCCAACAGCGCTGGTCGGGATCGGTCGGATCGAGGTTGTACTGGCTGTCCTTGCAGGTGCAGCTGCCGTTTTCGACCAGATACTCCTCGTTGTGACCGACGACGACGGTGAAATCGCGGTAACGTTTGACGCGTCGTTCGGAGACTGCGTCGATGGCGCGCGAGCCGCGGTCGCCGTGGACGGCGAGAATGGCGGACACGATCGCCGGGCGAAGCTCGCCCGACTGTTCGAGCGCCGCGCGCCAATCGTCGATCTCGCTCACACCGGCAGTACACGGAGCGGCCCCAAAGCAGGTTCGGTGTGTTTTTTCGCTCGCCGCGCATCGACTCCGTATGGACTGCAGCGAGGGCGGCGTCGTGATCGACGTCGAAACGCCCCGAGACGGCGCGAGCGAGGGGAGCGGCGATGGCGTCTTTTTCAATCCGACGATGGAGCTCAACCGCGACATCACCGTCGCCATGCTGCGGGCGTACCGTGAGCGCGAGCCACGAGCCACGAGCTATCTCGACGCGATGACCGCCTCCGGCATTCGCGGCGTTCGTGCGGCCGCCAACGGGTTCGACGTGACCTGCTGTGACACCGACGCGGCCGCCGCCGAACTCGCGCGGGCGAACCTCGCTCGCAACGACCTCACCGGAAGAGTCGAACACCGCGATGTCAACGCACTGTTGCACGAGGAGCCGTTCGACATCGTCGATATCGACCCGTTCGGCACGCCGATGCCGTTCGCCGACAGCGCCTTCTCATCGACACGAAACCTCGTCTGTGTGACCGCGACCGACACCGCTCCGCTCTGTGGCGCGCATCTCAACAGCGGTAAACGAACCTACAACGCGGTTCCACGCAACACCGACTACCACCCTGAAATGGGGCTGCGAACGCTCGTTTCGGCGCTCGTCCGTACCGCCGCCCGTTACGACGTGGCTGCCCAGCCGATCTGCTCGCACGTGAGCCGACACTACGTGCGGACGTATCTCGAACTCGACCATCGCGCGACCGCGGCCGACGCGCTGCTCGACGAACTTGGATTCGTTCACCACTGCGAGGACTGTCTCCACCGCGACCATGAGTTTGGCTGGTATCCCGAGTCGGTGCCGGCGTCGTGTCCAGCGTGCGAGAGCACCCGGGTCGTCACCGCGGGGCCAATCTGGCTCGGTTCGGTCGCCGACAGCGCGTTCACCGAATCGGTTCGCCGTCATCTTTCGGCCGAGATGGGCACCGTCTCGCGCGCCGATCGGCTGCTATCGACGGTGGCGAGCGAACTCGATTCGCCGACGCACTACGATCAACACCGGCTCTGCAAGCAGTGGGGCGTGCCGGCCAACGCGATGGATGACTTTCTTGGCGATCTACGTGCGGCCGGTCACGACGCCTCAAAAGCACACTACAGCGGCACTGCGTTCAAAACCACCGCGAGCGTCGAGGCGATTCGGACGGCCGCCGCCCCCGACCCGGATCGCTAAGCTGACTTGTCGGACGGGTCGCGAACCGGCGTCTCATCCCGACAGACAGATTGCAACGCTTTTCGCTGCCGCGATACAGGAGCCGGTGTGGACTCCGAAACGAACGTCGGTGTGGACTCCAAAGCGAAATCACCGCTCGCGATGGCAAAAGCGGTCGTTGCGATCGCCCAACACAAGCAGCTCACGTTCCTCGCGGCGGGCGTCGCCTACTACGCGTTCGTCTCGTTGATACCGGCGCTGCTGTTGGCGCTTGTTGTGGCGACGACGGTCGGCGGAGCGGCGCTCTCGGACAGACTCATTGCGCTCACCAACGACTTTCTGACACCGACGGGACAGGAGGCGATCACCGGTGCGGTCGTCGAAACGCCGGGAGCCAGCGGCGCGACCGTCGGCGGCGGGTTATTTTTGATGTGGGGGGCACTCAAGGTGTTTCGCGCGCTCAACACCGCTTTTCTCGTCGTCTACGAGCAAACCGAAACCGCGGATTTTGTCGGCGAACTAGCCGACGCCGCACTCGTCGGTCTCGGCGTCGGTGGCGGCTTTCTCGTCATGGTTGGCGTCGGTACCCTGCTTGCGGCGCTCCCGCTCGGGCCGTTCGCGTGGCTGGTCGGGATTTTCGGGCTTCCCGTCGTGTTGACGGTCTGTTTTCTGCCGATGTATCACCGGTTTCCCAACCCGCCGATTTCGCTCACACGGGCGCTGCCGGGTGCGGCGGTCGCCGCGGTCGGTTGGACGCTGTTGCAGGCGGGGTTTCAGCTCTATGCAGCCAGCGCGGGCCAGTATCAGGCCTACGGCGTCATCGGCGGCGTGCTGTTGTTTGTGACGTGGCTCTACATCGCGGCGATAATCGTGATCGTCGGCGCGGTGATCAACGTTGTTCTCGCCGGTCGGGTCGATGTCGACGAGATCGAGCGTCTCGAAGCGGCCGGTGAGACCCCGGATTTTCGACCGCCAGACGACTGACTTGGTTGGCAGCGTCGACGCCGGGATAGCTGGCTCCTCGCACTCCAACGAGCGTGACGAACGCTGATGACGTGGCTGCCGACCGGCAGTTACAACACGGCGGACGGCAAACCAAATCGCATATGTCGCGTGAGCGAAGCACCGAGAAACCGGGGGCTGAGAAGGCCGCCAGCCAGTCGACCGGTGCCGACAAGCGAGTATCACCCAATCGAGCCCCGGACATCAGCGACCTCGACGAGCGAGTTGACGAGCTTACCGCCGAGTTCGAGGCGTTCGAGGCCGACGTTTCCGAACGAACCGTGGAAAAACCCGCGCTCGAATCCGAACTCAAACGCTACGTTCGCGCGAAGCGTCGGCGTGGGCACGCTCGCGGATGGGGGCCGTATCTCGTCCTGTTGTACGGCACGGTGATGACGCTCGGCGCGTTCGTGTTTTTCGAAAGCGACTGGCTGGCCATCTTCGCAATGCTTGTTATTTTCCTCTCGACACTGGGACTGTATACGCTGTTCGTTCTCGTCGGCGTCGGCCTCAACCTCGTCGATGTACCCGGCAAGGCCATCGACTACGCGCGAAACCGTCGAAACTGAGTGTGCGGAGGGATTGAGTGCTTTGCACCGGCTCACACGTCGCGGTTCAGTGACGAGTTCGCGTCGGCGATTGTGCGCCGGCGCGTCCCGAACTCGCCGCTTCGTTGGACTACCGTGTCAGACACATATAACTAATCAAATAACTCGGGATACGTTTACATACCAGTCATCTAGTTATGTGATATCATGGTTAAATCGACGGTTCGGTTCTCCGATACGGTAATGGATCGGGTCGAGGAGTTGGTCTCGGGCGAAACCTTTTCGAGCAAGTCGGAGTTCCAACGGTTCGCCGTCGAGTTCGTTCTCTCCGAAATCGACGACTACGACCCCGAAATGATCGACTTCGAAGATGTCCGCAAGGAGGTTTTTCCCGATCAGTCGATGCTTCGTGAAACCGAGTCGCTCGGCGAAGCGGGCGGCGAGTTCTATCAGGTTGCCGCGCGTGTACGCCAGTTCGCCTACCGCGGCGACATCGAAACCGCTCGCGATCTCATTGACACCCATTATGCAGCCTCTGACCCCCGGTGTATGATTCTCGACGATATCGTCGAAGCGGCCAGACAGCAGTCAGCCGCTACAGGCGACTGCCAACGAACCGACTGATCACGGGATCCGATGGCTGGAAACCGACTCCCGATGTGTTGTCCTAACCGAACTGACAGAGACCATGACTGAACCACACATCGTTGCGCTCGCCGGCAGCCTTCGAACAGGAAGCTACACCCGACTGGCGACGACCCGTGCGCTCGCGACGGCCGAGGCCGCGGGGGCGACGACCGAACTCCTCGACCTTCGCGAGTACGACCTCCCGATGTTCGACCCGGATCGTGACGAACCCGGCGATAGCGCCCGGCTCACCGCCGATGTCGACGCCGCGGACTCGATTTTGCTTGCCAGTCCGATGTATCACGGCTCGTACTCCGGCGTGCTGAAAAACGCCATCGACTACTGCGGATTCGACGAGTTTGAGGCCAAAACCGTTGGGCTGCTCGCTGTTTCAGGAGGCTCGTTTCCGCTCACAACGCTCGAACACCTTCGGTCGGTTTGTCGGGCGCTCAATGCATGGGTGATTCCACACCAGGCCGCGATTCCGAACGGCCGACAGGCGTTTGCAGACGGTGAGATTGTCGACGAGCGTACCGCAGACCGGGTCGATACACTCGGCCGACGGCTGGTGCAGTACGCCGATATCGAACCCAATACGTCGACGTTCGAGGGCGACCACAACGAGGGTGCTGCTCAGTAACAGTCACGACCTGGCAACGCTGCTGTGCTGTTCACAGGGAGCCGCGGACGGGATGAACGGATAAAGAATTAAGCGATCTGCCACGAAACATGTGGAGTGTTACCATGGCGCTCTACGATCGCATTCTGGTTCCCACCGACGGCTCCGAGGAGGGCGGACGGGCGACTGCACACGCGGTCGATCTTGCAGCAATCCATAACGCGGCGGTGTCGGCGGTCTACGTCATCAACACGGCGAGTTACAACGGACTGCCCATGGAGACCGCGTGGGAACGGGTCGATCAACTGTTGCAGGACGATGCGCAAAAGGCGGTTCGAGCGGTCGAAGAACAGGGCGAACGCCACGGCGTCGATGTCGACACCACGGTTGTCGAGGGCTCGCCGAGCACGGAAATTCTCCGGATCGCCGACCGCGACGACTGTGATCTGATCGTCATGGGAACCCGCGGTCGCGGCGGTATTGACCGGCTGCTGCTCGGGAGCGTCGCCGAGAAAGTCGTCCGTGGCGCGCGGATCCCGGTGTTGACCGTCCGCGTCGGCGAGGAACCGGCCGAACTGCCGGACACACAGACGGCTGGCTTGGCGGCCGACGCCGACTCAGTTGACGCAGCCGATCCGGAGAGCGAGAGGGGACAGACACGGAGCTCTCCCGACGACACCGAGTTCGGCGGCTTTCCGACCGGCTGACCGCGGGCGAGTGCCGTCCGCGGTCGAACACGAGTCGTCGCCGCAGTCGCGCGGTCGAACACGAGTCGTCGCCTCAGTTGGGGTCAGTCGAGTGGGTCGACACCGGCCGAAGGTGTTCGCAGTCGCCCGCGTGGACGACGCGCTCGCCGGAATCAGTCTCGATCACAAGCGCACCGGGATACCGAACATCGACCGCTGTGCCGTCAATGAGTTCGCGACCGGTATCGACACGAACTCGCTGGCCGAGCGTCGTCGTATGCGTTCGCCAGCGCGAAAGAACGGTATCCGGTTCCGAAAGCAGCGTCGACAGCCGGCACAAGAGCTCTTGAACCACCGTTCGTCGGTCGACATCGCCACCCTGCTCGCGGAGACTTGTTGCACCCGGTGGCAGTGAGTCCGAGTCGATGTTGGCATTGATACCAACGCCGAGCAACAGCCACGAAACCCGGTCGGCCTCGCCCTCCATTTCGGTGAGGATCCCCGCAAGCTTCTGGCCGCCCCGGCCCTGTTCGGTGCTGGGGTCGCTGTCGGCATCGGCATTGACGCGGGTACTGTCGCTGGCATCGACATCAACGCGATCGCTGTCGGCGTCGGCATCAACGCGGTCGCTGTCGGCTGTGACGAGCACGTCATTGGGCCATTTGAGAACCGCGTCGACGCCGACCGACTGACAGGCTTCGACCGTTGCGACACCCGCAGCGAGCGTTGCAATCGGAACCCGAGCCGGCGGGAGTGTGGGCTGACAGACGACTGAACACCAGATGCCACCGCGTGGAGCGGTCCACGTGCGGCCGCGTCGCCCCCGGCTGGCAGTCTGTTCGTCGGCGACGACAGCGACGTCGCGTTCGCCAGCGGTGGCCAGTTCGCGACCTCGGTCGTTGGTGCTCGAAATCGAATCGTGGTACTCGATTCGGTACGGACAGTCGAGCCCGAACTCGATGGCGGCTCCACCGTAGGCGGGCACCGATCGGACGACGTAGCCCGCAGGGCTGGGTTCGATCTCGAACCCGTCCTCGCGCAGCGAGTCGACCTGTTTCCAGACGGCCGCGCGCGAAACGCCAAGCCGCTCGGCCAGTTCGGGGCCGCTGACCGGGCCGGATTCGAGCGCCGAAAGCACCGACCGACGCGTGTCGTTCATACCACCTCATTCGACCACACTGGCAAAGAGCCGTCGGATACAAAGCCGTCGGCACCGTACTCGGGCGTATGCTTACGTTTCTCGCCGGCGGAACGGGTACGCCGAAACTGCTTGCGGGCGCTCGGCGACTCATCGATCCCGCCCGCCTGACCGTCGTCGCCAACACCGGCGACGACATCGAACTCGGCGGGCTTGTGGTCTGTCCGGATCTCGATACCGTCCTTTTTCACGAAGGGGGGGTTCTTGACACCGACCGGTGGTGGGGAATCGCCGACGACACCCACGAGACGAACCGCGAACTCCACCGGCTGGCTGCTGGTGCCGACCGTCAGTTCGACCCGCAGTATCTCGCGGCCGACAAACAGACCGCCGGACGAGAAATCGCGCGGTGGCGACGGTTTTCCGGTGTTGGCGAGTTCATGACGATTGGCGACCGTGACCGGGCAATACACATCACCCGGACGAGCCTGCTCGACGAAGGCCACTCGCTGACCGCAGTGACCGAAACGCTCGCCGACTGCTTCGACATCGAGTCCACCGTGGTGCCGATGAGCAACGACCCGGTCGCGACCATTATCGAGACGAACAACGGCGAAATGCACTTCCAGGAGTACTGGGTCGGTCGCGATGGCGAACCGGCGGTGCGCGGTGTCGAGTTCCGCGGAAGCGAGAGCGCCGAACCGACCGACGCGGTCACCACCGCACTCACCGATCCGGTCGTTATCGGCCCGTCAAACCCCGTGACGAGCATTGGACCGATCTGTTCGCTGGCGGGGGTTCGTGACGCCCTCGAATCGACGCCGGTTGTGGCGGTTTCCCCGTTCGTCGGCGACCGCGTGTTTTCGGGACCCGCCGCGGAGCTGTTGGCTGCCGTCGGTCACGAACCAAACACCCGCGGCGTCGCCGACGCCTATCAGTTCGCCGACGCATTCGTGCTGGATCACGACGACGAAACTGAGCTTTCGCGACCCACGATCCGAACCGACACCGAAATCACCAATTTCGACGACAGCGAGCGGGTAATGCGCGCGGCGCTTGCGGCGCTCGATAGGGTCGACGAGAATCCGAACCGGAGGTGGGCCGTCGATGTTTGAGCCACGGCTCGCGCTGGCGAGTTTGAGCGGCGAGGCCGATGCCGACTGGGCACTCGCGGGTGCGGGGGTGGCTGGAGCCGCCTTTCTCGGTGGGATTGCACTCGATGAGCCCTCGCGGCGGGGCGCTCGCGCGCTTGTTGCCCGCGACCGCCAGGAGTTCCTCCCCACCGATCCGCTCGCGTTTATCGACAAACAGCTATCGAAAGTCGACGCGAGACGGCGGTCGGATGGGCCGTCGATTCGACCCGGAATCAATGTGCGAACCACAACTGTGGAGCCGCTCGAAGCGGTCGCTCACCGCTGTTGCACGTACGACGCGATCTGCGAACTCAACGCGCACTGTCGGCAACCGGAGCTAACGCGGGTCGGCTGCGGCGAGACGCTCATGGCGGACACCGACCGCTTGGTCGAGTTCGTTTCAACCGCGGCCGACACGGGCGCAACAGTGAGCGTCAAGCTTCGCGCCGAAGTCGAGGGCTGTGACCTCGTTTCACTCGCCGAGGCAATCGAAGCCGCCGGTGGCGACGCGATTCATATCGATGCCATGGACTCACCGGGTGTTGTCGCCGACGTGGCCGACGCAACCGACCTGTTCGTGATCGCAAACAACGGCGTTCGCGACCGAGCATCCGTTCGGACCTATGTTGACGCCGGCGCTGCTGCGGTCAGCGTCGGCCGGCCGAGCCGCGATCCGACCGGCGCAGTCATGGATCGCGTTGCCGACGCGGTCGCCACGGCAGTCGGTGACGAGGATGTCACCAGTGGGCGCGACAAACGGGTGATTCGATGACCGACGGCAACCCTCCCGAGGAACCCCCGGAACGCACGGTCGTCGACGACGCCCAACTCGCGCTGTTGTGCGAGGTCAGTGCGACACCCAAACCCGGGAATGTCGACAGAAGGCGTGATCTCGACGGACTGCGATTCGAGCATTTTCTGGCCGGTGCGGTTGGCGCACGCTCGGGACTCGAGCGAGCCGCTCGCAGCGAACCGATCGGCGTCGCCTTCGAGCGGGCCGTTGCAGGCATGTCGACCCAGCGCGGCGGCAACACTCAGTTCGGCTGTCTGTTGCTGCTCGTTCCGCTTGTTCGCGCCGCGACAGCCGAGTCGCTCACGCCGGATGGTGTTCGTCGGGTTGTCGAAGCGACGACGGTGGCGGATGCTGTCGCGTTTTATCGTGCATTCGAACACGTCGATGTCGCCGTCAGCGACCTGCCCGGTGACGCTGACGCGATCGACGTACGCCGCGGACGCAACGCGGCGTCAACGCTTCGCGAGCGGGAGCTGACGCTGTACGATATCATGGAGCTGTCAGCGAATCCGCAGAGGGGGATCGGCGACGGCAACGCCCGACTCTGGACGAGCGGGTTCGCTCGGGCGTTTGCAGCGGCCGACGCGCTTTGCGAAGCCGACGGGCCGGTGCTCGATCGAACCGCTCGCGTGTTTCTCGACTGTCTGGCCGCCGAGCCCGATTCGCTCGTTGCAGTCGTCCACGGCGAGGCGACCGCCCGCGACGTATCGAGCCGCGCTGCGACGGCTGCGGCGGAACTGGAGGCGACCGGCGAGTTCGACGCAGCCCACGCGCTTGCCGAAACGTTCGTCGAGGCGGGGTACAACCCCGGAACGACCGCTGATCTCATCGCTGCCGCGTTATTTATCGCCCTCCAACGAGGTCTAGAGATATGAGCCGCGAGGACGATGCCACCGAGCCGACGGCCCGAACACCGGGCCACTCGGCTTACACTATGAAAAGCGAGCCCACTGAAACGACGCCGGACGGCTGGCCCGTTTCAATTCGGGGCGTCACGGAGTCAGTCGTGGCCACACTCGGCCCGAACAACTTGTGGAATCTCGCGGCGCTCGGTCTGCACGCACCAACCGACGGCGAGCGGGTGACCGCGACGACGTGGGGAAACACCCGGACGCGTCGGAACTTCCACCGCGAGGAGGGTGGTGTCGTGTTGTTTACCGCCGATCCGCTGTTGTTTGCGTCGGCAGCGATGACGATTCACGAGGAATCCGAACCGGTCGTCGAACACGCCGACGCGTGGGTGGCTGTCGACGCCGACCCGATCGAATCCGGTGACTCCGACGGGACGTCGTGGGAACGGTGGGCGCTGTCCCCAACCGAACCAGGAACCGTCGAAACGAGACGCCCGGGAACGATCAACCGCGGCTGTGGAGCCGTCATCGAGGCCACGGTTGCCGCCTCGCGGCTCGATGTGCCGGCGTACGACACCGACGTGTTGCTCGACAGGCTGGCGTTTTTCGCCGAAACCGTTGAAAAATGTGGCGGCCCCCGCGAGCGTGCGGCATTCGAACTCGTGAGCGAAACCAGCGGCTGGCGGCAGCGGCGCGACGACGACTCGGCGTGATCGCCGTCGAAAACGCGGAACGAATCGTTTTAGTGGCACTCGGGTCAACTGCCGATATGGCAATCAAACCCAAGTACGTCAAGCAGCTCGCGACAACGCTGCTTGAAAAGTATCCCGACGCGTTCAACACCGATTTCGAGACCAACAAAGAAAACGTCGCCAAACTCACCAACGTCGACTCAAAGGGCGTTCGAAACCGCGTTGCCGGCTACATCACGCGCAAGAAAGCAGCAGTCGTCTGAACGGTCGTTTTTGCATCCGAACGAACCGATACTGACTGTTTCCGGTTCGGTGGATGAGACACGCCGACTTTCGTCTTTTTCGACAGACGCGGTTGTGCTCAGTACACGTAGTCGTTTTCGGTGAGTTGAACATAGCCGTTCTTTCTGAACGACCGTTTTTGCTTTTTGTATTTGTACAGCGTTTTCGCCCCCGACAGCCCCGAGCGGAGCGTGCGCTTTTTCAGGAGATTCGAGCCGTCGGTCGCAAGCATTTCGCGAACCGATTTGAACGTCTTATCCCAGTCGGCTGGTTCGTACCCTCGACACAGTTTGGCAAACGTTACGTTTCGCAGGAGTTCGTCACCGATGGCGTCGTGCCATTGCTTGTTGTACGCCGAGAGGTCGCCCTCGGCAGCCAGTTCGCCGGCAATCGCGCCGGTTCGCACCGCGACGTGATCGCCGCCCTCGTGGAACGCCGAGGTCGTCCCCATCGCGCCACCGGCGACCGCAATTCCGGCGTTGACAGGGGATTCGATCGGTCTCGTCGAGGAAATGCTGTAGGTTTCGGTGCCGTTGCGTTTGCCACACCCCTCGACGAGCGGGAAGTCGCGCTCGATGTCGTACTCGTCGCCCCAGACGTGTTCGAGCAGTCGGCGAATGTAGGTCTCACCGGTCGGAATCCGCTCGTCTGTGGGCTTTAGCAGCGCGTACTCCTCGCGGTTCTCGATTGCGTCGATATCGAGGCCGATCGGCATCGTCAGCCCGACTCGACAGAGACGGTTGTCGTTCGGAAACACCCACGGGTAGGCGGTGTGACCGGGCATGAACCCCCACCAGAACGTGATCGCGGTTTTGAGTTCCTCAAACACCTCCTCGGGGAACCGGCGGTACTCCTGATAGGCGATGTGGTTTACGTTCGGGGAGGCCAGCAGCTCGGAGGCTTTCTTGTCGTCCGGCAGATAGTCGTCGAGGACTTTGTTGGTCACCGTGCGCTGCGGGCCGTCGGCGAGAATCAAAAAGTCGGCACCCACGGTGTCGCCGTTGGCCAGCAAGACGACGTGCCGGGGGTCGTCGCTACCCGCTGCGTCGAGATCGCTGTCGACGCCCGTCACTCGACGCTTGATTCGATACTCCGCCCCCGCCGATTCAGCGCGCTCGCGAAGCCAGTCGTCGAACCGGGCGCGGTGAAAGGTGTAGCCAAAATGCTCGTACTCGGAGTCGATCCCGGTCGTCGTGAGTGTGCAGGACTCGGTCGGCCCGATGAACTCCGCGCGGTCGAGCTGTTGGAGGAGAACGCCGTCGGGAAACTCGTCGGGGTGAATATTCATGAGTTCCACCCAGTAGTCGAGAATGCCGGCCGCGTCGGTCGAGTCGGGGCCCAATCCCTCGCGATCGGCCCGCGGGACGCCCTTTTCACAGACGAGCACCGAGGCCCCGTTGCTGGCGGCTGCGTGGGCCGCTGACGCGCCGGCCGGGCCGCCACCGACGACACAGACGTCTGCGTATTCCATACGTCAAACGCTTTCGAGCGACTATTAAACCCTCTGGAACGGCGGAGAAATGTTGACTGGTATATACGGTCAGAGCCAACACCGATTGTGACTGTGAGCGATGAGTTCGAAAAGCAAATCCGCGTGCGCCATGACGCACCCGGCGCAACGATCGATTCGATCGATACCCTCGAATCGCTGGCCGGAAAACTCGAGGCGATTCGCGCGAGCGCTCCTCGGGAAACAGACGGCCCGACGCCGACGGGAGCCAACACGCCGGAGATGACGCCGGCACTCGACTGGAACACATCCGAAATGGACGCGGCCCCGATCAGCATGGTCATCTCTGGGCCGGCTTACGAAGACAACCCGATCTGGTATGCCAACCACGCGTTCGAACGGCTAACTGGCTACGCCGAACGCGAGGTGCTCGGCACAAACCTCCGAGTGCTTCAGGGCCCCGAAACCGCGACCGAACCGGTCGAAACGCTTCGAAATGCCGTCGACATCTGGGAGCCAACGGTGGTCGAGTTACACAACTATCGGCGTGATGGAACCCGATTTCGCAACCGTGTCGCGACTGCACCCATCGCCGATGAGACGGGCATGATAAGCAATTGGGTCGGCTTTCAGGAAGCCATCGACACGGCGGAATCTCGGACAAACTGATACGTATGCAGGCTTAATATCTACCTACATATGAGCCCGAAAACACACTCTCGGCGGCAGTTTGGCGCGATTGTTGCAGCCGGGATAGTCGGCTTCGCGGGTTGTCTCGATGACGACAGCGGTGGCGGCAACGACACCGACAACAATGACGATGGCGGTGGCGGCGGCGGATACGGTGGCTAACTGCGCAGCCAGCCGGCCGTTTACTCGGTAGGCAGGCCGCAAATTCATATATGTACGACAAAATTTCTCTGTATGCCTTCCCCAGAGATTGTCGTTCTTCGCCAGAAGATTCATGGCCTCACCGCCGAGGACTACGCCGACGCACTCCGTGCGCGTCTTCCGGAGACCGATATTCAGGTGGCACGCACGCCGAACGAAGAACGCGAACTACTCACAACGGTTCCGATTGCGACGGGCTACGAAATCGACGAACAACTGATCGAAACAACCGAGAACCTCACGTTGTTTGCGGGTGTCTACGCCGGAACCGGTCATCTCGCACTCGATACGTTCGAGGAACACGACATTGCGGTGACTAACGCCTCAGGGGTTCACGGGGCGAATATCGCCGAGTACGTGATTGGTGCGATTCTCAGTCAGGTTCGTGGTTTCAAACAGGCGTGGCGACAACAAGACCGTCGCGTGTGGCAGTCGTTTCCCGCTCGCGAACTCAAAGATAGTACCGTGACGGTCGTTGGTCTCGGCGCGATTGGCCAGTCGATTGTCGAACGGCTCGAACCGTTCGGCGTCGACACAATCGGTGTTCGGTACACGCCAGAAAAAGGTGGGCCGACCGCCGAGGTCTACGGCTTCGACGAGATTCACGACGTTCTGGCGCGAACGGAGCATCTGGTGTTGGCCTGTCCGTTAACCGACGAAACGCGCGGCCTGATCGACAGCGACGCGCTGCTCACCATCCGCGCCGATGCCCACATCGTCAACATCGCCCGCGGCCCCGTTATTGACACCGACGATCTGGTAACCGCACTGCAGGCAAACCGGGTTGCCGGCGCAACGCTCGATGTCACCGATCCCGAACCGCTGCCGAACGATCATCCGCTGTGGGATTTCGACACGGTGTCGATCACGCCACACAACGCGGGACACACGCCCGTCTACTACGAGCGAACGGCCGACATTCTCGCGGCAAACGTCGAACGGTACCGCGCTGGCGACACGGATTTCGAAAACCGCGTCGTCTGAATCCCTCGCAAAAAAGCTCGAATCGAACGTGGTCTGCAGTCGGTTCGGTCTCGGCGGGCGGCACCGCGGAGTACTCATAGAGCCATATTGGGGTCGCGGTAGCGATGTGGGTTCCTCGTCCGTGCGTTGGCCTCAGATCCAGCCTTCTTTGGCCAGCAGTTCCCCGTTGAGCAGGCTGGCACCCGCCGCGCCGCGAAGCGTGTTGTGTGCGAGACAGTTGTACTTGAGTCCCGACCCGGTTGCTTCGATGCCGCCCGCAGAGACCTGCATCCCGTTTTTCCGGCCCCGGTCGAGCCGTGGTTGCGGCCGGTCGGGTTCGTTCGAACCGAACACGTGGATGAGTGGTTCGGGAGAACTCGGGAGGTCCGCGCTCGGAAGCGACGCCATCGCCTCGCGGGCGACCTCCGGCGTTGGCTGTGTTTCGAGGTCGACGAACAGACTTTCGAGGTGGCCGTCGAGCGTTGGAATCCGGTTACACGAGGCGTTGACGGTAGAGCCATGCAGCGAGAGTTCCGCGCCGTCGAACGAGCCGAGCAGTTTGCGCGATTCGGTCTCCATTTTCGGCGCTTCGCCACCAATGTGTGGAATCGCGTTATCGATGATTTCCATCGAGGTCACCCCGGAGTAGCCCGCGCCGGAGACGGCTTGCAGCGTCGTCACGTCGACGCGTTCGAGACCGAACTCGTCGAGCGCGGCGAGCGTAGGCACCATCGTAATCGTCGAGCAGTTTGGATTCTTGACGAGTGCACCGTCCCAACCGCGATTGTCACGCTGGATGTCGATGAGTCCGAGGTGGTCGGGGTTGATTTCGGGAATCGTGAGCGGCACATCTTGTGCCATCCGATCGTTCGAACTGTTCGACGAGATAACGAAACCGGCTTGCAAAAAGGCCGGTTCGACTTCGCTGGCGACCGCCGACGGCAGCGACGAAAACAGGAGATCGACATCGTCGCCGACGGCGTCGGGATGCGTTCGACCGACTTCCATGTCGGCGATGTCGGCGGGGATTGGCGTTTCGAGCCGCCATTTCGCCGCCTCGCGGTAGCTTCGGCCTGCACTCGACTCGCTGGCGGTGAGTGCGGCGATCTCGAACGTCTCATGGCCGTCGAGTAGCTGAATAAATCGCTGTCCAACCGCACCCGTTGCACCGAGAATGCCGACACGGACTGTCATTACCGTGGGAACCGGTCTCATATATATAAGTGGGTCGAATTGAACGCTGTCTGGCAATCAATAAGGAGGGTTGTGACGTGTCGTGGTTTACTCGACAGCGGTTTTGAGATCGACTTCAAC
>OBKM01000080.1_pt1 | contig 42643 bp, 48 predicted proteins | sample 1519691 | NCBI WGS metagenome assembly OBKM01 (sample SAMEA37050418, study PRJEB22526) | metagenome | biome: saline pan; feature: lake; material: water | place: Egypt | collected 2015 | depth 0.5 m
GGTTCCTCCTCGGCATCGACATCTTCGGGGTCCTCCTCGGCATCGACATCTTCGGGGTCCTCCTCGGCATCGACATCTTCGAGGTCCTCGTCGACGTCCGCCTCGGCCGATTCGGCCTCTGCTCCGGGGTCGTCCGTGGACTCAGCGTCCACGGTCTCGCCCTCCTCGTCCGGCTCCGCCTCGTCGATCAGTGCGTCGTCATCGATAGAGTCGTCCTCGGCTGCGCCGTCAGTCTCGCTCGCGCCGTCCTCGTCGGCCGTCGCCTCGTCCGGTTCGTCCTCGACATCACCGGTCTGCTCGGTGTCTTCGTCCGCGGACTCGCTCTCACCGACAGTCCGTTCGACCGTCACGCCCACGTCCTGACGCGGCTCCTCGTCGCTACTACCGAGTCCGAGAAGCGACTTTAGCTTATCCAACAGTGACATTGCTCGATAATTGATAGTCGTTGTACTTAAACCCGTCCGACACCGGCTCGACCCCTACAGCGACGCTCGGAGTGCCTCGTTCATGGCGTCGACCGGGGCGTCGTGGTTGGTCCAGCGCTCGAACGCCTCGACGCCCTGATACAGGAGCATCCAGGCACCGTCGATGGTCGTCGCTCCGCGTTCCGCTGCGTCCCGCAACAGCCGCGTTTCGAGCGGTCGGTACACCGCATCGAGGACGGCGAGATCGCCGTGGAGGGCCTCCGCCGGAACCGGCGACGCGTCCTCCTCCATACCGACGCTGGTCGCGTTGACTAACACCGACGCGTCAGCCAGCAGGGCATCCAGCGAATCGAGGCCGTGTCCAGTCGCGCCCGGAACCGCCCCCGCAAGCTCGTGTGCGCTCGCTTCGGTTCGGTTGGCAATCTCGACTGACGCACCGGCGTCCGCGAGCATGAACGAGATGGCGCGGCCCGCCCCGCCTGCGCCCACGACGACGGCGCTCTCGCCGTCCAGCGCGACATCGTGTCGCTCGAACGCGCGTCGGGCACCTGCAGCATCCGTGTTGTGGCCGGTTACCGTTTCCCCGGTAAAGTCGATCGTGTTGACAGCGCCGATCCGTGTCGCCATCTCGTCGACCTCGACGTGGTCCAGCACGTCCTGTTTGAACGGAATGGTGACGTTCAGCCCCGAGATGCCGAGTGCGTTTGCGCCCGTGATCGCACGACCGAGTTCTTCAGGACCGGGCTCGAAGGTGACGTATCTGGCGTCGATACCGAGTGCTTCGTAGCCCGCCTCGTGCATTGGCGGGGACAGCGAGTGACCGACCGGATTACCGAGCAGTCCGTACACATCCATGGCCGGGAGAACCCGTTCCCGGGCCATAAGCGGTTCGGAGCGGCATCGTTCGGCGATGTCGGATCAGAGTGCCAGCGTGTAACGATGCGTTTTACTCCCCACAGCCGCACGTAGCTATCGTGATTGCGATCGTCGTCAGTCAGGCGGATTCTGCGTCCGAACACATTTACGAGCGGCTTCTGACCGAGCGGGACTGGAGCCGTCGCGTCGATGAACGCTACGAGGAGGGTTCGGGCGGTGGCGACGTGTTCAGAACCGACGGCTTCGAGCTTCGCACCTTCGACGATTGGCACCTACATCTGGACAATGCCGCCGAGCCGTTCGACGATCCCGACCTCCTCGTCTTTGCGTCCCGACACGCCGGTGATACCGGCCCGCTCCTGACTGCACACTTCACCGGGAACTTCGGCCCGGCGGAGTTTGGCGGTGCGGACCGCTCGCTTGCGGCAACCTGCCCGAACGCACTCTCCACGATTCTCTCGGCATTCGACGACCACGCACCGGATCGGTACGACACTGGAATCGAGTGTACCCATCACGGGCCGACCGAGATCGATGTCCCCTCGATGTTCGTCGAGTTGGGAAGCGGTGAAGACGAGTGGGCGGATTCCGACGCCGCAAGCGCGGTTGCTCGGTCGATTCTCGATCTCAGGGGCGTCGAGCCTCATGCAAAACGCCGGGACGGTGATGCAAAGCAATCGGACGACAAAGCGCCACGCCGACAGCTCGTCGGGATCGGAGGCGGCCATTACGCGCCCCGGTTCGAACGGGTGATCCGCGAGACGGACTGGCACGTCGGACACATCGCCGCCGACTGGACGCTCGACGAACTGGGTCGGCCCGACCGACACCGTGACGTCCTCGACGAGGCGTTCGCCCAAAGCGACGCCCGGTTCGCGCTCCTCGCGGACACTGACCGCAACGTAGAGGACATCGAGCGGGTACTCACGGAGTCGGGCTACCGGGTCGTCAGCGAGACGTGGCTCCGGGCAGTCGACGACGTTCCCCTCGCGCTTGCAGACGAGCTCGAATCGTCGTTGACTACTGTCGAGGACGGGCTCCGGTTCGGGGTGATGGCTGACAACTGCGAGGGGTTCTCCGTCCACGAGCTTCCTACTGACCTACTCGACGAGGGGCAAGGGATCGCAGCCGGGACTGTGCGAGATGCCGTCGAGCGGATGACCGTGGCGTTCGAAACCGTCGAGAACGGCAACCGAGTGCGCGGGCGGGCAGCGGTCACGTCTCCCGATCAGTACGACGCGCTTATCGACGCGCTCGTCGACGTGCTTGCGACGGAATACGACACCGTTCGGCGGGAGAACGGACAGGTCGTGGCGGAAACGACCGCATTTGACCCTGCGCTCGCTCACGAGGCTGGCGTCCCTGAAGGCCCGGCGTTTGGGCGGCTCTCGAACGGTGAGACCGTCTCGGTCGGGGATCGAACAGTCCAGCCGGAGGATGTCGAGTCGGTCCGAACCAAGACTTTTGCCGTCTGAACCGCCGTCGCCGAAAACGGTTTTTCCCTGACGCCCCAACGAGTGGATATGCCCCCGACACTGGAGGTCGAGTGTACGAGCGATGATTGTGAGATCGATATGTTCGAGTTACACTACACCTACGATATGCCTGACGACGTTGGAGTCGGCGATTTCGTCTGTCCGTACTGTCAGCGCACGTCAGAACTCGAGGAGATCGTCCTATGACGCTCCGTGAGATCGGGCGATCGGTGAGCGATACGCTCCTCCGTGGCGTCGGACGCGTTTCCAGTAACGTCCAGGAGAACAAGGCGATCCCCGTGGATCTGCTCGAAAGCGACGAGGCCGTTCTGGCGGTGTTCGACGCGCCGGGAGCGGATCGGGACGACGTTCAGGTGCGGTTCAGCGACGGTTGCATTCACCTCCGTATCGATCGGTTCCGTGACGGCCACGAGGGGTTCGAGATGGTGTTCCCCGGCCGGGGGCTCGCACTCGCGGGGCAAGTAGAACTCCCGAACGACGTGGATGTCGATCCGAATACAGCGACCGCAACGATTACCGAGAACGGAACGTTGGAAGTGCGGGTACCGAAAGTCGACGCGTCCGAAAATACACAGGACGATGTCGACGTCGAAGTGTAGCATCCGTTGGTCGACAGCCGGAGATTCAAGACCGTCCCCCTCCAAGGGAGGGTATGCGAAGTTTCCAGATCGGTACCGTCTTCGGTATCCCGATCAAACTCGATCTTACCTTTCTGCTGGTGCTCCCGCTGTTCGCATATCTAATCGGCTCTCAGGTCACAGTTACAGCGGAGTTACTCAACGATGCGATCGCAGCGGGGATCGAAACTGAGCCGATAACTACCGGGCTGATACCGTGGGTACTCGGCTTCGTTGCGGCTGTCGGATTGTTCGTCGGGATTTTGCTCCACGAACTCGGCCACTCCTACGTCGCAATGCGCTATGGCTATCCGATCGACTCGATCACGCTCTGGATCTTCGGTGGGATCGCAGCGCTCTCGGAGATGCCCGAAGACTGGCGACAGGAGTTCAACATCGCGATCGCCGGACCGATCGTCAGCGTCCTCGTCGGTATCGTCTGTTACGGACTCTTTGTCGGGGTGCTCCTGTTTGAGCCGTTCGAGTCGGCCCCTGCCATCAGCTTCGGGACGCTTTTTGTCCTCGGCTATCTTGCCGTCCTGAACGTCGTCCTCGCCGTGTTCAACATGATTCCGGCCTTCCCGATGGACGGTGGGCGAATCCTTCGGGCCTTTCTCGCCCGCAAGCGACCGTACGCCCGCGCTACCGAGACCGCCGCCGAAGTTGGGAAGTTCTTCGCCGTCATGCTCGGGCTGGTTGGCCTGTTTTCGTTCAATATCATCATGATGGGTGTCGCCTTCTTCGTCTACATCGCGGCGTCGACGGAGGCACGACAGGTGACGATGAAGGCCGCCCTCGAAGGCGTCACCGTGACCGACGTGATGACGCCCGCAGAACGACTCCAGACCGTTCCACCCGAGATGACGGTTGCCGAGCTACTACGGACGATGTTCTCCCAGCGCCATACCGGCTATCCCGTGATGTCGAACGGGCGCCCGGTCGGGATCGTCACGCTCGAGGATGCCAGAGACGTCCAGCCCGTCGAGCGGGAGGCATACACCGTCGAGGATATCATGACCCGAGACTTACAGACGATCTCACCGGAGGCGGACGCAATGGAAGCGATCACGACGATTCAACAGGAACGGATCGGTCGTCTCCTCGTCGTCGATGGGTTCGGCAACGTGGTCGGACTGGTCTCACGAACCGATCTGATGACAGCCCTCGATGTAGTGCGCTCGTCCGGCTCGGAGTCGCTTTCCGGACGCACGGAGTCGGCTCGGTGAGCCGGATCAGGATCGCTTGAGTACGTCCCTGATGACGCTCTGGATCAGCCGCTCGTCCGCCAGCTCGATCACCTGTGCGGAGATTTCGACTGGCACCCGCTCGCCGTCAGCCCGCTCTACGTAGATCTGTGAGCCGTCGACGTGTCGGTTGACAAGGCCAGAGCCACTATCCAGTCGCTCACGGAGGAGGGATTCGTACAGCTGTCTATCCTCCTCCGGATGGATTGTGCTGTGGTGTTGTCCGGCCAACTCGTCCGCCGGATAGCCAAGGAGACGTTCCGCGGCCTGATTCGCCTCCACGATTTCGCCCGTCTCCGCGTCGGTGACCACGATGGCGGTCGGAGCCGTATCGACGAGCGCGCGATACCGCTTTCGTGAGCGCTCCAGAGATCGCTCGCGCTCCTTTCGTGCCGTAATGTCCCGAAAGTAGATCGAGAGCCCGTCGACATCCGGATAGATCCTCGCCTCGATCCACGCGTCAAGCACGTCGTACCGCTCTTCGATAGTGGACGCGTCCTGCTCGGAGAGCACGTCGGTCGCTGCGTCGTAAAACTCGGTGTCTTCGATCCCCGGAAATATGTCGGCGATCGTCTGCCCGAGCAACTCCTCGCGCTCCCTGCCGAGCAAGTCGGTGGCGTGGCTGTTCATATACGTCAGCCGCCATTCGGTATCCAGCGCGACGAATCCGTCGTCGATCCGTTCGTAGACGCGTCGAATCCGTCGGTTTCGTGCACGTTTCGCCGCTTCGGCCCGTCGCTGCTCGACGACGTTTCTGATCCGATGTGCCAGCAGATCGTAATGTTCACTGCCGGCCTCTTTCGTGATGTAGTCGGTGACGCCTGCCGTTATCGCCCGGCTTGCGACCGTCTCGTCGCCTTTCCCGGTCATCAGGATGAACGGGAGGTCGGGCGAGTCCTCCCGGACGGCTTGCAAGAACTCGATACCGTCCCGTCCCGGCATCTGGTAATCGCTGACGATGCAGTCGATATCGCACTCGGCCAGACACCGCTCGCCCTCGTCCGCGCTCGTTGCAGTCGTTACCGCGATATCGTCGAACTCGTCTTCGAGAAACAGCTGCGCCAACTCCCCGAACCGGGGATTGTCGTCGACGATGAGGACTTCGATAGGAGATCGAGATCCAGTGGCCATTATCGGGTATCGTCACCCTGTCAGTATAATCGTTGTGACACTCATCCCGAAGCGTTCGAGGGAATGTCCAGGTGCGAGAATTGAACCCAAGCCAGACGTGCTTGCTTCGCTGCGCGCGACTGGCAAGCTTCAATCTCGCATATCACACCTTTCGCTCCTCACGTCCGTTCGTCGCAGGAAGGTCCAGGTGCGAGAATTGAACCCCGGTCGTTCCGCTACGCTCCACTCTCTGCTTCAATTCTCTTGGATGAACTTTCCGCTGGTCACGTCCGTTCCCAGCGAAAAGGTCCAGGTGCGAGAATTGAACCCGCGTCTCAGCCTCCACAAGGCTGAAGGATAGTCCACTACCCCAACCCGGACACGTACCTCGAAATAGTCGACCCTCAATTAAAATACGTTACGCCTCGTGGGCGCTACGCGGAACGTTCACACGCCGCTGTCTGACACCGGGAGTCTTTTGCCCTGCACCGGCATATGTGCGCGTAACTGTGGCGATTACGGACAAGATCTACGTCAAGAACCACCGCCAGCTGAGCTCCCAACTCGACACCAATATTCCGAAGGGAGCGTTCAAAGGGGCAACACTCGATATCCTCTTTCAGGGCGGTGGGCTCGAACAGCTCGACGACGCGACCCGGGATCGCGTCCTCGAATTTGCCGAGGACTTTCTGGACTGCGATTGTGATAACAACCCGTACTGTGGCTGCCCCGAACGGAAGTTCATCCGGTATCTGCTCGAACTCCGGGCGGAGGGACTCGGTCCGGATGCCATCGTCGACGTTATGAGCGACGATTACATGCTGTATGCCTATCCCGGCGACATTCTCTCGTTTCTCGACCAGAGCGTCCGGACGCTCGAAGCGACCGAGGAGCTGGCGAAGGTCGATGGGAACAGAGAGGCACAGAAGGCGGCTCGAACGGCAAAACGGGAGCTGTCGCGTTAACCGAGTCGAACTGTCTCGTCCGACTCGCCACTCTCGTCGTCGAGGTCTTCGAGATAGATTACGTCCTCTGCTTCCTCCTCGTCGACTTGCTCGCGGAGGTGCGCGACGTAGCTTTTGTACTCGTCGAGCTGTTCACGGAGATGGTCAGCTTCGAGTTCCAGCCGTTCGTGCTCGCGGATGAAACTCTTCGGGACGGTGACTTTCGGTGGAAACTCCCCGTCCTCGGTAGTCGGACCCAGTTCGGACTCGGGAACGACCTGTACCTGCCCGTCGTGTGCGACGAGCTGGTCGACGTAGTCCCGGAACACCGCAGAAAGTGAAATATCGCGCTCCTCCGCGATCTCCCGGAGCGTCTCGAAGGCGTCCTCGTTCACCCGAAACGAGATCGTCTTGTTCTTGTTTCCCATGTTACACGCCTGTTCCCCGTCGACCTACTTAATCGTTAGTGCCGACAGGCACTCGCAGATGGCTGGCAGTAGCGCACTCCCGGCGAGTTGCGCCCTTTTTTATATCACCGATAGCTGTTAGCCGATATGAGCTCCGAGGAGACAGAGCCGAAGCGTTCGTCGGCCGACTACGATATCGACGACGTCCTGAAACAGTTAGACGAGCTGGAAGGGACGGTAGATACCTCGAAAGAGCGCCAGGAGGTTCGTCGTGCTCGCCGAATGCTCGAATCAGTGCCGGGAGGCGACCGTATCAGAAAGTACACGTCACGAGATATCGCAGAGGGGTTTGTCGGCGGTATCATCTTCGCGCTGCCGCTGCTCGTCGAGGACGGCGTCTTCGAGATCGCCGAGTGGTTCACCGAGGTTACGGTCGCATCGATGCCGATATTCTTCGTAATCAACCTGGTGTTTATCGGAACGATGGTCTCCGGATTGCTGTACTTCACCGATATCCGGAACGTTCAGGTTCGACTGCTCTTCGGATTCATCCCAAAGCGGCTGGCGGCAGTACTGCTGATTTCTCTCGTCGTCGCCGCAGGGACGATGCTCATGTGGGGCCGGCTGGCCGAGGAGAACCCGACTACCTTCGAGATGGTGGCGCGGATCACCGTTATCTGGGCGGCCGCGGCGCTCGGGGCCTCACTTGGCGACATCCTGCCCGGTGAGAGCACTGGAACCGATCTGTCCGATCGGGTCGCCGAGATCGGCGATCGGTAGTCCGAGTGACAGCCCAGCTTACTCGGTCTCCTGAGCGTCGACCCCGGTCCCGAGTTCGTAGTCGGAGACGCTGTCTTTGAACTGCTCGTATGCGGTCTCTGCACTGACTCTTGTTTCCCCGACGACCGCTCCTGCGAGCCCGCCGATCGCACCCCCAGTGCTCGCCGCGTTCTTGCTGACGACACCACCGAGTGCGGCACCGATAGCCGCGCCGATCGCCGCATACTTTGCCCGATTGAAGATCAGGTTGAGTCGTTCTTTCATACGTATACGTCAGGCAGACGACTCATAAAACCAGGCCCTCGGGTAGTGATTTTCAGTACTGGACCACCGCGTTCAGTATCCCCGCGGTCTGGCCGACAGTAACCAGTGCCAATCCGACAAACGACAGCGCTGTGTCAACAAGAACGAGCGCCCCCGCGACGTACGCCACAGCCCCGATAAGGCTCAGTGTGCCGCCGATCAGGTAGGGCCCGGGCGATCGATCGACTACCCGCCCCGTCGCCACCAGTGCGACGGCCGGGACGGTCATCCAACCGACGATACTCACGGTAAACAGCGCTGAGGCAAGCGTGTCCGCGAAGAACCCTGTGACCCCTGCTATCGTGATGACAAGGCCGATCAGCAGGACACGCCGCCAGATTAGCAGGACGCCTGCTGCCATCTCGGACCACGAGAGTACGGTAAAGCCCACAATAATCGTCGCCATCACGACGTGTGCGATCAAGAGCGCGTGATCGCTCGCCACATCCAGATGCACCGAGGTCACGAACGTCCAGGCGAGCGGGACAAGTACGGCGGGACCGTTTTCGCGGGCGCGTCGGAACATATCGTGGATACGTCTCCCGGCCGTAATGATACCCACGTCTGGAGACCTGGTGCGTCGAAAAAAGCTACTGGATCCGATCTACTTGCCGCGGTTGCGGTCGCCGCTGATTGATGGTTTCGTGTGCTCGGTCCCCTTGCCGCGGCCCTGCTGTCCGCGACCGCGTTGTCCAGCGCTGGTCTTGCCACGGTAGGCGCGACCCTGATGAGTGTCGTCACAGATCCAGTTGAGATCGTCGTCGTTCTGGATTGCGGGATGGTCGGGATCGATGAGGATTACCTCGAACCACTTCTGGCTGCCGTCTTCCCCGACCCAGTAACTGTTGAGGACGCGAAGGTTCCGGAACTTGCGGCCGGAGCGCTCTTCAGCGATCCGCTGGAGGTTCTTCCGCCGGGTAACACGGTTGACACCCTGTCGCTTCGTTCGGCGACCAGCCTTGTGTCGCTGCTTGCGGGCCGATCCTTTGCGGACCGACACACGAGCGATGACGACACCCTGCTTGGCCTTGTAGCCGAGTTCGCGTGCTTTGTCGAGACGGGTGGGACGGTCGACGCGTTCGATTGCGCCCTGATCCCGCCAGTCCTGCTTGCGCTGCCACTGGAGTTCGGCAAGTTTGCCGTCGCCCGGGTTCTTCCAGGCTTCCTTGATGTGTGAGTAGAAACTTCGTGCCATATGTTTCACCACGGGCGTTGGGTGGTTCAGCCGGGAGTCCGGCCACATTCCGTCCTGTCGATGACAGGTGCCCGCTGGTGCCCGTCGTCCAGCGAGTTACAGTTGGATACCGTCGTTCGGAGTTTAAGACCTTCGAAAGACCCCTCGATACGTCCCTCACAGTGGCACGACGCGGAGTCCACCAGTACGTTAGGTCGGTAAGTCCGGGTTTCCGTCAGTAATACCGTCGTTCGTCGCTGAAACCTCGTAATACCACTGATAGCAGTATTGTTACAAAGTGAAGCAGCCACGTATCAGTATATATGACACGACGGAACTGCCGCGATAGCCAGAATCAGTTCTGGAAGGTCCATCCATGATCGAAACTGCCCTGCCGATCCAGCTCACGGGCGATTTCCTCCGCTGGGCGATTTTGTTCTTCATTCTTGCAGTGGTCGCCGCAGCGATCGGCGCACGCGGTGTTGCCGGCGTTTCGATGAAGATCGCTCGAATCTTTATTCTGGTTTTTCTCGTGCTAGCGATCATCTCGCTGTTGCTGTGACGGGCAGTCCGTACTCACTCTGGGACCGAAGCATTTTCTATAGCGATTAAGGGTTTATTTGATACGAAAAGTAGAAACGACACCAGAATACTCGCTCAGATAGCCCTACAGAGAACACAGGAGAGAGCTCACGACTTCAGTCGTGAAAGGAAATCAATCGGTGAACTCGTCGACCGATTCGAACTGGTCGGCCTGGATCGCTGTGGCCAGCCCAGTTGCGTCACAGTCCCCGACGTTCTGGGGGTACTTCCGTCGAAAGTAGCTCACGATGTTGTCGATATCGCGCTCGAGGAACTCCTCGGCGTTTTCGTGGTCGGCAGGGATTGCCTGTGGCCAGTCGAAGATCGTGATACCGTCGGTCCCGACGAAAACGTTGTACTCACTCATATCTGCGTGGACCCGCCCCTCGTGGTAACCAGTTTGCATCTCGCGCAAGACGAGATCGAGTACTGGAATCACCTGCTCGTCTTCGAGTCGCGTACGTGAAAGTTCCACGCCGTCGATCTTTTCCATGACGATCGCATGGCGGTTATGATCGATTGGTCGCGGTACCGAAACGTCGGGGTACAGGGCTTCAAGCGCCTCGAACTCCCGCTCCGCGGCCTTTCGAGCGGTGTAGAGCCACGATACGTGCTGGCGGTCCGAGGTGTAATCGCGTTCTTTCATCACCTCGCGGAAGTTCGTATATCCCTCCCGATGAAATTTCAATGCCATCGGCTCGTACGATTCCACCTCGAAAACATCACTTTCCTTACCGACGCCGAGCGACGCGCCGAAGCCGCTGATCGTCTCGCGTTCCGCGAACGTGTGCAGTGCGAGGGCGTCGTACCCCTCGAATGTCAGAGTGTAGCCCTCGTACTGGATCGTCTTACGCTCTACCAACCCCCGATCGAGACAACGATCGAGGCGGTAATCAACCTCTTCCGGGGTGAGATCCGCAAACTCCGGAAGTTTCTCCCGCGATACCCACTCGGAAAAGCGCATTCCCTGCTCGACACCCGACAGTAGATAGAAATCTTCGGGGTCGAGCTCGGGAAGCATACCAGCGACGTTCTGCACCATGGGTTTCTGTACCGGTTGTGGGTGTAAAAGCCCCGCGCGTTGGACAATATCCGCCTGATAAACCATTAATAGCGATATACAATCGATGTTCGGTCGACATTCCTTTGTCTGCCCCACCACAACCACGGCTATGACTGATCTCAGCGACCGGGCGTGGCGGTCGATCCCGGAACAGCGTCTTTCCGGTGCGATGGCGATGGCGCTGGACGAGGTTGCAGCCGAAACTGCCGTTCGTGAGGGGATCCGAACCGTCCGTGTGTACACCTGGGACCCAGCGACGCTCTCGCTCGGTTACGGGCAGGATTCCGGCACGGTCGACTGGGACTACTGCGACCGAGAGGGAGTCGATGTGACCCGACGACAGACTGGTGGTGGCGGCATCTATCACGATACGCACGGCGATATCTCCTATTCGATCGTCGTCCCTGCCGAGGAAGTCCCCGGTGACCTCATGCAGACGTACGAGCTTCTCTGTGAACCGATCTTCGACGCATTCGAGCGCATGGGAATTTCCGCCGCGTTTGCAGACCGGGAGTATCCGGAGATACACCGCCCGGCCTGCTATCTTCGGGGGATCAACCCGGCTCACGATATTCTGGTCGACGGGCAGAAAATTAGTGGAAACGCCCAGTATCGACAGCGCGACGCCATAATCCAGCATGGGTCGCTCTCGTTCGATCTGACGCCCGAGCGTCATCTGGGTGTCTTCTCGAATCCCACCACGTCACCACTGGAGTTCGATGAACGTGTTACCGGCATTCGCGAGCATGCGGATATCACACGAGAGAAGGCAGTCAGTTGCCTCGAAACTGCGCTGGGTGACTGGGCAGCCGCCGACGATGGCGAGTGGACGGACGCGGAACGAGACGATGCGCGATCCCTCGCCGAACGGAAGTACGACGCGGACACGTGGGTGCGAGACCGGTCAGCGGTTGAAACCGAGTGAGGATCGGCGAGGAGCACAGAACTCGTTCGAAGTTACTTTGTCAGTCGGATCCCTGATTTGTGATATGCAAGTAGGAGCACACGTCTCGGTGGCTGGCGGCGTCGATAACGCCGTCGAGCGACAGCTGGACGTCGGCGGGAACTGCGGGCAGATCTTCACGACCTCACCACAGGTCTGGCAACACGCCGATATTAGTGAGGACGAAGCGGCGGCGTTCCGGGAGGGCACGACTGAACAGCTCGATGGACCGTGGGTTATTCACTCGGCGTATCTCGTCAATCTCTGTACGCCGAAAAACGACCTGCGGCGAAAGTCGATCGAAAGTATGCAGGCGGAGGTCGACGCAGCCGACGCGCTAGATATCGACTACGTCAACGTTCATCTGGGCGCACATACCGGTGCGGGCGTCGACGGGGGGCTCGACAACGCGGCAAGCGCGCTGGACGAACTGGAGATCCCGGAGGGCGTTACGGTCCTGATCGAGAGCGACGCCGGTAGCGGTACGAAACTCGGCGGAGAATTCGAGCATCTCGCCGCAGTGCTCGATCGGAGCGAACAGGATCTCGATGTCTGTCTCGATACCGCTCACGCCTTTGCCGCGGGCTACGATCTCTCGACGGCCGATGGCGTCAACGATACGATCTCGGAGTTCGACGACGTGGTCGGACTCGAGCATCTCAAGTGTATCCACCTGAACGACTCGAAACACGACTGTGGGACCAACAAGGACGAACATGCCCACATCGGCGAGGGATTGATCGGCGAAGAGGGCATGCGGACGCTGATCAATCACGACGACCTAACCGACGTACCGCTCGTTCTGGAGACGCCCAACGAGGACGGTAAGGGCTTTGCCTGGAACATCGACCGAGTCAAAGAGCTGCGGAACTAGCTGGGTTCTCGTGTTCCGGTCAGTTTCACCGCAACTTTGATACACCCTGTCGTGGTAGTCATCCACATGCACGGCTCACAGCGGTTGGAGTTTGACCACTCGGACCGGGAAGCTATTTATTCATACGTCGAACGGTCCGGAAGCGTCGATCGGGACGAAGCTCAACAGGAGCTACTTCCCCACGATCCAGGTGGGTTTCGGCACCACCTGGCAATCCTCAAACGAAACGGCTACCTCGACGAATCCGACGACGGAACACTATCTGTCGCTATCAACGTAAACGGTGCCGAGGAGTTCAGTGGCGAAGAGTTCAGTTTCGAGATCCGGCCAGCAAACCAGAGTGATCTCTCCGGAATCGTCGGTGCGATGGGACAAGTCGTAGATCAGGGCCGGTACATCGTCGCCGAGTCCGTAGCCCAAGAACTCGATCATCAAGACGCGCTACTGAGGCAAAACGAACTGGAGTCTCGGATGTTTTTCGTTGCGACAGTCAGTGACGAGGTTGTCGGCTGGGTACACGTTCACTCCCCCGAGCTGGAGAAGCTGAGTCACACAGCCGAACTCACCGTTGGTGTGATCGATGACTACCGTGGCAACGGTCTCGGTAGCCATCTCTTGGAACGGGGTCTCGAATGGGCAGCATCGAACGGGTACGAAAAAGTGTATCAGAGTATCCCTGCGACCAACGAAACCGCCGCGGAGTTTCTCGAACAACACGGCTGGAAGACCGAAGCGATCAGGCGCGATCACTACCGAATCGACGGCGAGTACGTCGATGAGCTGATGATGGCAATCGAGATCTGATCCGACCGTACCCACATTGTAAGAGTCTTGTGATGTTTGAGGTCAGCGGTGAAAGTCAGATAGCTCGAAGCTGAATTGCTACTCACTCTTTCGTCTAATCTACTCCCGAGTCAGTGGGACAGGCTCTGTCCCTGTCGCCGGGATCGGCGTCCGGCCCGGTCGTATCCCACGCGTCAGTACAGTCGAACCACGTACCGGTATCACCAACGCCGGGGGAGCCGCCGGGGACGACACCGACGATCACGGTTCGACTGTCGAACCGTATCGGCTCGACGCTCCCGACGAGTGTACGCTTGCCGTCGAGTTCCAGATGGACGCTCCTATCCTCGCGAATGTACGTCGTTCCGGCTGGTGAATCGGGAGCACCGTCGGCCGCACTGACCTCGAACCGGGCGTATTCGCCGCTCACTTCGACATCCCAGACGCTGAACGACGCATACCAGAAGCTCGGAAACGGAATTACTGGGGCTCCCGGATAGCTGATCCAGTTCCCGTAGCGTGCACTCATCGGGGCATGTGTCGTCCCATCTGTATCGAGCGGGGACGCACCGGCGGGCCGGACGGCGGCGACTTCGTCGCGTTCGACTGGCTCTATCGAGAGGTACGTTGGTGCACCACGAACATTGAATCCCACCTCCTCCGTCAGCGGTGAGCTATCGAGCGAGCCAGCGTTCTCCTCGATATCGCCGTTCAGCGCGTCTTGCCCAATACCCAGCGACGTGTCGAGTACGTTGTTCACTGCGCTCGCGTCCTCGCCAAGTTGATCACCGATATTGTCTTCGATGCCATCCCGAAGATCTTCGTGGCTATCACCCACAGCCTCGATTGCGTCGATCAGACTCTCGATATACGCCAGACGCAGTTCGGCTCTCGCCTTCGCGGGCGCGTTCTCGTAGCTGTCGTGGTCTCCGTCGAACACGATATCGTCCTGACGGTGTCGGAGTTCCTCGACGTACCCTTTGATCGGACTGTTGTCCGCCGTGATCAGTTCGTGTCGTTCGACTTCGAGCGGGCCGACCTCCGCTTTGACAGCTGCGCGCACGTCGTCGACTTCGGCTTCTAGCCATGGTTCGAGGGAATCCTCATCGGCCGGCTCTACCGTGACATCGAGCCAGTTGTCATCCTCGTAGTCGAGCATCGAAACCAGTTGCTCGCTATCGTAGACCTGTCGTGGTTGAACCCGCGATTCGAGCTGGTCGTCGATCTCTTCCGGATCGATACTCGTGTCAAACACTTCCCGTACAGCACGTTCAGGGACAGCCTCGAAGTTCCCAACACGTTGACGATCAGGGCCTGGTCGTGTCGATCCGCCGGGTCGAAACGCGTACTCGACCTCCGGATCGTATCCGGCGCTGTCGACCGCCGCACCGTGGCTATGTCTTCCGTCAATATCGATTGCCACCTCGAAGCGCTTCGTCGAATGGTCTACACTCTCGACTGACTCGGTTCGGTTAGTCGTGGCGTCCCCGTCTGTTCCGTTCGTCGTGCTGTTTCCATCCGTTCCGTTCGCCGCCTCGACCTCCCGTTCCCACGTACGCGTCTGTTCGTACTCGTTGGTCAGTGTGATCTCGTAGCTGTACAGCGGACGACTCTGTGCCGTTCTGTCACGCCAAAGCGTCCTGCTGTCCACGGTTGTGTTGCTACTGTTGACGACCGTCTTGCGATCGTCGTGGATCTCGGTCCAGTTCCCCGAATTGCTCGCTACGCGATCCGGCGGATCGGCGGTCGGCAGTTCGCCGCTCGTTTCGATATCGTCCTCGGCACGCACCGACGCGCTATACACCGAGCCGACGACTCCCGGCACCTCTCCGCTTGCGGTGTCAATCAACGTATCGAGGGTGTCCGGCGTATCCTCCGAGTCAACTTCCTCGATATCCTCGAAGGCATCGTCGGTCATCGGATCGTCTTCGTCCCAGTCGAACTCCTCGCCGACCACGTCGTAATACGCAAGATCGGCCAGCTCGTCGATAGGGATTTCGACGGTCTCCTCGGCGAACTCCGAATCGACGATTTCGTCTTCTGCGAGTTCGGTCAGTGTAGGTGCATCAGGTAGCTCCCCTTCGTGATCGCCGTAGATGTACTCTATATCCTCACAGAGCTGTTCCGCGTCATAGCTGTCATCCACACTCTGGTCGGTGTCAAGCAACTCCTCGCCGATGTCGGCACCCATACACGCCCATGCGCCGCGCATCGTTCGCTCGCCGTGCGGGTCGGTCGTCCCGAACGTCGACTCCTGCACCGAGAACGCCGCGTGATTGGCCAGGACCTCGGTGTGGTCGTTCGGCGTGACATTCTCGAAGTCGTCGGGGCTCCGGTACTTGTGTGCGATCTTGAGATAGGACACCGGATAGAGCCGCGCTGCGAGTCGGCGTCCGAGTCCATCGTAACCCGTCCCCTCGTCGAAGATACCTGTATTCAACCGGGATTCGTACTCTTCGGTCCGTTCGTGGAGTTCGTACAGTGGTGAAGCAATCGTAACAGTCAGATCCGCCTGACGGTCCGCAACTGTCGTTCCACCCCGCTCTGCCTCGAAGGCGACGTCCTCGACGGTGATTCGTAGCGTCCCGTTTTCGACCCCGGGGTCGCCCGGCGTCGCTATCTCGACACGGTCGAGCGCAGCCTCGACGCTCTCGGTTGTCGGTTCGACCGATTGGAGCGATACAGTGGTACTCGTTTCGACCCCGAAGTCCTGCCCGGTATGCTCCAGTCGCTGTTCGGTCTCCAGATAGATCAGGAGCGCCAGATAGGCATCGAGGGGGTCGTCCTCCCGGTCTGCGATTACTGCACCCACAGTACTGTTCGGGTCCGGTTCCGTAACCGGCGACTGTGCCGCGATTTCCGTCGCATCGACGGCGGCAGCCCGAACAGCTGTCTGTGACGCCGCGACAGTTCGGTCGAGTGCGACCGTCGAATCGTCGTCTACCGTCGGTTCGGGTCTCGTCTCCAACGTGGCGACGACCCCGACGCTACTGACGAGCAACAGAACGCCGATCATCGCGAAGGGGACACGTGCGCGGTCGTCGACGCGAATCGAGACAGTGTGTCGCCGACTCATGTGTCCCACGTCCTGACGACGATCCGAACCTCGCCCGTGGAGAGTAGCTCGTCGGTTGCCCGTGCCACGCGTTCAGCGTCGCTGTGATTCGTCTCGGCCGACGCGTCGAGTTCATCGTTGAGCGGTTCCGAAAGCTCCCCGGCGACGATGTCGTCGGCAAGCGCATCCGCTAGCTCCTCGTTTGCCGCAAGCGCGTCGGCATCCGAGCGGCTCCTCTCGTCGTCGATGTCGTAGCCGTCGACCGTATCGAGCGATTCGACCATTCGCTCGTAGCGGTACGCGACGAGCTGGCGTTCGATACCCTGGCGTTCGAGCGCGAGCTGTGTCGCCTCGGGTGGGAATATCCCATCGATAACTGTCCCCGAAACGATCACAGCAAGCGTCTCGTAGTCCTCTTCGTAGGCCTCGCGCAACTCGGACTCTGTCGGCTGGTCGATTCCTGAGGCAACGGTCATCGTGGCGCTGCTGACATCGGCGTCCGGTGGTGGGGCCGGGCCAGCCGTCGCCTCGCCGCGGATCGACGATCCCTCGTAGGGGGCCCAGACCGCAGTGACGTTGGCGTTTCCGTCGATTTCAGTGGTCGTTTCGGAGACCACTCCGTCGAGGCGCACCTCGTACTCTTCACCAGCACGGGAGAGCTGCGTCTCGCCGATTTCTGTGTTCGTCACTGCGGCCGACGCCAGCAATCCGGCGACGGGACCGTGGTCGGTGCGCTCGTACGCGCTTTCCGTGTCGATCGGATCGGCGTCGAACTCGTCGTCAGCTCGTATCGGCGACATCGAGTACTCCACCGAAGTGGTCGTCGCGCCCAGCAGTTCTGCTGTCCGTTCGGCCCGGTCGGGTGCAGGGTCATCAGTGCCCGGTTCGGCGACGAGCGCGATCGTCAGCACCGCAGCGCTGACCAGCGCCAGACAGAGCGTGACGTCGACAACAGTACTGACGCCGCGCCGGTGTCGGGTCACTCCCAGACCTCCACGCTGAGCGTGCCGACGTCGACGTCACCAGGGAGCTCTTCATCGATCACGGGAATCGACCGGCTCGCAGTCCGGGCACCATCCGGGGGCAAGCCGGGATCATCATCGCCGTGTGCATCGATCCGCACGCGATCGACGATGCGTTGCTCACCTCGTACGTCCTCGACCGAGATGGTGACGCGGACGTGATAGCCGTCCGGCAGCGTCTCGCTGGAGAGCGTTTCCAGCGCATCGGCGTTCGGGTCGTAGAGTCCATCATCGCCAAGGTCAGTCCAGACCGTATCGAGGGTGGTCTCCTCGACGGCCCGGTCGCTCGTGTCCGGGAGGGCGTTGGCGGCGTAGCCCGCGTACAGGCTCACGCCGAGACAGACGGCAGCGACCGCAACGAGCGCGGGAATCGGCTCGGTCTGCCCGCACTCGTCAGGCCGCCACGAGCGTGGCATGCGTCTCACCTCCGGGTGCCGGGTATGCAACCGTCCGGACGCGCACTGTTCCGTCGGCAGGTCGCCACTCCGGATCTTCTGCCCGGTCGCGAGCATCCTCGACATCACCGTGGAAGGCGGCCCACGCGTCGCGGTCGGCGTTGTGATCGTAAACGGAGGTGGCATCGTCGCCATCGAGGACGGCTCGCAACTGCTCGTCACCGCTTACCGGTACCATCCGGCCGTACGCAATTCGGGCCGTGCTCTGGGTTCCGTCCGCTCGGAGCCAGAGACGTCGCTCGCCGATCCGCGCTTCGGTCCCATCGTGGTCGTACTCACCTGTCGCCTCGGTAGGGCTGGCTGCCGTCTCCTCGATTGTGTTCGCCGCTGTGGTAGCGTCCGGTGGTGGCGTCGACGGAACGCTCAGTGCGAGTCCGGCGAGCCCAATACTGACCGCCGCGACGCCGAGCCAGACATACCAGGCATCGACCGGTGCTTCGGTGTCCATGGCCCCCGATCGCCGCGTTCTGGTACTTAAACCGTCGGGCGGGGGTCACCGTCGAGAGAGCTCGACGATCGGCTTTCCGCCTGCACGGTCGCGTGTGAGCGTGAGCACGAGGCTTCGCTCGCCGGTCCCCTGAAGTGCGATCGTGTCGCTCCCCGGATCGGCGGCGTCGACGATCGGTGCGTCGACGTGCACCGTGTGCACGTGGCCACCGTCGACCGCGTAGCGGATCACCGAGTGATCGTCACCCACCCGGTGGATCTCGAACCGGTCGACCGGAGCAGTCGTAAACGAGTCAGCCGGAAGCGTCAGGGTCAGGCTTCGCCGCGCGCCGTCGACTCCGGCCGGTGGCGGGTCCTCGTCGTCGACGAGCGAGGTGGCAGCGGTTTCGATTTCGGCGGCCTCCCGGTCGAGCACACCCTCGGTGTTGGTAACACCCCCGCGGTCGATCGCCGGGACCGCGATAGCGAGCAGCGTGGCGGTCAACAGGACCGCGAGCACGACGCGAATCATGGTGGGACTGGCCGCGGGATCGCTCTTGAACCTGTGGCCCGACCCGGCGGTTGCGGTGGCGCGCGCTGGCTGGCGCTTGCCGCCAGCCGAAACTGCGTGAGGGACGCCGCAGAACGCAGTGAAGCGGCGAGGCTGGGGAGGACGAGGCTGTGTGGGTGGATCGAAAGGGGCCGTCGCGGTCGACGCGTCCGCGGCCCGCCAGCACTGCAGGCGAACGCAGTGAGCCAAAGCGCGCCCGGCCGCAGAGGCTGCGACCGTGGTGGAGGCTTTCTGGGTTACAGCAAACAGGTAGTCATCATGAACTCTAGCCAGCGCGACAGAGGCTTTCATACATAAGGCCCGAAATGCGAGATCACGGACGTGTAACACCCAAACAGGAAGTGCTAGAACCGAAAGGCAGTTTTCCCCGACCCGAGAAAGGCTCCTATGCTCTCGATCGCGCTTGCCGGGAAGCCAAACGCCGGCAAGTCCACGTTTTACACCGCGGCGACGCGGGCGGACGTCGACGTCGCCAATTACCCGTTCACGACAATCGACGCGAACCGCGGCGTTACTCACGCCCGAACCGACTGTCCCTGTCTCACCCGCGAAGAGCGGTGTGGTAACCAGAACTGCCACGACGGGAAACGCTACGTCCCGATCGAACTGCTGGACGTCGCTGGCCTCGTTCCGGGCGCACACGAGGGGAAAGGCCTCGGCAACCAGTTCCTCGACGAGCTGACGAACGCCGACGCGATCATCAACGTCGTCGACGCTTCGGGCGGGACGAACGCGAAAGGCGAACCGGTCGAGACCGGGAGCCACGATCCGATCGAGGACATCGACTTTATCGAGGAGGAGATGGATCTCTGGCTGGCGAGTATCGTCGACCGCAACTGGGAGACCGTCGAGCGCCAGTCCCGGTCGCCGGGCTTCGACATCGACGAGGCGCTCGCGGAGATGCTGACGGGCTTTGGCGCGACCGAAGCGGAGGTCGCGGCGAGTCTGCGCGAGGTCGAGTACCCCGAGAACCCGGCGGATTGGACCGACGAGCACCGCGAGGCGCTGGCACGGGATGTCCGCGAGCGCACGAAGCCGATCATCGTCGCGGCGAACAAGATCGACGTCGCCCCCGAGGAAAACGTCGAGAAACTGCTCGATCTGGACAAGCCTGTCATTCCCACCACGGCGGAGGGTGAACTCGCGCTGAGAAACGCCGCTGACGCCGGACTCGTCGACTACGATCCCGGCGACCCCGAGTTCGCGATCGGAGAGGGCGTCAGCGACGAGCAACGCGAGGCTCTGGATGGGCTGCGTGCGGCGATGGAGCGCTGGGACGGCACGGGAGTCCAGGGCGCGCTCGACTACGCGGTGTATGACCTGCTCGATCGGATCACTGCCTACCCCGTCCAGGACGCCAGCAAGTGGACAGACGCGTCGGGCAACGTCCTCCCGGACGCGTTCTTGCTTCCGCACGGCTCGACACCGGTCGACCTGGCCTACGCCGTCCACTCTGATATCGGCGACGGCTACCTGCACGCCGTCAACGCGAAGACCAACCGGGAGATCGGCGAGAGCTACGAACTGGAGGAAGGCGACGTTATCAAGATCGTGAGTACGGCGTCCTGACCGGCCGGGCGTCTCCTCGGTCCCTGTTCAGACCAGCGGCTGCCACCACACCGCCGCGACCAGCACGGCAAGAAAGACGTAACAGCCCCTGACGAGCAACATGGTGGCAATTTCGGGATCGCCGCGCCGTGCAAATCCGGCGACGACGGCGAACGCGAGGACGGCCACGACGGAACTCGGCGGGAAGGGGCCGAGCGCGGCGAGAGCGAGCACCAGCAAGAGGGCGACGAGCATCAGCCCGTAGGCAAGCGAAAGCGCCCGGTCCGGCCCGAGCGAGACGGCGACGGTGCGTTTCTCGATCGACAGATCGTACTCGTAATCCTGCATGTCGTCGATGACCTTGACGCCCGAGAGGAGGACGAGAAAGACCGCACCGAAGGCGATCGCGACCGGTGCAAACATCGTTGCCTGTACGTAGAACCCGCCAACGAGGGCGAGGGCGATCCCGGCGGGATAGCCGGTCGTCGTGGTGATCGGGTTCGTGTCCAGTTGGGGGGCGTGATGGTAGCCGATCAGCCAGCACGGTAGGGTGACGAGCGCGGCGACGGCATCGACGAGCAGGGCGAGGGCGACCAGACAGGCGAAAAATATCGTCGTCGAGCCGACCAGTGCGGCCCGGCAGCCCCATTCGGACATGGGGTGGTCGTCGTCTTCGCCACGGCTGTAGAAGTCGATGTAGCCATCCTTGACGTGGGCGGTGTAGACCGCGGCGAAGATCGCCAGGGCGTGAATCCCGGCAAGCCGGGGATCGAACGCACCCGCGAGGACGCCCCCAAAGAGCGATGCGGCGACCGGCGGCAGCATAAAGACGGGGTGGACCTGGGAGAGCAGGGCGCGCAGATCGGCTCCCAGTCCGGCGTCGTGGCGTGCAACCGACATGCACCACAGTATGTGGGGAGTTGTCATATATGCAGCGCACGACAACCCGATCACAACTGGGGCGTGGATTGCTCTCTGGCTACTGAACGCGTGCCGTCACGTCTCCGATAATCTCTAGCGCTTCTTTCAGTTCCTCCATCCCGGTCGCATAGGAGAGCCGTGCGTAGCCCGCGCCGTTCGCGCCGAACGCGTCACCGGGCACCGCGACGACGCCGCTATCGATCAGTTCGTCGACCCAGCCATCGGGTACCTTCGGCATGACGTAGAACGCGCCGCTGGGTCGGGGGACCTCCAGACCGGCGTCTTCGAGACCGTCGAGGACGACGTCGCGGCGCTCCTCGAAGGCAGCGACCATCTCCTCGACGGGTTCTCGGGGGCCAGTCAGGGCGGCCTCGGCCGCGTACTGTGCGGGGGCGCTCGCACAGGCCTGCATGTACTGGTGGACGCGGAGCATCCGCTCGACACGCCTGTTCGAACCGGTAACCCAGCCCAGTCGCCAGCCGGTCATCGAGTAGGTCTTCGAGCATGCGCCGACGACGACAACATTATCGGATTCGGCGTACTCGATCGGCGAGTGGTGTTCCCCCTCGAAGACGATGTGTTCGTACACCTCGTCGGAGATACAGAGCACGTCGTGTTCGTCGGCGATCCGGGCGAACTCGCGGATGTCGGCCTCGCTCTGGACCGCACCGGTCGGATTGGCCGGGCTGTTGACGACGAATGCTGCAGTGTCTTCAGTGATGGCCTCTTCGACGGTCGCCGGATCGAGGGTCAGATCCTCGCGCAGCGGGACCGGCGTCGGGACGCCGTCGGCCAATCGCGTGAGTGCGTCGTAGGAAACGAAGCCAGGATCCGGGAAGATCACTTCCTGACCCGGATCGACGTGGGCTTCGACCGCGAGATGGAGGGCTTCGCTCCCGCCCGTGGTTGCGATGACGTTGCCTGGATCGACGTCGATGCCGTGATCGCGGTCGTAGGCGGTGCTGATCGCCTCGCGAAGGCTCTCGGTCCCCTTGTTCGAGGTGTAGGCGTCGGCTTTGCCCGACTGGATCGCCTCGACAGCGGCCGACCGCGCGTGGTCGGGCGTCGGAAAATCCGGCTGACCCAGCCCGAGGTTGATCGCGTCCTCGCCCGCCGCCTCGAACACTTCACGAATACCGCTGATCGAGATCCCTTCGACCCGTGCTGCAAACTCTGTCATACCAGTGAGGCGGGGCCCGCCGGGGTTAACTGTTGATGTTGCGGGTCGAGAACACGACGCACTTTATCGGCGGTCCTCGACGTATTCAGCAGTCGCGCCGCCGATCACGTATTCGGCGTTCTGAAGTGCCTCGACGGACCCCGAACCGGTGACGAACATCGCCGTTCTGAGCTCGGCTTCGATCCCCTCGATCATGTCGACAACCGCCTCGGGGCCATCGATCGCGGGTTCGAGGAACGGCTTCGCCAGCCCCCCGGCTCGTGCGCCCAGCGCGATGGCTTTCGCGATATCCCGGCCAGTACGGACGCCGCCGCTGGCGACCACGCAGTCGTGCTCGCGAACGCACTCGATCGTGCTCGCGGCGGTCGGGATTCCCCAGTCACGGAACAGCCGACCGACCTGCTCGTGACGCCGCTCATTGACGGCTGCCGCACGGTAGGCCTCGATGCCGGACCAGGTCGTACCGCCCTTTCCGGCAACGTCGATCGCATCAACTCCGGCATCGGCGAGCCGCCCCGCCGTCTCCTGAGAGATGCCGTTACCGGTCTCCTTGACGAGGACCGGAACAGACAGCCCTTCGGCCACGCGTTCGATCGCTGCCAGGCTGTCCCGTGCGTCGACGTCTCCCTCGGGCTGAACGGCTTCCTGGAGATAGTTCAGATGCACCGCGAGCGCGTCCGCGTCGATCATCTCGACCGCGCGTTCGACGGTGCCAAGGTCGTACTCCCGGAGCTGTGCCGCGCCAAGATTCCCGTACACGAACGCGTCGGGACCTGCCTCGCGGACGACGGTGTAGGACTCCAGCAGGTCCTCGTCGTCGAGTTCCAGCCCGGCCCGCTGGCTCCCCACACCCATGGCGATCCCTGTCTCTGCGGCCGCGGCCGCCAGCGCGCGGTTGATTTCGGTCGTGTTCGGGTGGCCGCCGGTCATGCTCTCGATGACGATCGGTGCGTCGAGCTGACGTCCGAGGAACTCGATGGACGTATCGATCTCGTCGTAGTGGAGTTCGGGAAGCGCTTCGTGGACCAGTCGAACGTCCGCAAAGCCCGTCCCGGAGGTCTCGACGTCCTCTTCCCTGATGATCCGAACGTGATCGTCTTTCCGGTCTTCAGTTTCCGACGGCTCCGACATTACGAACGATTCCGAGTGTATCTCGCAAAAGCGTGTTGGTCGATCGCCCTACTGGAACATCTGGATTCGCTGGGCCTGCGAACTCTCCTGCGTATCGGCTTCTTGCATCCGCTGGGCGAGCTGTTCTTTCTGCTCGCGGATCGAGTCGGCCTGCTCGACCAGTCCGTCTACGTCCACGGTGACTGCTGCTAGCGGCTCGATCCCTTGATTGATCAGGATCCGGGCCGCTTCGGGGTCGGGAAATCGTGGGTCACTTTCGACGACCAGCGCAGTGGCGTCAAGGTTGGCCTGTGCTGCACGGTTGAGCAGTGCACCGGCGGGACCGGCGATCGCACCGTTTTCGTCGGGCCGACCGACATCGTGGTCGTCAAGCCGATCGGCAGTCACCTCGCTCGTCGCCACGCCGAACAGGTCGGGTGGGACATCGCTCTTTTCGGCCGGGAAGCCGCTCAGATACAGCGGATCGACATCGTTGGCGTCGAGCCAGCCGGTCAGACATGCCGCGAACTCGGAGGTTGCGTCGACCGCGACCGGGACATCGCTTCGCAGCGCGACCAGATCGGTCTCCGCGTCCGCATAGAGCCGGACCGGCGGCCGGATCGTGCGGTCACCCGTCTCGTAGACGCCGATCGGTGCGAGTCCGTCACAGTGGATGCTCGCGTAGTAGGTCATCTCGAACTCCTCGATCAGATGGTCGGTCGCGATCTTGCCGACCAGCCCGATGCCGGGCATCCCCTCGACGAGCGTCGGCGAATCCAGTTCGATCTCGGCGTGTTCTCTGATCTGTCCCATGTCCCGTGTGTTCGCTGGCCAGTGTAGTAAAACCGGGGCCGAACCCGGCCACTGCTCCGAAACCCCCAAGCGCCCCCCGGGCGAAAGGAGCGCCAATGGAACCACTGGAACGCTATCGACCGCTAATCGACGACTTCGAGGCGTTCATCGCGGCCTGCGAGCGCCCCCTGCCCTCCGCCGTTCGAGTCAACACCATCAAGGCGACGCCCGCACAGGTCGAGCGGGCGTTCGACGACGCCGATATCGGGTACGAGACGGCTGACTGGGCCGAAGGGATCTACCGGCTGGAGACGTCATCGCCGGGCACCCTCTGGCCCTCGGTCCACGGCTGGATCCACGGACAGGAGGAGGTCTCCTCGCTCCCCGCAAAAGTGCTGGATCCCCAGCCGGGCGAGCGTGTCTGGGACGCCGCCGCCGCGCCGGGCAGCAAGGCGACCCAGCTCTCCGCACTCATGGACGACCGGGGTCTCGTCGTGGCGAACGACAACAACCTCGGGCGACTCTCGGCGCTCCGATTCAACGCCGAACGCCTCGGTGTGACGAACATGGCCGTGACGAATCAAGATGCGCGTAACTTCTCGCTCAAGCGCTTCGGCGAGGGCGGCACGGACGACCGGCGTGTCGACGCCTTCGACCGGGCGCTCGTCGACGCGCCCTGTTCCTGCGAGGGGACGATCCGGAAGAACCCCGACACCTTCGACGAGTGGTCACTGGGCCACGTCGAGAGCGTCGCCGGGATCCAGCAGGGGATTCTCCGACGGGCCGTGCAAGCGACCAGACCCGGCGGGCGCGTCGTCTACTCGACCTGTACGTTCGCCCCCGAGGAGAACGAGCGAGTGCTCGATCAGGTTCTGGACAAGGAGGACTGCCGGATCATCGAGCAAGACATCCCGCTGGAGCATGCCTCCGGCGTCACCGAGTTCGAGGACGAGGAGTTCGATCCCAGCGTCGAGAAAGCAGCGCGGATCTACCCACACCATAACGATACGGGCGGCTTTTTCTGTGCAACGCTGGAGGTGGGACAATGACCGAGAACGTCGGCGAGCGCTTCGACCGGCTTCCGGCGACCGCCGCGGATCGTGAAGTAGAGGGGCGGGCCACCCGCGAGGAAGTGATCGACTGGTGGCACGAGCGCTTCGAGATCCGCCGCGAGACGTTCGACGAGTTCTCGTTCTGGGAGAAAGGCGCTGGGAAGATCTGGATCTTCGCCGACGATGTCCCCTCACCCATCCGGATCGAGGGACTGGGAATGACGTTCCTGCGAACTCGCCAGGAACACTGGAAACCGACGACCGACGCCGCCCAGCGATTCGGGCGCGAAGCGAGCAAGAACGTGATCGAACTCTCCGAGGACGAGGCGAAAGCCTTCCTCACCGGCGAGGATCAGGAACTCGACTGGGACGGCGACTGGGGATATCTGATCGCGGCACACGACGTTGGGGGCGAGCGAGAACCGCTCGGCGTCGGCCTGTACGTCTACGGCGAGTTACGCTCGATGATGCCGAAGGGGAGACAGCGCGAGCTCTAGATCGGCGGGTAGTATCTCGACTCACCGGTCGTGATGGCCAAGCGTACCCAGTGCCGTACGCGTCCCCGCGCTCGATCCCTCGGCCTCGATATCCAGCCCATAGACGTTCCCGTCATGGCTCCCGACGAAGAGGGTGCTGTCGACCACTGTTGGCGAGGAAAGCACTGACCCATCCGTCTCGAAGCGCCACGCGACCTCACCGTCGTTCGCATCGAGCGCGTAGACGTGCTCGTCAGCACTTCCGAAAAACACCCGTCCGTCCGCGATTGTCGGCGAAGAGTAGACGCGATCACCGATTTCCGTGAGCCACTGTAAGTGTCCGTTCGCCACGTTGATCGCGTAGACATCGCCGTCGTAACTGCCACCGAAGGCGACCCCCTCGCGGACCGTCGGCGAGGAACCGACCTGTGTTCCGATCGGAAACGCCCACTCGCGCTCGCCCGTCGTGGCGTCTACCGCGTAGAGAGTTCCGTCGTGGCTACCGAACAGCACGCGCCCATCCGAGAACGTAGGCGAGGATCGCACTGGAGCGTCCGTCCCGAACCGCCAGCGCTCTTCCCCCGTCGTCCCATCGAGCGCGTACAGAGCCCCATCGTCGCTCCCGATACAGACCATCCCGTCGGCGACAGTCGGGGAGGACTCGACTGGTCCATCAGTCTCGAAGCGCCACTGTTCCGCTCCAGTTACGGTATCGAGCGCGTAGACGTGCCCGTCGTATCCGCCCACGAAAACCGTCTCTCCGGCGACGGTCGGTGAAGAATTGACAACTGCCCCCGTCTCGAACTTCCACTGCTCGGTGCCGGGGTCGCCCCCGCCGTCGACACTGATTCCGTATATCCGGAAATCGTCGCTACCGACGAAGGCCGATCCGTTCGAGACGGCCGGTGAGGACCGGATACTCCCGCCGGTCGCGAACTCCCAGTGCTTGGTTCCCTCGTCGCTGTCGATAGCATATAGGGAGCCATCGCGACTGCCGACGAGGACCAACTCGTCGAATACTGTCGGCGAGGATAGTACACTGTCATCCGTCTCGAAGCGCCACCGCTCGGGGACGCTGTCATCGAAGACGTCGAGACAGCCGGACGCGGTTCCGAGAACGCCGACTGCGAGGCTGAACTGGAGGAAATCACGGCGACCGTGTGCGGGCATAGCTGGCGTATGACGGCTGTTTCATGTAAGCTCTTCGACGTGCTCAGTAGCTCAGATCGAAGACGATGGTCGCCACTACGACCACCAGAACGATTCCCAGCATGCCGATCAGCGCGCCGAAGGAGACGGCCCAGCCATACAGATCGGCGAGCAAGCCAACGACGACCGATCCCGACGACGCCCCGATCATGTGACAAGCGTCAGGACGGTCTCGCGATAGCGCCAGCGCATCGAATACGGACGCTTTCTATACCGGCTACACGCATTCGTCGGAATCGATCCCGAAGCGGGTCTCCAGCTTACAGAATTTCGAGGAGGCGATCGATCTCGTCTCGGGTGTTAAACGCGTGGACCGACACCCGGAGCGCCTCGGGATACGGGAGATCACGGACGCGGATATCGTGGGCGGCGAGCCGATCGACCTCGCTTTCGGGGTCGTCCGCCGCGACCGTCACGAAGCCCGATTCGAACCCACGGGGGCTCAGCAGGCGTTCCTCGGGTAGCTCGGCCTTGAGATAGTCGGTGAGTTGCTCGATGCGCGACTCGACCGTGTCGACACCCAGTTCCTCGTGGACTGTGATCGCCTCCTCCAGCCCGGCATACAGCGCGGGACTCGTGGTTCCGACCTCGAACCGCCCCGCACCCGGTTCGTACTCGTAGTCGTGGGCAGTGGCTTCCGCGACGCTCCGGTAGCCGATCGCCGCGGGGACCAGCTCCCGTTCGACGCCCGGGCGGACGTAGAGGAACCCGGCACCGAAGGGGCCAAGCAGCCACTTGTGAGCAGCCCCGACGACGAAATCGGCACCCCACGTTTCGACGTCGACCGCGGTCTGGCCGGGCGACTGGACGGCATCCACCAGCACCATCGCACCGGCGTCGTGGGCGACGTCGACGATCTCCTCGACGGGAAGCCGGGTGCCGTGGGTCCACGTGATCGAACTGACGACGAGGAGCGTAGCATCCTCGGCTGCCGCTTTGACAGCCTCGAGATCGAGGCGTCCGGCCTCGGTTTCGAGGGCTCGCACGTCGACGTTCCGGGTCCGTTCGAGCTTTCGCCACGGCAGGATCCCCGAGGGATGTTCGAGGTCGGTTCGCACCACGGTGTCCGTTTCGTCCCAGTCGATTGCACCGGCGACACGGTTGATCCCGTCGGTCGTACTTTCGGTCAGCGCGATCGCGTCAGGCTCCGTGCCGAGCAGGTCCGCGACCGCCGCCTTCGCCGACTCGTGGCGCTCGGCCATCGGCCCGTACATCCCGTCGGAGATCGGCGTTTCGTACTCGTGGGATTCGAGCGCCGACTCGACGGCGGCTACGACGCGCTGTGGACTCGGCCCACCAGCGCCAGTATTGAAATAGATGCCGCGTTCGAGTGCGGGAATGTCCGCACGCAGGGTTTCATAGTGCATGTTCTGTAACTGTCTGGCCACACGGTAATTTGTAGCGTTAGTCGTCGGCTCGAAGTGGATCGATCAGTCGTCTGCCTGTGCCACGGCGACAGGGTCACCCTCGGCAGCAGTCTGACTCTCCAGCCACGACTCGGCGTCGAGCGCGGCCATGCTCCCGGTGCCAGCCGCGGTGATCGCCTGCCGATAGTTGGGGTCCATTACGTCGCCAGCAGCGAAGACGCCGGGAACGCCGGTCTCGGTCGTCATTCCCCCGCTCGTCTCGATATACCCGTCAGCGTCGAGCGAGACGGGCGTGTCCGCCAGGAAGTCGGTGTTCGGCACATGGCCGACACCGTAGAAGATCCCACCGACATCGACGCGATCGACGTCGACGGCGGGAGGTGGGTCGACAGGGTTGCCGGCTGCTGCGCGCTCGCCGGCGTCGTCGTCGAGTTTTGCTTTCGGGTGCCCGTCGGGGTGGCTGACGAGGGTCGCGCCGGTGACGCCGGTCTCCTCCGAACCGTGGATCGCAAGCAGTTCGGCGTTCCACCGAAATCCGATTTTCTCGTGCTCGCGGGCACGCCGGGCCATGATGTCCGAGGCCCGAAGCTCGTCTCGGCGGTGGACGATCGTGACGCTGTCGGCAAACTTCGCGAGGAACAGCGCTTCCTCCATCGCGCTGTCGCCGCCGCCGATCACGAGTACGTCGTCACCGCGGTGGAACGCCCCGTCGCAGGTCGCACACGTCGAGAGGCCGTATCCCATCAGCGTGTCCTCGTTTGCCGCGCCGACCCAGCGGGCGCTCGCGCCAGTGGCGACGATCAGCGCCCTCGTCCGGAGCGTCTCGCCGTTCGAGAGCTCGAGTTCGATCGGCTGGTCGTCGACACTGGCTTCCTCGACAGTGCCGTGCTGGAAGGTCGCACCGAACTGTCTGGCCTGCTCTTTACCCTGCTGGATCAGCTCCATCCCGCCGACGCCGTCGGGAAAGCCGAGATAGTTCTCGACATCCGTCGTCAGCGTCAGCTGGCCGCCGGGTTCGGGGCCCTCCAGCACGAGGGGTTCGAGATCCGCCCGGGCGGCGTAGACCGCTGCCGAGAGACCGGCGACGCCAGACCCGACCACGACGACGTCGTTGACCTCGCTCATTCGTCAGCGTACTGGTCCACCAGCTGGAACAGCTGCTCCTCGCCGACCATCCCCACGTGCTGATCGACCTGCTCGCCGTCGGCGAAGACGACGAGCGTCGGGACGCCGCGGACGCCGTACGCGCTGGCCAGTTGCTGGAGCGCGTCGACATCGACCTTTGCGACCGTCGCAGCGGACTCCTCGGCGACTGCCTCGATCGACGGTTCCATCATCTGACAGGGACCACACCAGTCCGCGTAGAAGTCCGCGAGGACGACGCCGCCGTCGCCGACGACCTCGTCGAGGTGTGCTTCACTTTCGATCTGTACCGGCTCGCTCGGCGACGTACCCGTATCGTTCCGTGTATTCGTTGCCATCACCATCAGGTACGGAGTCGCGCGGTATAAGTGTTTTGCAAAAATTGCACAATACTATCAATCCATTCGGAAGTTCGTCAGATCCTCGCCACGTAGGCGCTGGGAAGCGACAGATACGTCTCAGCGGTCGCGGCGAGTGCATCGACTGTCGTGTACTCGTCGCAGGCATGTGCCGTGTCGGTCGCGACGGCGAACTCCACGGTCGGGATTCCGGCCTCACGGAGCCGTTTCGCGTCGCCACCCCCGGTCGCGCTCCGCCGATAGACGCGTTCGTCGAGCACGGATTCGGCGGCGTCCCCGACGGCTGTGACGAGTGTACTGTCGGTCGACTCGAAACTACCGACGCTCCAGGAGACGTCCGCGACTGTCACGTGCTCGTGGTTTTCTATCCAGCCCCGGATCTCCGCGAGAACGGCGGATGTCTCGACACCCGCGGTGAGTCGTACGTCGAGTCGCGCACGCCCAGTCCGCGGGACGCTGTTGATGCTCTCGCCCCCCTCGATCGTACCGAGGTTGACCGTCGGGTACTGAAACAGCCGCTCTGCACTGGACCGTCCCATCGAGTCGGCGTAGTATTCGACCGACTCGGCGACGATCGGTTCGACGTCGGAGGGCACTGACAGTTCCCGCTCTGCGAGCCGCTGGCGGATGTCCGCGATCGCCGTCCAGAGCCGGTCGATCGCGTTGTCGCCAAGCATCGGCCGAGAGCCGTGTGCAGCCTCACCGGTCGATTCCAGCGTCAGCCAGATACTCCCCCGGTCCGCGACGGTAATCGACGGCGAGCTACCGGTACAGGTCGGCTCGCCGATTACGCAGCCGTCGGCGTCCAGACGACCGTCGTCGAGCAGTGCCGTAATCCCGGCATCACCTGCGACTTCCTCGTCGCTGACGAACGCAAACGCCAGCGTGACTGGTGGTTGTCGATCCGACTCCGCGTAGTACCGGGCGACCTCTAGCATCGCAGCGACCGCCCCTTTCATGTCCGTCGTGCCGCGGCCGTAAATCCGCTCGCCGACCCGCTCGCCGAGGGGATCGAACGACCAGCCGTCCGCATCGTACGGAACCGTATCGAGGTGACCACTGAGTAGAAGTCGTCGATCGGTCGCGCCGGGAACCGCCGCAAGGAGATTCGGTTTTCGGTCGTCGACCGCGACGCGTTCGGTCCCGATGCCGGCGTCCGTCAGCATCGCATCCATCCAGTCGACGATCGCGCGGGTATCGCCCGGCGGGTTGGTGGTGTCGTGGGCGAGGAGTTCCAGTGTCGTCGCTGCGAGCCGTTCGGAGGGGATCGACGCCGCTGATCCGGTCACGACGGGCTTTCAGTCGTCGCGACGGTCTCGTCGGCCGCGTTCTCGTACTTGTCCTCGAACTCCTGGATGAGCTGGCCCATCTTCGCGTACCAGTCGTTGAGCATTCGCTGCATGTCGTCGGCGATCTGCTCTGGATCAGTCGGGTAGTATACGTGGTAGTACCCTCCGTCGTCGTAGTTGACCTGTTCCTTCTGGATGAAGCCGCTCTTGAGCAGGCGCTGGATCGCCCGGTAGGCAGTCGAGCGCTCTCGATCGACCTGTTCGCCGACCTCGTCGATCGTCAACGGTTCCTCGCTCGCTACCAGTACTCTGTAACACTCCTTGTCGAGCTGTTTGAGGCCGTGGATACACTCCAAGAGCCCCTCACATTGCATATCACGCTGGAGCTGTTCTGCCATCGAGTTCGCCATATTCGACACGAAGAGCCCCGTGGATAAAAGGTTTTGTGAATATTGTACAAGGCCGTTGAGCAGCCGAACTGGCGTCTACCGCCGGGCTCAGTCGTGGGGATGGAACCGCTTTACCGCACGATCGACTGCGTCGACCTGTCCGATGAAGGTGATCAGATCACCCTCCGCAAGCGTGTGATCGCCAGTAGGGACCTCGGTTTTCCCGTCCGAATGGGTCAGCAGTCCGACGATACAGCCGTCCGGTATCTCCGCGTTGAGTTCGGCGATCGTCTTCCCAACCAGATCCTCGGCCGTGACTTCGATCTCCTGAACGTCACCGGTTCGACCGATCTCGTTCATCCACGAGGAGAGCGAGGGTCGTTCGAGGACGTTTTCGAGCGACCACGCGGTCGCCATCGAGAGATCTATCGCGCGCACGCCGAGTGACTCGAACGCATCCACGTTGCTCGGCTGGTTGACGCGCGAGGCGATCTTTTCGACGTCGAAGGTCGTCTTCGCCAACTGACAGGCCAGCAGGTTCACGTCGTCGTCCGGCGTCGCCGCGACGACGGTCTTCGCTCGCTCGATCTCGCCCCGTTCGAGCACCTCGGCGTCGGTGCCGTCGCCCTCGATCGTTCGAAAGCCACGTTCGCGTGACTTCTGGACTGCTTCGGGGTCCTCGTCGATGATAAGTACGTTCTCTCCGTCCTGTTCGAGCCGTTCCGCGAGGGACAGGCCGACCCGTCCCGCGCCGATGATGATAGTACGCATTGGTGATACTTCGAGGTAATCCGCGATCTGTCGTGCGATTCCTGCCTGCAGGATAACCGTCGCGAAAATGATGAGGAAGACGGTCCCGGCCAGCAACTGTGCCTCCTGCGGTCGGCCGAGCGCCTGGAGTTCGACGGCAAACAGCGTCGCCACGCTCGCGGGGATGATTCCGCGGGGACCGACGGCGCTCAAGAAGAGCCGCTCGTTGCGGGTGAACCGCTCGTTCGTCGTCGAGAGGTAGATGACGGCAGGCCGCAGGACGAGCGTCACCGCGACGACCACGGCGAGACCAGCGATGCCCAGCGAAATGATGTCTCCGAAGTCGATCAACGCCGCGAGCGCTACGAAAACAAACGAAAGGACGACGACCGAGAGGTCATCGAGGAAGTCGATCACTGCCTCGTGGTGGGGCAGGTCCACGTTGCCGAGGACGAACCCGGCCATCGCTGCCGCGCCGATCCCCGTTTCGGTCGCAACCGTCTCCGCGCCACCGTAGGCGACCACGATGCCGGCGAGTACGATCAACCGGGAGTGCAACGCCGCGTTGCTCGGGGCGATGTCGGTTCGGGAGAGCAGCCACCAGATTGCCCCAGCAACGAGTGCGCCGGTGGCGAAGCCGACCGCCAGCCTGAACGCGAACGACCCGAGAAATAGGAGCCCGCCACCGTCGCCAGCGATCAGCACCTCGAAGACGACCACGACCAGAATCGCCGCGGTCACGTCGTTGATGACTCCTTCCCCTTCGAGGAGCGCGCCGACGTGATCCCGAACTGTGACGACGTTCAGGATCGGGCCGACCACGGTCGGGCCGGTAGCGATCAGGAGCGCCCCGACCAGCAGTCCGACCTCGACAGTGGTGTCGAGAAAGACGATAACGGCCGCCGCGGTGCCGAGCCACGTGATCGCCGCACCCACAGTAATCACCCGAAACAGCGCGTCGGGGGCCTCCCGGAGTTTGTCGAGGTTGAGGTGGTAGCCTCCCTCGAAGAGGATAATCGCAACGCTGACCCCGACCATCGTGGTGAGGCCGTCGCCGAAGGTCTCCCGCGAGACGACCCCGAGAAACTCGGGACCGATGAGAACGCCGGCGAGGATCAAAAAGAGGACACTCGGGAGCCGAAGCCTGTCGGCCAGAACGCGAGAGGCGACGCCGAGCGCGAGAACGATGGCGACGACGCCGACCAGACTACTCATTCAGGGTCACCGAGCGATCAGTACGGCCGCTCGAACGCAACTGCCAAACAGCATACATCGTACATACATCTGGAAGAGCCAGCGCCTTCAATCGTTCCCTCCCGGTGAGGCTGTTGGCGAGCTGCCCCCCTCGCGAATCGCCTGTGCGCCGTAGTAGAAGATAACGACGGTGACAAAGGCCGAGGAGCCCACGAGCAGGACGAAGCTGACGGTATCGAGGATCGGCATGGCGAGCCAGTTCGCGAGCTCACCGAACGCCACGGCGGCACTCGCCAGCAACAGCATGATACCGAAGTAGATCGTCACGTCCGCCTCGTCGACGTACGCGGTGGAGGCCGAGCCGATCCGTGCACCGAGCGCGCTACCGGCGAGCAACGCGGTGACCACGCCGAGGTCGACGACGCCGTCGAGCCCGTAGGAAAACGCGCCGACAGCACCGGACATCAGCGCGCCAAAGAGGCTCGTCCCCACGGCGGCGGCCAGCGGGACGCCGATGAGGTAGTAGATCGCAGGCATCCGGATGAACCCGCCACCGACACCGAGGAAGCCGGAGACGACGCCGACGCCACCGCCGACGCCCGAGATCGTCCACATCGACGCTTTCGAGCCGTCGGTGAGTGTCACCATCGGCGGGATGTTGTACGATTTGATCCGTTTGGCGATCTCGGGAATGTCGTCTGGATCGGTCTCTCCGCCGTCGTCGGCGTCCTGTCGGAGCGCGCTGCGGACGAACAGGCCACCGATCGCGGCCAGCAAGAGGACGTAGACGGTCCCGACGACCAGTTCGGCCTGTCCGAGTGCGTCCAGTGCCAGCACACCGTACTTGCCGACCTCGATCCCGACGGCGATACCGACGAACATCAGCGCGCCGAGCTTGTAGTCCACCGATCCCACGTCGTGGTGTTTCATCGTTGCGATGACCGCGGTCCCGAAGACAAAGGCCATCGAACTGCCGATCGCAACAGGTGCCGGATAGCCCAGAATCAGCAGCGCGGGCGTCACCAGAAAGGACCCGCCCATCCCGAAGAAGCCGAAGAACACCCCGACCATGAAGCCGAAGCCGACGAACAACACGAGCAGGTCGAGGCCGAGTCCGAGCACCTCCATGGCTCAGGCTCGCTCGATACGGTCGATCACGGTGGGAGCGACGGTATCTTCGAGTGCGCCGTAGCCGGCGTAGAAAACGACGGCCTCGATCAACACGACGCCGACGAGGATCGCCGCCTGCACGTATCCGGGAACTGCGAGTGCCTCGATCATTGCGTCCACCTCTGTGTTTCGCGTGTCCGGGTCATTGTCTTCAATACCCTCTACTCGGAGGGAGTGTATAACGCTTGTGGGACGACCATACAATATTACAGCAGTCTACCTAACGCCTAACCAACGCATATATCTCCATAACTTATCCAGATATAGGAGGGGAACACTCCGGCTGCAGCCCACCGCTGACTCGCTCCTATCCGATAGGCGCACGGAAACCACAGTGTGCAGTAGTAACACCACACACAGAGTCGACCGTTCGGTCCGACACGGTGGCATTGATAATGGACAAACCAAACAATATTATACGGTCCCGACGTAAGACCGGATATGAAAGCGGTACTTGCGACGGACCTCTCGGCGGCGAGCGAGGCCACGATCGAGAGCGAGACCTGCCTGAACTGCCTCGGTCGGATCGGCGTCGAGGAGATCCATCTCGTCACCGTCATTCCCGCGAACGTCCACGCCGGGATGCCCGGCATCGACTTCGAGAAGCGACGGAAACGGGGCCTGAATCGGTATCGCGACGTGATCGAGGCGGCCGGACTGGATGTCGAGACACACGTCGTGCGGGGGACGCCACACCGGCGGATCAACGGTGTCGCCGAGACGGTCGGAGCGGGACTGACCATCATCGGGTCCCGGGGGAAAAGCCCACTGGAGAACCGGGTGATCGGGTCGACGGCCCGGAACCTCGCCCGGACGACGGTCGTTCCGCTGGTCGTCAACCGGATCGAACGTGCCGCGGACGACCCCGAGGTGCTTCGTGAGCATCTCTTCCAGCGCATGCTGTTTGCCACGGACTTTTCGGAGAACGCCGAGCGTGCCTTCGAGTCGTTTTCGTATCTTCGCCACGCGACCCAGGAGGCGACACTCGTCCACGTCGGGACGCCGAAAGATCCGGGTCTCGGTGAGGGCGAGGATCCGGAAGTGGAACTCGACGCGCTCGCCGCCCGCCTCGAGGACTGGGGGATCGAGACCGAGACGGACGTCAGACAGGGGGACCCGGCCGACGAGATCCTCGCCGCCGAGGCGGAGTTCCGACCGACGACGATCCTGCTCGGCTCGCGGGGTCACAGCCGCCTGCGCCGCCTGCTGCTCGGGAACGTCTCCGAGGATCTGGTCGCGCGCGCCGACGGGAACGTGATGCTCGTGCCGCCGGAACGGACAGCCTGATCGGAGCGGTCGCTCCAGTATCGGACTTCCGGCACCCCCTTCCGATTATTACTCGATTCGTGGTAGCGTCTCACGCTATGTTCGACTTCGAAAACCGGGTAGTCATGGTAACGGGGGCCGGACAGGGAATCGGCGCAGCGACTGCAACGCTGTTCGGGGAGCAGGGTGCCAACGTCGTGGTCACGGACGTCGTCGAGCAGCGGGAGGCGGTCGGCGAGGCGGTCGAGGACGCAGGTGGGACCGCGCTCGTGCGCGAACTGGACGTCACCGACTACGAGCAGGCCCAGTCCGTCGTCGAGGACGCCGTCGACGAGTTCGGCCGGGTCGACGTCCTGGTCAACAACGCGGGAATCTTCCCGACGGTCGGACTCGACGAGATGACACCCGCAGACTGGCAGCAAGTGATCGATATCAACCTCACAGGGACGTTCAACTGCACGAAGGCAGTCCTACCGGCGATGCGCGATCAGGAGTACGGCCGGATTGTCAACGTCTCCTCGGCTTCGGGCGGCCACATCGGCTGGTCGGGCGACCTCTCACACTACGCCGCCAGCAAGGGCGGCGTCGTCGGCTTCACCCGAAGCGCCGCGATCGATCTCGGACCCGATGGGATCACGATGAACGCCGTCGTCCCGGGGATGATCGATACCGGCGCAGCCGAGCAGGTCTCGACTGATGAAGAGATACAGGGGGCAGTGAACATGACACCGGTCGGACGACAGGGCGATCCCGAGGAGCTGGCGGCCGCAATCGCGTACCTCGCTTCGGAGCCCGCCGCGTTCGTAACCGGTGCCTCGCTCGTCGTCGACGGCGGGATCACGCTGGTCTGAAACGGATGTTCTTAGAATTGTGGAAACTAAACAAGACTTAAATCGAGACAGACCGAACATCGAGATATGTCCGAGAACGTTTCGACGTACGAGATGACTGGCACACGAATGAGTCCCCGACGGATGGAGATCGATACCGGCGAGGCCGCGTTCGTCGTCGGCAAGGACGTCAACCCCGTCGAGTACTTCCTCGGTGCGATACTGGGCTGTCTGAACTCGACCGGTACGATGGTCGCCCGGGACATGGATATCGACATCGAGGAGATGACGGTCCGGATCGACGGCGATGTCGACTACTCGCGCTACCGCGGTGAGGAATCCGACGCCCGCCCCGGCCTGCAGGAACTCGACGTGACGTTCGACATCGACGCGGATGCCGACCGGGAGCGCCTGGAGGAATGGCTCGCAGCAGTGAAAGATCGATGTCCCGTGACCGACAACGTCGAACACGAGACGCCTCTCACGCTCGACATCGAGCCGGCGTGAGGATCAGTCCGCGCCGGTCACACCGGCGCTCGCTTCCGCGTCCTGACTGCGCCAGACGCCCTGCAGGTACGCGCCGACGAACATGCCGGCGAGTGCCCAGAGGATCGTCACGTTGCCGACACCGAGGCTGGCGTAGGCCGCGCCGGGACAGATCCCCGAGAGGCCCCAGCCGACGCCGAAGATCGAGCCGCCAATGAGGACGTTCCGATCGAACGATTTGAGCCGCCGGGCGTAGCTGTCGCCAGTCAGCGGCGCGCTGTCGAGCACGCGGGGGACGATCGCAAAGCCGAGCCCGGTCACGATCGCGGCTCCGAACATCACGAAGACCAGCCCGAAGTCCTCGAACTGGAGGAAGTTCAACACGACCTCCGGCTGGGCCATGTGGCTGAAGCCGAGGCCGAAGCCGAAGATCAGGCCGCCGACGTAGATCAGCGGCATGAACAGGGGATGGCGAGACGCGGCCATACGTTATGGACTCACCCCCAGTGCCATCACCAGCTGAGCGGTCCCGATCGCAACGAGCATGAACGTCGCCACGCCGACGATCGACGTCTTCGAGGCCGACCCGACGCCACAGACGCCGTGGCCGGAGGTACAGCCCTTCCCGATCCGGGTCCCGACCCCGACGAGGACGCCGCCGAGGAACAGCCGCCACGGCTGGACGTCCGTGAGCCAGATCGTCACGCCACCGATCTCACGGAGCTGGCCTGTTGTCCCGGGCGTGTACAGTGAACTCGTGAGGAGTCCGGACTGAAACGTGAGCGCGTAGATCGCCGCCCCGGAGATGATCCCGAAGGTGAAGACGAGCCGCCAGTCCCGCGAGCTCCGGTACTGCTGGAATCGCGATCGATCGGAGGCGTACGAGAGTGTCGACTCGAGGAACGTGCTCGCACCGGCACTGATGCCGGTTCCGAGGTAGATCACGAGCGCGCCGAGGCCGACGAACAGCCCGCCGACGGCGTAGCGACTGATCCCCTCGGGAAAGAACGTCTCGAACAGCGCCGGAACGACGAGGTCGGGAATCATACCCGATCAGTCATCCGCGAGCGAGTCCTGGCTTGCAGCGCAGTTGTTCGGCCCGAGTTCGAGCTCGAAGGCCTCCTCGTCGTCCGCGGTCTGCTGACCGAGGTTGGTCGCGATGATATCCTCGTAGTTGGCCGGACGCGGAGGCATATCCGAGAGGATCACGTCGACGAACTCGTCTTCGTCCATCCGCAGTGCAGCCATCTCGTCGACGAGCTGACCGATCGACGCGGTGTAGGTGCCGTCCGCTGCGGGCTCCGCGGCGTCGCTGAAGTGCGCGCCACCGATGAGCGTCTCGTCGGGCAACGTGAGCACGCGGTCCTGCAAGGATTCGTAGAGCTGCTTTGCCGCGTCGGGTGCGCCGGCGTCGCCCTCTTCGAGATCCGGCCGCGCGACGCTCTCGACGAACAGGCCGTCACCGGTCGCGAGCAGGGAGTCGTCGATCAGATACGAGGTCATCCCGGAGGTGTGACCGGGCGTGTAGACGGTCTCGATCGTGGCGTCGCCGACTGCGAACTCGTCGCCGTCCGCGGCGAGGGTCATGTCGTCGGCGTAGGTGATCCCCCGGTCGACCGCTGGCTCGGGGATGACGCCCTCGACGCCCTCGTCTGCGAGGTTTCGAACCCCGGAAATGTGGTCCGCGTGGACGTGCGTATCGATTGCGTACTGTAGTTCGACGCCGAGTTCTTCGGCATCGTCGAGATACCGGTCGGTAAACTCACGAAGGGGATCGATCACGGCGGCCTCGTCGCCGTCGTAGAGGAAATAGCCCAGACAGCCACTGGAGGGGCGCTGGTACTGCAGAAGCGTCCCTGCACCGTCGTACTCGGTCACTTCGACTGCCTCGTAGACGCGTGCCCAGCCGTTCATGCCCTCTTCGAGGTGGTCGACGTCGTACCCGAGCTCTTTCAGCGAGCCAGCGACGTACTCGCTTGCACCGCCTTTGGCACACAGAACGGTCAGCTCACGATCGTCGGGGATCCGACCGAGCACGTCCTCCGGGATCTCGTCGTCGAGGAAGTGGAAATACGGAACGTTGATCGATTCGACGTTCTCGCCGTCGATCTTCCACTCCTCGTAGTCGCCTGCCATACGTGCGTCGAGTAGCGTAACCGACTCGCCCGCATCGATCTGTGCTTTTAGCTCGTTCGGGTCGATCGATTCGACGTCGACGTCAGGGGTTGGAAAGTCCATGTCGTCCATGTTGTACACCGTAGAATATTGGGTGATGCCTCATAAGAGTTTGCATGGTTTTGCGTTTATCACACAATATAGTAACTGCCCAATATTTCCGGATGCGGCCGAGTCGGTGATGGACTGGAAGAAAAGCAATAATTGGTGTGGCTTCGTATAGCGGCTTTTCAATACCACTACAATAATCGGTGGCTTTATATCTCTCTACCCAATATTGTGTGTTAGCTCCAATACAGAGCAGAGTAATCATGAGTTCACAATACGATATCGCCGAGACCCTGGACGTGAAAGGACAGTCCTGCCCGATGCCCGTCGTCAAAACCAAACAGGCTGCCGACGAGCTGGCCGAGGGAGAGATTCTCGAAGTGGTCGCCACGGATTCGGGCAGCATGAGCGACATCGACGGCTGGGCCGAGGGAACGTCGGGCGTCGAACTCCTCGAGCAGGTCGAGGGCGACGACGTCTACACCCACTACGTTCAGAAGACGGCATGAGCACCGACAGCTCCACACCCACAGAGGAGGAAGCAACACCCGACCCCGCCGAGGTAGCGGCCCTCCGCGAGCGCGTCGACGAGCTAGAGCAATCGCTCGCGGAGCTCGACGACGGCGACGATCAGAAGCAGATGACGATCATCGCCACGAAAGGAACACTCGACATGGCCTACCCCCCGCTGATTCTGGCGAGTACGGCCGCCGCCTTCGGCTGGGATGTGGTCGTCTTCCACACGTTCTGGGGGCTGGAGATCCTCCACGAGGACAACGCCGAGGAGCTCAAACTGAGCGCCGTCGGCAACCCGAACATGCCGATGCCCAACGCCATCGCAGCACTGCCCGGCATGGACGCGATGGCGACTCGCATGATGCGAAACAAGATCGACGACAACGGCACTGCGACCATCGGCGAGCTGATCGAGCTCTCTCTCGACCAGGGCGTCGACCTGCAGGCCTGCCAGATGACGATCGAGCTGATGGACTACGACGAGGACGACTTTTTCGACGGCGTGACGACGGGTGTCGGCGCAGCGACTGCGCTCAACCACATGGCCGACGCCGACGTGCAGCTACTCGTTTGAGTCGGCGTGTCTGACGATGTGGATATCGTAGCGGGGATCTTCCGAGATCGGATTACCGACGCTCGTCAGCGGCGTCGAGACGCGACCCGCGTTCTCGCTGCCGATGAAGATAATCGAGGCCTCGACGTCCGCAGCGACCTGTCTGATCGTCCGCGTGATATCGGTCGTGATCGTCGCACGATAATCAGTTTCTGCGGTTTCCTCACAGCGAAACGTCGCGTCGGGAGCAACGTCTTCCTGTTGATGGCGGAGTCGTGTACAGATCATCTTCGCGTCAAACGCCTCGTCAGGAGCGAGCCAGCCGCGGTCGCGCGCGAACTCGACATCGGGTGGGACCACGGCGAGGGCGACGACCTCCTCCCCGGTGAACTCGCCGAACTCCCGGGCACGGTCCAGCGCCGCCGTGGAGAGATCGGAGCCGTCGAACGGAACCAGCAGTGTCATACCGGCATCTCAGTCCCTCGGCAGTTAACGATTGCGCCGCGGCTCCGTTACTTCGAGAGTTGTAGCTTAACACTTCGAATGTTGTAGTATCCAACTTCGAATGTTGTAGTATAACACTTCGAGTATTGTAGTATAACACTTCGAGTATTGTAGTTAGCGTTCACGCACCGTCCCGCCGCTCAGCCCGTCCCACACGACACGGTAGCCCAGCTGTGCAAGGACCGTGCTGGCGTCGTCGATCCCCGCCTCGCCGATCCGTGCTTCGGCGGTAGCAAACTCCATGTCGTCCTCGATTCGATCTGCCAGTTCGGCGAGCACGTTCGGCCGGACCAGCGTCCGACCGATCAGCTCGTGCTCGGGAAAGTTCCTGTCCTCGATTGCGCTCTCGCTCACGCCGTGTTGTTCGGCGAGGGTGGCAAGCGTCAGGACGTCCTCCTCGGGTGCGAGTTCCGTGGGGAGCTCGGCCGCGCTCGCCGACTCCAGGTCGGCCTCGTATCGGCGCAGGGCATCCCGGACGTCCTTGAGCCGCACGCTCCCGGAGTACGGGATCGCCCGGTGGTCACGAGCCTCGATCGCCTCGCCAGCACCGAGACTCTCGTCGACGGCGACGAGCAGTTCGACGTCCTCGACGGTATCGAGCTTCGAGAGCTTCGTCTCGACGTACTCGGGCGTCCAGAAGCCCATGATCTCGAAAAAGACGCGGAAGTCAGCAAAGCGGTAGTCGAAGGCGAAATCGGGGATCATCACGCTCGCTCCGGCCGCGAGGGGTTCGGGCTCGCGGACGAGCTCCCAGTCGAGATCCAGCGCCGCAAAGCGGGCGGCGAAGTCGGCCTCGACGCCGCTGTCGTACCGGTCCTCGACCAGTGGCTCGACGCCCGGCACGCGGATCGGGTCGTCGTCGGAGAGATGGAGTTCCCGCTCGGTGCCGCGGTCGTCGATCCGCGCGGAGAGTGTCCAGTCGTCCGTCCTGGCGACGCTCCGGAGCAGGCGGGCAAACTGGGAACCGTAGCGACGCGTCGCGCGGAAGAGTCCGGTCGGGCCGGTGACGACCAGTTCGCGGCCTTCCGGCGTTTTCTCCACCTCGTAGAGCAGTCCGAGCCGTTTCACTGCCGACACCAGCCCTTTCGGATCCGACGACCGAACTCGGAGCTCCGTGGCATCGAACAGGGCGGTCTGGGCCAGCGAGAGGTTGTACTGTGCGATCA